>ENA-UOOR01003810-UOOR01003810.1-fermentation-metagenome-genome-assembly--contig:-NODE-3810-length-12713-cov-3.752015_pt1 | contig 12713 bp, 11 predicted proteins | sample MGYA00245780_ERZ724029 | MGnify/ENA primary metagenome ERZ724029 (study PRJEB28704, sample SAMN03018315) | fermentation metagenome | biome: anthropogenic terrestrial biome; feature: soil; material... | reverse complement strand
ATGTTATAATTGTTAATATCCATCAAGGCACCGCCATCTTTCTTAGGATCGAAGACCGGTTCAATAATACCCTTCAAGAAGTTATCGTAACGGCTTGAATATTGGGTAAAGTTTAAAGATACGATGTGGATAGGAGCAATTTCACTAAGATCTTTTTTCATTTGCTTGTAGTTTTCCAAGTGAATGTTGGTGATTGCTTCTACTATGATCCGGTCGTTTTCATCTGCAATCTTTTTAAGTTCTTTAGCCTGGTCAATTGTTTCAACCAATGGCTTTTCACAGATGACGTTTTTGCCAGCTTCAAGAGCTTTTTTAGCTACATCATAATGCAGAAAGTTGGGAACGCCGACGTAAACTGTGTCGACGGTTGAATCGTGGTAGAGACGGTCATTATCAGCGTAAGCTTCCTTAATATCATATTTCTTAGCTAGATCTTGCGCTATGCCTTCACTACGTTTAGTGGTAGAGATGGCAGCAAGCTCTAAATTATCAATTTTGTTTGCAGTTGTTAAAAAATCGTGGACGATCTTTCCACTGCCAACAATTCCTAATTTCATTGTTAAGCCTCACTTATTTCTTACTCTTGTTGTTCTTAGGAAGTGGTTTAGCATTCAGTGCAGTTTCAGGTACCTTTAAAAAGTCATGGCTGCCGAAATTACTATAAACTTGACCTAAGCGGAGTTTCATTGAATTTCCTATCTTCATATTAACAAAGTACTGGAAATTCGTTAGCTTTTTGTTTTTAACAACCATTTTAACGGTCATGTTTTTATATTTGCCATACTTTTGGATACGCTGGAAGGCTTTTTCCTGCTGTGGGCTTTGACCGGTTGTAGTCCAAATTGGGTCAGCAGCTTTCTTCATTAAACTCTGGTTGCTAATATTAGCTGTCAGGGTATAAGTGTTCTTATTGCGCTTCATTTTATAAGCGTTGGTCAAGGTGGTAGAAGGATTGAAAATCAACTTGTTATTAACCGTTGCATCGACCATATCTGCATAACTGTGACCACTGAAATCATCAAGCTTTGTTCTGTACCAGGTATTTTGCCCGTTTAGATACAGATTATTCATATTAACCCATTCTTCAGCGTTCTGAGTCTTACCCTTATTTTGGGTTTGGTAGTTAATGTGGAAGACGGTTGGGGTACCACCAAAACCAGTATCAGCCGTGATTACCTGTGCGGAAGTATCTGTACCCAAAGTGAGCGACTGTTTTACTTGTCCGCTCTTAAAGCTTTTTTGTGATTTATTAATTACTTGAGTTTTGGTTAAAATAGGTTGCGCTTTTTTTTGCTGCTTAGAACAACCCGTTACAACCAAAGCTGCTAATACGGTAATTCCAACAATTAATTTCTTAAATTTCATAATTAGTAATAAATCTCTTTCCTTATTATTAATAGCAAACTCTATTGTATCGTAAATCTAAACCTTAAAAAATGTTATTTTTTCGTTTACCTCTATGAAAAAATTTTTTAAATGTGTAAAATAATAAATGAAGAATTGAATTTTCAAAGGAGATATTTCATGTCGAAATTAGTTTTAATTCGTCACGGTCAAAGTGCATGGAATCTTGCCAATAGATTTACTGGTTGGATCGACGTTGACCTTTCAGATGAAGGTGTTAAAGAAGCCAAGAATGCTGGTAAGTTAATTAAGGAACATGGCCTTGAATTTGACCAAGCTTATACTTCAGTATTAACTCGTGCTATCAAGACTTTACACTACGTACTTGAAGAAAGTGACCAACTTTGGGTTCCAGAAATGAAGACCTGGAGACTTAATGAACGTCATTACGGTGGCCTTCAAGGTTTAAACAAGACCAAGACTGCTGAAAAGTATGGTAAGAAGCAAGTTCATATTTGGCGTCGTTCATACGATGTTTTACCACCAAAAATTGATGATGATTCTAAGTACAGCCAAGTTCATGACCGTCGTTATGCAAACCTTGATCCCCATATCATTCCGAGAACAGAAAACTTAAAGGTATGTCTTGCAAGAGTTATGCCATTCTGGGAAGATCACATTGCTCCAGACTTACTTGCTGGTAAGAACGTTGTTATTGCCGCTCACGGTAACTCACTTCGTGCATTGACTAAGTACATTGAAAACATTTCTGATGCTGACATCATGAACTTAGAAATGAAGACCGGTGAACCAGTTGTTTATACATTTGACAAGAAGTTGAACGTTGTTAACAAGGAAAAGTTGGACAAGTAATTTATCTAACTAAAATAAAGGATTCCTAACCAAGCGGTTAGGAATTTTTTATTGGGCAAAAAATAATTATAAGTCATTTGCTAAGTCATTTCCTATTTTTGGGGTTATCATTAATACTGAAATGTCAACACATTATGAGGGGGATGTAGTAAATTGAACCATAAAATCGTAACCTATCCAGCAATTTTTAAACCACTAGAAAATGATGTTTATGTAATCAGTTTTCCAGATGTTAAAGGAGCCATTACAGAAGGTCAGGGCCTCAAAGATGCTATGAAGATGGCAGCCGACACACTAGCAAGTCGCCTTTATAATAAAGAGAAGCTGCCTAAGAGCAGTAATCCCAAGGATATAAAGACTGCGGATGATGGGTCTTTTGTCGCCTCTGTTTCAGCCGATTTAACTGAAGCGTATCGTGATCGTATCGATTACCAAATTTAAATAGGAAAAACATCCCCATTTGGGATGTTTTTTATTAACTAGAAATTTTTACCTATTTTTGGTTGATTAATGTAAAAAATGTTTAATGTGATATTGCTCGTAGATTAATCGCTTTCATTAGTCGAGTTGTAGAATGAAAGCTCTCTTTCTAAAATTGACAGTCGCACTAGTTAAGTGCTATTTTTTAAAGGAAGAAAGTTTGGGGGTGAACTATGCAAACAATTGAAAACTCTCTTTTGCACGTCTCTATTGATGAGAATGGCGCACAAATGACGAACTTAATATCTCAGAGCGGTAGTGATTATCTTAAAGATGGTAAAACACAAGAGAAGATAACGGTTGCTTTTCCTTCAATGGATGAAGAGAAAAATTGGGCTAAACTTTTACCGTGGACCGTTGTTGATAAAGGTGATTCTCGTATCAGCCTTACCCTAATTGATAACGATGAAAGTTATAAAGCCTTTCCTTATCACTTTGAAGTTGTGCTGACTTATGCTCTTGAAGGTAACCGTATAAACGTAGATTTTTATTTAAAAAATAATTCACACAAAGAGATGCCTTTTTCGCTAGCATTTGTTTTACCAATTATAGAAGGTTGGACTAGTAAAGAAGCGGTTAACGAAATTGATCTTAATAAAGATAAGAAGCAAGAGGTAAAATTCGCATCAACTAACTTTAATTTGGCCGTTAAGAATAAGCAGATAACTGCCGTAATGAACGATTTAAAGTTAGCAGGTGGCAGTGATCAAGATTTTAAATTGACTTTGACATTAAGCTAAAGAATATAACGATTTTAATAAGATATCGAAAGCAAATCAGCAGTGGTTTGCTTTTTTTGCTATAATAAATTCATTGCTAATTAACAATACAGGTAATTAAAAATATGAGGAATAATGAAAATCATCCTAGTAAAACTAGGGTTGAATTACATTCAAAAGACTATAAGAAAAAGAGTCGTGTTTTAGCCTGGATAATAAGCATTATAGCCATACTTGTAGTGGCGGCAGCTGCCTATTCGACATATGTTTATTTTAAGACTAAGAATGCAGTTGATCATACTTATGACACTAATAATCGAGTGGAAGTAAAAAATGGCGAATTTAATGGTAAGAAAAAATTCGCTGTTTTGCTTATGGGCACTGATACCGGTGCATTAGACCGAACTGAGAAAATGGGTAATACGGATACAATTATCTTGGCAGTCGTTAACCCAGAGAAGAAACGTTACACTTTGATGTCTATTCCACGTGATACCATGGCTCAGATGGTAGGTTCTAACCAATTTCGGGTTGAAAAGATCAATGCTGCCTATTCACTTGGTGGTGCCAGAATGTCGATGGCGAGCGTTTCTAAATTAATTAACGTTCCAATTAAGTATTATGCCCTGGTCAACATGGGTGGAATTATGAAGATGATCCGGTATGTTGGTGGCATTAATATTCGGCCAACGCTCAGCTTTGAGTATGGAGGCTACATCTTTAAGAAAGATAAATTAACTCATATGGGTGGAGCAGGAGCCTTAGCCTATTCCCGTATGCGCTATGATGATCCTCAGGGTGATTATGGACGCCAACAGCGTCAGCGCCAGGTAATCACAACTCTAATTAAAAAAGCTGTTTCAGTCAGTACCTTGTCTAACTTAGATTCAATTTTGTCATCTATCTCAGGTAATGTTCGTACTAATTTACCCTTTAATGCTTTACAGCAGATTGCTGTCAATTATCGTGGAAGTGCTAAGACGGTTAAGAATGATTATCTTCACGGTACTACTGCAGAAATTGATGATGCTTCTTATCAGGTACAATCTACCAAAGAATTGCAGCGTGTCTCTGATTATGTTCGTGGAGAGCTGGGACTCGATCCTGAAACGATTAATAATAATGAAACTTACCAAAATGAACGCAATATTCAGCGTGGTTTTAGTTTCACTAGTTCTAAAACTCAGAATTATAAAATCTATGATGATTATACCGAAGAGGGTGGTAGTTGATGGCGCGTATTTGGGCTACGCTAATTGGTTATGTGTTTGGTAATATTTTATCTGCAATGCTTGTAGGACGCTTTGCTTTACATGTAGACCCGACTCACTATGGATCGGGTAATCCTGGGACAGCAAACATTGGTGCTGTTTTTGGTAAAAAATGGGGTATAATAACCTGCGCGGGTGATTTATTAAAAACGGGAATTGCTTTGCTTATTGTACATTTGCTATTTCCCGATAAGATCAATTTAGTTTACGCCGGTTTAGGTTTAATCTTAGGACATTGTTTTCCCATCTTAAATCACTTTGATGGTGGTAAAGGAGTAGCTATTGCAGCACTTCTTTCTATCATTTATGACTTTCGTGTGGGCTTGATTACCCTGCTCATTGCACTACTATTGACAATAGTAATGCAAAATTTGACGATTCCGCCATTAATGTTTATTCTTTTGTTTAGTATTTATGAAGTAACTCAAACAAGGGAGGCAGGAATTGTTTTTCTAATCATTACCGCAATTATGGCCTTTAAGTTTAGGCATGATATCGTTGCTTATTTTACCGGCCATGGTAAAAGGGTTGATATTTTGTATTCAATTAAGAAAAATTGGGTATGAAAGTGCGGTAATGGAGTATCTGTTTTTTGTAAGGACATAGACTAGAAACATGAAAAAAAATAAAAAAACATTAAAGGTTGTACAGATTATTTGTTTGCTTGCTGCAGCCCTCTTCATGCTGATACAGATGTATAGCCTAAAGGCAGCGGCCAATAGGACGCATTACTCATTCTTACGCTTTCTGCCTGGGATGGCACGCAATGCGACTATGATGTTAGTGCCGATGGTTTTTGGTGCTGTATTTAGTAAGAAGAAGGTACATCCAAGCGAGAGCTTTAAGTATTGGATTATGGCGATTATCACCTTAATCGTTTACTACTTGGCTTTCTTCTTTAAAGAACCAACTCATTTTCTTATGTGGCGATTATGGGGAGTGTTCTTCCCAATCATTGCAAGTACCTCGGTTCTTTTATCCGGCTTAATTTTTAGTATGCTGGTTCAACCATATTTGTATGATTTGCAACATAAACTATCTGAAAAGCAGAATTTGCTGGTACTTAGTTTCTTGACATTAATGGGCTTTGCCCTTAGTGCAGGAACTATGCAGTTCTACTATTCTTTTTATGGCTTATACCTTATTTTATTCTTTGCTTGGGGAATGTTTCTTTCCCACATTCACATTACTAGAAAAGCCTTTTGGCTTTCTGTTTTAGCAGGAATAATTTCTTTCTTCGTTGTATTAATCGGTGTCCCCGGTTTCAATGCTGTCTACTGGTCACAAGTACTTGAGCATAAAGGTGCTGGTGAGTGGAATAGTCAATTCTTAAATAACCCAACATCACCGTTTATGTTTCTAATGGTACTTGCAGCTTTTCTTATTTTTAGAAAAGTGATTGTTACCTTTAGTGCACGGCAAATGCGTTATATTATCCCGGTAGTTGTATTCATGGACGCTCCAATTTCATCAATGTTCATGAATGGTTTTAGGATTACCAATTCATCTGCTGTTAATAAGATCATCATGATATTTGTCATGTTACTCGTATCTTGTTTAGTTGGTTGGCTGTACGATCGCTACCTGTTTAAATTTAAACCATTTGCACGTGCCGTTGATTATCTAAATCAGCATGATAGTTTGCCAGAACTGCTTCAAACAGTTTGGAGTAAATTCTCAAGATGGGTTATTAATAATCGGGTCAATATTCTTACTTGGGCCTGGTTCTATGTTTTAAGTTTTGCTTCATTCTTGATTGAATCAGACAAGATGCGAATCCAAATAAATACTGCGACTGATATTAATGCCGCTGTTTATTTACTTGGAACTAAATTCTTCGCTATTGTTTTGACAACAATTTTCCTTGATGCCTTATTTACAATTCTTTACTTTATTACTACTCGCTACTGGACTTCTAATATTTTAGTCAGCGTCATTACAATTGGTTGGGCTATTGCCAACAAGATCAAGTTAAATCTTCGTGGTGAACCAATTTACCCAACTGAAATTAATGAAGTAGTTAACTGGAAGACATTGGTTCCAATGATTGGCAAGACTATGCTGATCGTTATTGCAGTTGCATTAATCGTTGTAATTGCACTTGATATCTTTCTTGAAGTTAAGTTTCCAATTAAGAAGAAGGGATCATGGAAGAAACGTGGTATCTGGGCACTTCTCAGTTTGCTTTTATTCTTAACCCCAATGCGGTTTAACCATGATGGTGGTATGATTTATCACATTAATCATGGTTTTGATAATAAGCAATCCTTTAGGAACCCTGAACGGGATATTCAAGTTAATGGTCCAGTTCTGAACTTTTTGAACTACATTGACTTGCAAGTTATGAATAAACCTGCAAATTATTCTCCTTCAGCCATTAATCATTTGGATGAGAAGTATAAGAAGGTCGCTGCTGATATCAATAAGGGTAGAAAGAACAACGTTAAGAAACAAACGGTCATCTTTAACTTGAGTGAAAGTTTTGTTGATCCGTATACCTTCCCAACGGTAAAGATCGATAAGTCTGCTCCAAATCCAGTTAAATTTATTCAATCAATGAAGGGCCGCTCTACTTACGGTAATATGCTTAGTGCAGGTTACGGTGGTGGTACTGCCAACATGGAATGGGAGACTTTGACAGGACTTAACATGGGAATGTTTAAGTCAACGTTGACGCCATATGTTCAAGTTGTACCTAACTACTCATTCTACCCAACTATTGGAATGAACTTTGGTTATAGTTCAGCTGTTCACCCATTCATTGGTACTTATTACTCAAGAATTGAAGATTATCATAGATTTAAGTTTAATAAATTTGCTTACTTGGGTTCCAAGTACAAGATCATTGACCAAAAGAAGTTAGGTAAGAGTACTTATAATTCTGATTACACAACTTACGATAACGGTATTAAGCAGATCAATGAACGTAAGGGTGGTCAATTTATCAATTTGATTTCAATTCAGAACCACATGCCTTATAACAACTGGTATCCAAGAAATGAATACATGGGCAGAGTTTCTGGAGACCTCTTCAACACAGCTGCTGTTCGTTCACAGATGGCTACCTATATCAAAGGTACACAATATACTGATAAGGCTGTAAAAAAGTTTATTGGCCAAATTGATAAGATCCATAAGCCAATTACTTTGGTCTTCTATGGTGACCACTATCCAAGTGTTCTGTCACAAAGCTTTACCGCTCAATATCCGGTTCAAATGCACTCTACTCGTTACTTCATTTACTCTAACAGGTATGCTCGTGAACACGGTGCTAAGACGAAGTTACCTACAAGAACTAATAATTATGTCAACACCAGTGACTTCATTGCCATGATGTTGCAACAAACTAATTCTAAGGTAACCCCTTACCAAGCTTTGCTTACTGAAATTCATAAAGAACTTCCTGCAATCACGATCAACTTTAATGGTGATAAGGGTTATGAATTGATTAATGAACACGGTCATCCAGTTGAATATAAGACTTTAACTAAGAAGCAAAAGGCTCTTATTAATGACTACGAAATGATTCAATATGATATGACTGCTGGTAAGGCTTATGGCTTGAAAGCAAAAGGCTTTTACAAGTAGTTCTTTGGTTGACTGGTTAAAGAAAAATTAGTAAGATCAATTATAACAAGATTAGGTAGCGTTTCGATTCAGCGTTCAGAGAACTAGCGGTTAGTGTAAGCTAGGCAGATCGAAATTGTGAATTACTATGGGGTAGTTCCCGTAAAGACTGAAATAAGGCACTTTAATAAGTGCAAACGTGGGTGGTACCACGGCTAATAAAAATATTTAGTCGTCCCTGGATTCTTTGGAATCTGGGGACGTTTTTTGTTGGAGGAAAAACGATGGCAAAATTTGATATTTTAGAAGATTTGAAGTGGCGTGGAGCCATAAATCAGCAAACAGATGAAAAAGGCTTACGTAAGTATTTACAAACCCATGATAATTTGGCTTTGTATTGTGGAACTGATCCAACAGGGGATTCGTTACACGTTGGTCACCTTATTCCGTTTATGATTTTAAAGAGGTTTCAAATGGCAGGTTATCACCCAGTTATTTTGATTGGGGAAGCAACTGGTTCGATTGGGGACCCATCTGGTCGTAATTCTGAACGTGTTCTTCAAAGTGCTGCAACGATTGATAAAAATAAAAAAGCTATAACTAAACAAATGAAGAATTTGTTTGGGACTAAAAACTTTGAAATCGTTAATAACATGGATTGGTTAGGCAAGATGAACCTGCTTGATTTCTTACGTGATTACGGTAAGTTATTCCAAGTAAATAATATGTTGGATAAAGATGTTGTTGCTAGCCGGCTTAAGAATGGTATTTCTTTCACTGAATTTTCCTACCAAATCTTGCAAGCAGTTGACTTCTATCATTTAAATAAATATAACGGTGTTCAATTACAAATTGGTGGTGGTGACCAATGGGGAAATATCACTGCTGGGATTGATTTGATCCACAAGTTGGAGGGCCCTGATAGACTAGCTTTTGGTTTGACCATTCCTTTGATGGTTAAGGCCGATGGCACTAAATTTGGCAAGTCTGCTGGTAATGCTATTTGGCTTGATCCGAAAAAGACTAGTCCTTACGAATTTTATCAATTTTGGATTAACCAAGATGACCGCGATGTTGTTAAGTATTTGAAGTACTTTACTTTCTTAAGCCATGAAGAAATCGATGATTTGGCTGAAAAGACCAAGAAGGAACCTTGGAAGCGTGAAGCTCAAAAAAAGCTGGCTGAAGAGGTTACCAAGTTTGTTCATGGTGAAAGTGGCTTGAAAGAAGCACAAATGATTACCGATGCCCTGTTTTCTGGTAATATTAAGAACCTATCGGTTAAACAAATTGAGCAAGGTTTGAAGAGTGCCCCAGCTGCAGAAGCTGCCGACTCTAAACAAAATATTGTTGATTTCTTGGTTGGTACAAAGATTGAACCTTCTAAGCGGCAAGCACGTGAAGATGTAAAGAACGGTGCCATTTATGTTAATGGTGATCGTGAGAAGTCAATTGATTATGATGTTGATCCGTCTAGTGCTTTTGATGGTAAATACGTTATTATCCGTAAAGGTAAGAGAAAGTACACTTTAGTAAAAATTAAGTAATTAAATTTTAAGAATGAAGAAATCCACTAGGAAGTAAATTCTTAGTGGATTTTTGATACAATAAGATTGCCACTTTAGCTCAGGAGGTAGAGCACCGCCGTGGTAAGGAGGAGGCCCCCAGTTCAAATCTGGGAAGTGGCTTGGTGATAATATGTTTAGCAATAAACAAATCAGGAATATTTACAATCAATTATATAAAAAACTTGGCCCGCAACATTGGTGGCCTGCAGATAGTGACGTTGAGATGTTACTGGGCATGGTATTGGTGCAAAATACTAACTGGAATAATGCTGCGAAGGCATTAAAAAATATTTCAACTGCTACCAACTTTCAGTTAGATAAGATATTGAATCTCTCGGATAAAGAATTGGAAAAACTAGTTATGCCGAGCGGTTATTATCACAATAAAGCCAAAACGGTGCGTAATGTGCTTGGCATGTACCAAACTTCTTTTTCTGAATTAAAGAAGCTGGATACAGACACACTAAGGGAAAAATTACTTGCAATTAAGGGTGTGGGTGAAGAAACTGCTGACGTAATGCTGCTTTACTTATTTAACCGACCAGTTTTTGTTGCTGATAATTATACCCGCAAATTTTTCTCTAAATATTTTAAGCAAAAATTTACCTATGCTTCCTTGCGAAAAAATATAATGAAAAACTTTGCTTTTACGGTTAAGGACGCACAGGAATTTCATGCTTTGCTTGATGTTTATGGCAAGCAGAATAAATAATAGAAGCATTTTGTGAGCTAGGAATGCACTTTCTCGTGGTATTCTTAATGCACTAATAGAATAAAAAAATGAGAAAGGGTAGATTATGGATCTTACAAGAATTGTTGATTTTGTTCAAAAGCAATTAGAGGGTGAAAAGACCGGGCATGATTTTTATCATGGTCAGCGTGTGGCTCATTTAGCTAGCAAGATGTATTTAAAAGATCATCCAGATGCACATGAAAATAGCCGTGTGGTGGCCATTATTAAAACAGGTGGATACTTACACGACACAATTGATGAAAAGGTCTGTGCAGATCCAGCAGCTGTTGTCGCCAAGATTAAAAAACTATTACCTGAGGTTGGTTTTGAAGAATTGGAAGTAAAAGATATTTTATTTACAATTCAACACATGTCTTTTTCACAAAATATTGAACATCATTATGAATTGCCCCTGACCGGACAATATGTTCAGGACGCTGACAGAATTGAGAGCTTAGGTGCCATTGGAATTGCCCGTGCTTTTACTTATGGCGGTAAACATGGTAATGAAATTTATGATCCGAAGATAAAAGCACAAAAATTAGTAAATCATGATCAATATCGGAAGCATACAGAAACAACGATTAACCATTTTCATGAAAAGCTTTTTACTTTAGAAAAATTAATGAACACGGAAAGCGGCAAAGTTGAGGCTCACAGAAGGACAGATTATATGCGCTACTTTGTTGATGAATTTATGGATGAGTGGAATGTTTAAAAATTTTTGCTTGACCAAGTTTTCAATGGCTAGTAAGGTTAGATTAATTTAAGTTAATTAAACTAAGTAGAAAGAGAGTCTGTTCAATGTCAAATTGGGATACGAAGTTTGCTAAAAAAGGTTTGACTTTCGATGATGTTTTGCTAATTCCAGCAGAAAGTCATGTTTTGCCAAACGAAGTAAATTTAAGTACAAAGTTAGCCAATAATATAAAGTTAAATATTCCCTTGATTAGTGCCGGAATGGACACTGTTACCGAAGGTGCAATGGCAATTGCAATGGCTCTTCAAGGTGGTCTGGGTGTCATTCATAAGAATATGTCTATTACCGCTCAAGCTGGAGAAGTTGCCAATGTTAAGAGTGTAGTTGTTCCACCTAATGCTACTAAAGCTGCAGTTGATGCCAAGAATAGATTGTTGGTTGCTGCGGCTGTTGGTGTCACTAGTGATACTTTTGAACGAGCAGAGGCATTGCTTGAAAAGGGTGCAGATGCAATCGTAATTGATACTGCGCACGGTCACTCTGCCGGTGTTATTCGTAAAATCAAGGAAATTCGTAAACATTTTCCAAAAGTAACTTTGATTGCAGGCAACGTTGCTACCGGGGATGCTACACGAGCACTCTTTGATGCCGGTGTTGACGTAGTTAAAGTTGGGATTGGCCCCGGTTCAATTTGTACCACTAGAGTTGTTGCTGGTGTTGGTGTTCCGCAGATAACCGCTATTTATGACGCAGCAACAGCAGCTCGTGAGTACCACAAGCCAATTATTGCTGATGGTGGCATTAAATATTCTGGTGACGTAGTTAAAGCAATCGCTGCTGGTGGTAATGCCGTTATGCTCGGTAGTATGCTTTCAGGTACTACAGAAGCTCCTGGCGAGGTCTTTGAAGATAATGGTAAGAAGTATAAGACATATCGTGGAATGGGATCAGTTGGTGCCATGGCACAAGCTCACGGCTCCTCAGACCGCTACTTCCAAGGTGGTGTCAATGAGGCTAATAAGTTAGTTCCAGAAGGTGTTGAAGCCAGGGTCGAGTATAAGGGCGATGTTTCAGATATTGTCTTTCAAATCGATGGTGGTCTTCGTTCTGGTATGGGTTATGTTGGTGCAGCTACTATTCCAGACTTAATTGAAAAGGCGCAATTTGTCCGGATTACTAATGCGGGCTTGCGTGAATCACATCCACATGATGTTCAAATGACTAAGTCAGCACCTAATTACAAGTAAATTTGGATAATTTTTAATACTTGTAAGTATTAAACAAAAAGAAGGAAGATCATTTTGATCTTCCTTCTTTTTGCGTAGTTTAATAACTTAATTAAGCCAATGAATCCCAAGCCGGTAGGTTAGTAACAGGACCTTCGGCGATCTTTTTTTGTTCATCGGTTAAGTACTTCTTATGGACAACAACTTCGTAAACATAGTCATTGAACCAGTC
>ENA-UOOR01003807-UOOR01003807.1-fermentation-metagenome-genome-assembly--contig:-NODE-3807-length-12727-cov-9.135496_pt1 | contig 12727 bp, 9 predicted proteins | sample MGYA00245780_ERZ724029 | MGnify/ENA primary metagenome ERZ724029 (study PRJEB28704, sample SAMN03018315) | fermentation metagenome | biome: anthropogenic terrestrial biome; feature: soil; material... | reverse complement strand
AAAATAAATATGTCCAGTACAATTAAAAAAAATTTACTAAAGCATTCAAAAGACCATGTATCAGAAGATATACTTAATTATGTAGTGAAAAACATAGACTCAGTATTATATAGCACATTTGATAAGCTATGTTATTTTGCAAAATGTACCCATGATGAAATGAATGATTTTTTTACAGCATTAGGTTTCGATGATATGATTACATTTAAGAAAACGTTGCGAGAGTTACAAAATCAAGAACTATCTGAATCAAAGGAATTATCCCAAAATTCAATACGAAGTATTATTGATATGGTCACACGATATGAACTAAGCAACATCACTGAATTCAGCAATGATTTAAATCTTGAGATATTAGATCGACTTGCTCAAGACTTGCTGGCTGCTTCAAGTGTTTACATAATAGGAAGTGTGCCCCTTTCATACTATGCAACTTATATTTTAAATGTTAACGGTATACGAGCCATCAGATTAGACGGAATAGGCAGTAATTATATAAGCACTATCTTAAATATGGACAAATCCTCAATAGTATTAGCTTTTGGATTTTCAAGATATTCCAAAAGTAATATAGCGTTGCTTAATACGCTTAAAAAAAGTGGCTATAATATAGTTTCTATTACTGATTATCAAGAATCTCCCCTTGCTGAAATTTCCGATTATTTCTTAGTGGTGCCTATACATTCTTATGATTATACAACATCTTATACATCAGCTTTTATACTGTTAAATGTTCTTTCCATTTATATAGGTTCTCAAGACAGGACAATTTTGTTTCAGAAACTTCAGAAGTACGATGAGCTGACTCAGAGTATGGAATTCTTTTTTTAGAGGTATAAAATGAATCCGACTACAATATATAAAGTAAATAATGGCAAGATAATTTTTTGCGGATCATTTGAAGAATACACTTACGGAAATATTCTAACTTGCAGCAAATTTATGATTGAGCAAGTAAATATACTTAATAAAGCTTTATTCTCCGATACATCGGTGCTTATTTGCGGAGAACCGGGAACAGGAAAGGAACTATATGCTGAATATCTTCATAAAAACAGCTGTAGAATAAAAAAAACATATTTTCGATTTAATTGTGCTACTACGCCGATAGCCTCATATGAAGAGGAGCTTTTTGGCAATAATATTAATTCTTTTTCAAACACTAATATAACCGGTAACGGAATTTTTAAAATATCTAACGGAGGAACAATATTATTAGATGAAATATCTAAAATACCTATTGAGATACAATCAAAATTATTAAATTTATTAAGGCATAAAGGTAACAACCACCAGAAAAGTACAGAAACTGATTTTCGTATAATTTCAACAACAAACCAGAATCTTCAAGAATTAGTTAAAGAAAATCTTTTTTTGGAAGAACTTTGCTACATGCTTAGCACAATTGAAATAAAGCTTCTCCCATTAAGAGAACGTCCTGAAGATATAGCACTCTTCTCATTGTTCTTTCTCGAAGAGAGCAATAAAAAACATCATACCCAACGCTATTTTGGGCCAGATGTTTTTAATGCATTAATTAATTATAGCTGGCCAAAAAACATTATGGAATTAAAACAAGTAATTGAACGCATGGTATTAATTTCTCCGCAGGATGTAATGAATAATGTTAAATTATTAGAACGTTATATGAAATCAAATGCCTTGTTAAATAATAATTCAAGGAACTTCCAGGACTTACCTAAATCTGTATCAATAGATACTGAAGAAAAACGCACCCTTAAAGAAATGGTAACCGAATACGAGTTGTATATTATTAAACAATATATAAAAAAATATGGTAGTCTTCGCAAAGCAGCTTATGCTTTAGGAACAGCACCATCAGCAATTTCACGCAAATTATCTATAGCCAAAGAATCTCAAAGCAAAAAAAAGCGATAGGTACCAAATAACAATAAAATATGAAGATATAACACTTACAAAAAATATCAGTTTTTAAAAGATATTTTGTAAGTGTTTAATTGAGAATGTAAAAAGGTTTCGTTTTTCATGGTAATATCTCCCTCCTTCGTGGTTATTATTACCACTTACACGAAGCTTTATAAATTCTCTAATTATAGCTTTATATTAAGTTATTTTCAATTTTATAAATTGCTTCATTTACATCAGTATATTTCAAGTTAAAAGCATCTGCAGTTGGCTTAAATGTTAATAACCCTTTAACAAAGTCTAGACCATGAATTAGATTTTTGTTTTCTTTAGCTGCCCTCATCCATCCTTTATTAGCCACTTCTAATACATATGAAATAGTAGCATTTGATAACGCTATAGAAGATGTATTAGCAACTGCACTTGGTAAGTTGGGGATTCCTATATGCCTAATTCCATCTACAACAAATATAGGGTTATCGTGTGTACTATACTGAGATGTCTCTATTGCTCCTCCTGGTTCTGCATCTATATCTATTATTAATGAATTTGGTTTCATGTACTTTAACATATCCCTTGATATGATAGTTAAACCTGGGAACCATTTAACTGCATTTATTACTAAGTCTGCAGTTGAAATTGCATCTATCACATTTACCTTATTTGAGTAAAGAGTTTTAACTTCAGGTAATAAACTTGTTTCTATTTCCCTCATCCTTCTAATATTTGTATCCATTAATGTAACATCTGCCCCAAGTCCGACTGCTAATTTTGCAGCACGTAATCCAACATTGCCCGCGCCAAATATAACAATATTAATATTTTTGATACCGGGTGCACCGCATATTAATTTACCATTCCCACCATTTATATTAGATAAATAGAAAACACCAACTAATAGACCTACATCTCCAGCTATTTCACTCATTGGTACTAATAAAGGAAATTCTCCATATTCATCTTTAACATCTTCATACGCAAATGCTACGACCTTATTATCTAAAAGTGCTTCAGTTTGTGGTAATCGATTTGCTGAATGTATATAAGTCATAATAATATGGTCTTCTCTCAGCATATTGAATTCTTCAGGTAATATTTCCTTTACCTTTACAATTAATTCTGCTCTTTTATATATTTCTTTTGAATCATATACGATTTCCGCTCCTGAAACCTTATAGTCTTCATCTGAAAATCCAGCTTTATTGCCAGCATTGGTTTCAACCAAAACCTTATGATTATTTTCTATTAAAACACCTACATTTGATGGGGTAATTGCAATCCTGAATTCACCATCTTTAATCTCTTTAGGTACTCCAATTATCATTTTTTTACTCTCCTATAAATATTTAATTAATTTTAAAAGTAACCTTTATAAACTTTTTTAACATAATCCGAATTCATCAAATATAGCATTGCGCTATAATTCATGTTAAATTTAATTTTATCACCAACTTTGTACTTTTTATCAGATTTGGTAACATCTAATACAATATGATCACTACTTGCAGCAATAAACCTAATCTTGTCATCTTTTGGTATTAAACTTTCTGGTACGACATCCTGTCTACCTATTGATAATATTGCCCTTAACATTTCTCCTTTATTGTCAAATGATGGTATATTGCCAAAAGCATCTTTCCCAACACTCTCATTACGCAGAAAAGGTTTTTTCTTCAATTCAATTATTTCTGCTTCCAAAACAAAAGAATTAATATCAAGACCTGGAATTTTTAACCCGGCTTGGCTGCTTCCAAGAAATAGAGCTGTACCAACTCTTAAATTATTAATTCCTATTGGCATATGTCCGTCATATAAAAGATTAAGAGCACCCGTTGAACCACCGGAAATTACACTAATGTCTCTTCTTAATAAGTTACTTACCTTTTCTCCAAGACTACATAGTTCTTCCATTTTATCCTTAGTATAAGGAATGCCGCTTATACATCCTAAATTTGTTCCTATACCACGTATATTAATATTTTTTAATTTTGATATACTATCTATAACCTTTTCTAATTCAGAAGGCAAAATCCCTTCTCTTCTATCACCGAGGTCAATCATTAGTACTATATCATGTATCAAATTCTTTTCTACTGCTTTTTCAGATATTCTACAAATTGTATTTATTTCAGAGTTAAAACTGCAATCAACTATTTTTATAGTATCTTCGATTTCTTCTATTTCAGGAGAACGCAATAGACTAAGATAGCAATCATACCCATAGTGTCGTATCATTTTTAAATTTGCTAATCTTGAATCAGCAAAATCGTTAATACCATTATTGACTAAAATTTTTATAATGGCACTATTTGCAAGAATACCCTTTGTTACTGCAGTTATAGTAACCTTATCTGCCGCACATAACTCATTAATTATTTTTATATTCTGAGACATTGCTCCTAAATCAATAAATACTGTAGCAGGCACAACAATACCTCCATTTTCATTATTTATCTGGTAGTGTATTTTTAAATACTCTAAAGAAATTTTCTCCTAATACACCGTTAATTAAATCACTAGAAAATCCTCTTCTCTTCATTGAATCTATAAGGTTTTGCATATCTGATGGTCTTGACATTCCTTGAGTTTCTTCCCCCGGCTTAACAATCCACTCTGTACCCATTTTACCTTCATTTACCAAATCAGAAAAGAACTCTACAAAATCAGATCCGAAACCCACATGTTCCTTTCCTGCTATATTAATAATATATTCAATATGGTCTACCACATTCTCTACTGTTGGAATACCAGATGAAATTATTGTAGGAAATACCGGTATTCCAATTACGCCTCCGCTTTTTGCTATTCTTTTTATATGTTCATCAGATAAATTTCTAGGATGGTCATATACACCTTTAGCACCACAGTGAGATGCTATAACTGGCATTGTTGAATATTTAAGTACATCATCAACACAGGATGGTGATAAATGGCTTACATCTATAATTATGCCTAACTTATTCGCCTCTTCAACAACTTGCCGTCCATATTTAGTTAAACCACTATGTGTACCCAATTCATCTATTCCATCAGCTAACGCATTACGTTGATTCCATGTTAATCCTATAATTCTAACTCCTAAGCGATAAAATAGATATAGCATTTCAATACCAGATTCTAATGGTTCAGCTCCTTCCATATCCAAAATAACACCAATTTTATCTTGAATAATAAATTTATTAAGATCATCTTTAGTTTTTATTAACATAAAATCTGAAGACTCTTCTAAATCTTTAAGTAATGCTTCTGTTTGCCTTAAAGCAATTTCAAGTGACCTATCCGGTTTATATCTTGCCTCTACATATATAGCGAAAACAGGTAGATTTATTCCACCAGATTTCAATCTGTCCGCTTGTCTTTTATCCAATACTCTTTGTTCGCCATCGATTTTCCTTAAAAATACTTCATATGGTATATCCGAGTGAGCATCAACTATAATTCTCTTATTATTCTTATTAATCATTTAATAATCCTCCTCATGTTAACACAAAATACATTAACTTATGATTTTTTAATTAGAGTGTATTTCTACACCCTAATTAAAAACCAGTTTCGGTTTCGTAACAATTATAATATTGCTTGAATTAGATACGAAATACCAAACCCACAATATGTTCCTATAGCAGCCCCTAATACTCCAATTAATATAGCTGGGGTTACTAAGTTTTCCCATCCATAAGCAGCCGCATGAGGGCCAGATGTCGATGGTCCACCTACGTTTGCGCTTGAAGATAGTATGATAAACTCAAGTGGAATCTTAGCAATCTTGCCTACTACAAATATAATTATTCCATGTATTAATATTACAGCCGCGGTCCCGAAAAATACATTTAGACCATGTGCAAGTACATCACTAAACAGAGCCATAGAACCAATAGTAACAAAGTAAATCATGAAAAACCATAAACCTAATTCAGTAGCAATTTTCATCTCGCTTATTCGTGTAGTATTTGCAAGTATTAAAACAATTGTAGTTGTAAAAAGAATTCCTGGAATTCCGGTAACACTTCCAAGTAATTCACCTATGGTAGCACTAATAATTGCAATTGCAAGTACTACAACCACATCTATTCCATTAACTTCTTTCTTTTTATCCTCTTTTTTTGTAATTGCAACTAAACTGTTATCAAATTCAGTTGATAAATTACTATCCTTATATGAAGGATACCACTTTGTAAAGAACGATAACTTACCTGCTTGAGCTAAAAATGCCATCCAGAAGAAAAATATTACTATGTCTGCAGCATTTACAGCAACAAACATTGATGAATCAACTCCAAGCCCATTTCCAACTGCTGCTAAGTTTGCAGAACCACCAATATAAGTACCAGTAAGCATACCATATACAATATGACTTTGTGGACCTAAGTCAAATATGAGAGCTGCAATAGTAGCTGCAATCATAGTTGCTATAGAACCAAGCAAGAAAACTGGAACCAGCTTTTTCGCAATCACTAATATGCTCCTTAGATTTGCTGAAAATAAGAGAAGAGCAATAGCAATTGGAACCATATAAGAAAAAACTACGCCATAAACATCAGACCATGTAGGAACTATTTTAAGATTGACTAGAATTAAACCAGCTACTAAAGCAATATTAGTACATCCCATAGCTTTGCCCCATTTTGTATTTTTTTCAGCCCATAAAGAAAAAGAAGCAAATCCTGTAAGTATAGAAAGTAATATCCAACTATTTTGTATCATTTTAACCCTCCCATTTACAGTGTCTATTGACACACTCTTTATTTTTAATAAAAATAAATTGATTACAGAATTACTAAAACCATAAAAATAGATTAACGGTTAATTAGAACTTTTTCTGTTTTTCAATATCACACTTAAACACCTATAATACTTAACCGCTAAATTTGGTAGACTCTACTCTAATTAATTAACTCATTAATGTTCACCTCCCATTACTTAATACTCTTCAGACAATTCTTTATCTCATAAAATGTTTTTAAAATTTACACCTATCCACTCCTTTCTTTTTCAACTTCTATAAAATAGTGTCCATATTTTGCTTTATACTTATTTCCTATAATCGCCATCTATTTATTATTTACATTTTTTAAGACACATGAAACTAATGAGTAGTCTAATATAGCAAAATCCATTTTTATTTCAAATGACAATATTTGATATAATGGTTCATTTTTACTGTCATTTATCTGGCAAGACATTAACATATCCCATGATGTTACACTAGTATCTGTATCACTTTCTAATAAGATAACTGATAAATATGGAAATGGTCTTGCAGTTCTTCCGCACATTGGATTACTTATAAATTTAAAATTACTGTTTAGAATCATATCCGATGTTCTTTCAATAACATCTGTTACATTTTCCCCTGCATATACTATGGAAAGATCATTATATATATTGCTTAACGAATTAATTAACTCGTTGTTTGTTATAATTATCACTTTAAGCACCTGCCAAATATAGTAGGCTCTTCTACTTCTATTGTAAGTGTTTTCAGAGCATTTTCAATCAAGCTAATTCTACTATCAAACTCTTCTTCTGATGTTCCCATGATATTCGCACAAGGATGAGGAATTCCTAAACCTGCATATATCCTGTTAGCACCTATTGCTTCTGATATTGGTACTATAGTACAAAGATGTACTACTGGTATACCCTCTTTATCAATTTGTTTAGCGAGTGTTGCACCGCAACGTGTGTCAGTTCCTCATGTAGAAGTAATTAATACAGCTTGAACACCTTCACTAAGAAGTTTTTGCGATATTTCCTTTCCAAATTTTGTTGCTCTTTGTATATCCATTGAATTTCCAACTGTAACAATAACATTTTCGTAAAATTCTCCAATTACATTGCGTTTTTCTAGTTCTTTCATAGCATCAGCTGGTAGTACCCTATTAGCATTTTTATTTCCATAAGCAGGGTCATATCCTCCATGAACAACTTCAGCATTCATTTTATTGTAGTTGCCTCCAAAGCTTTCCTCATTATAGAGAACCCATTTAGAAGAATTCAAGGATTCCAAGTGATCTGGGTTTCCCTTTGGGACAATTCCACCTGAAGTAATTAATGCTACTTTTACTTTTGAGAGATCCTTAACTGGCCTGCTAGGTATTATTTTTTCAAATTTTGGCATCGGTACTTCTGTTTTGAATGGCCTGTTAAGTACCTTTGCAAGTGCCATATCTACAGCACGTTCCGCTCCTGTTTTTTCTCTAAATATATTTCTTCTAATACCTCTTCTATAGTAACCTTCTTCTTCTGGAAGCCCTATAGAATTACCTTTAGAAATTTTATTTACAAATGTAGCTATTTTTTTTAAAGCATTTATCATGTCTCTTGCTTGCCTTTCAGTAGGGAAAATGTAAGCGTATTTTCTATAAATATCTAAGCCAGGATTTTGTTCATATAAAGCAGATACAGCAATTTTTTGATGATCAAACGCTATTTTACAAACACTTCCACACGCAATTCCATATCTTCCAGCATTAAAAGCAGGACCTGCTATTACTAAGTCTACATTGTATTTTTCAATTGCTTCAGCAATCTTTTTTATTACTGCATCTTCATTTTCAACGTAGTAGTTATCCCCGCAGATTGATGTAACAACAATTTCGCTATTATTTAACATAGAGTTTAATACATTGCCAGGCCCAACGAGTTCCTCTCTAAATTCAATTGGAAAATACGCTGAATTTTCTCCTCCTATTTGTGCAAAAAACTGATTAATATAGTATAATATTCTCATCCTAATCCCTCCTTAATAACCTTTTTAAATTTCCTCTGTGGAATTGCAATTAATACCTAGATTATTAGTAGAGCCCATAATAACCGAAACTCCAACCTTTATACTTCCTTTTTTTTGCTCACAATCTGAAGGTGAACCTGACAATAAGTTCAGTTGCTCTCTATGACCTATATTTTTCTCCATCTCTGGTAACAAAATCTGCGCACTATCATTTCCTACAGTTACTATTGCATTTGCTAATGGAGAAGTGTTTATCATAGGTTCAGCAGTACCGTCAACTCCAGGATGATCATGAAGCATTAAGACTGTTTTAATTCCACGTTTTTCAGCACATTCACATATTAACATTAAATCAGCTTCTGGGTTTCCTCCCCCTTCTTGCGGTATAATAAGGGCTTCAGCCTCACATTGTGATGCAAGATTTACTGTAATCATAGCATTCCTTTCTTTCTCTTCTAAAATTGTACTAATCGGAGAGACTATCATTCCACAAAACTCAAGATCTTTATTATGGCGTTCGTAAAGCTCTTTGGCAATTGCATTATTCTGAATATCATAAGTTGTATTTTTATCACTTGCAGTAACGCAATTACCAGAAACAATTGCACCATCCCACAATTCATTTGGATGCATCAGCAATGGAGGAATATCCCTTGAACAAAATCCATAAACCTCATTATCGTGTAAAAGTCCTTGTGCCATAACTAAATATGCTAATGCGATTTTTGGTAGCTTCCTTTCAGGTGAAACATATTCTTTACAATAAGTTTCTACATAATCTGGTTTAACATTAAGACCTGCTTTTGCCAAATAAAGTGAAGCTTTTAATCCCATATGCCTTATGGCCATTTCATGTTCTTTTGGTTCAAGTCCTTCTATAGGATCAGCAATCATTACAATATTCAATAATTTGGAATAGTGACAATATTTTGCTCCAGGACCTGACATATCAATAATTCCTTCTTGAAAACCCATAATTTTTCCAGCTGTGGTTACGCAACAACCTCTTAAAACTTTATTTGTTCCAATTCCACAATAGCTAAAATTATCGAATATTCCTGGGAACATGCCTTTAGTTTCAACCTTTATCCTAGGTTCAATGACATCCTTTACAGGAATAATTCTTGTTGATTCACCGGGTTTTGCAATATCGAAATCAATTGAAGCGAAACGTAAATCCTTTACTTCTTCAATCAGTTCTTCCTTATTAATCGAAAGAACACCGTTTTCAATATAGGTCTTATTTCCAAAGCAAGCATCCTTAATCACAATTATTTCTAAATTTAGGCTCATTTTTTCCATTAAATCATACCTCCATGTTAATATTGATGAAGTGCTAATACTAACTTCATATATAATAAAATTTTGATAAAATATTAAAATTAGTATACTTACCTTGCAAACAACTTAAGAGTATTATTATTTGGGACTAGTAAATAAGTTTCATTCATATCTCATCATAAATTATTTAAATTTACTGTCTTTTAACAGTAAATTTAATGCATTCAGCACTATTTCTCTTTTTCTCTTTTCTTCTTTTTCTGAAGATAATTCAGGGTTACCTGTTGGATATGGTATAGCTTGTGCAGGATAAATTCTTGCTGCGCCAACCGTTTTGGAAATAGGAGTAACAGTACATACATGGACTGCCGGTATTCCTGCCTTTTCTATTTGCTTAACTATCGTTGCACCGCAACGAGTACAGGTGCCTCACGTACTCGTTAGTATAACCCCGTCAACTCTGTCTTCAATTAATTTTTCAGATATTTCCTTGCCCATTCTTGTAGCATCCGCAACCGAGGTTGAATTTCCTGTAGTAGTTATCAGATATGGATATACCTCTCCGACAATTCCTTCTTTTTTTAATTTTATTAATGTATCCAATGGAGCTACCCTATTTGGATCCTTATTTGCATAAACAGGGTCATATCCTGCATGAACAGACTCAAATTCACCTTCTTTAAGTGTATCCTTATCTGATATGTCATACATTTTAAATATTTTAGCCGTTGCGGCAGGTATGTGATCCGGATTTCCAAACGGAACTATTCCACCTGATGTGCACAGTGCAATTTTTGCTGATTTTAAATCCTTTAAAGGTTTTGCAGGCTCTACCCTTTCATAAACTGAAATCCTAAGCTCTGTTTCATAAGGCTCATTGTTAAGTCTTTTTAAAAGCATATCAACTGCTCTTTCGGCTCCGTTTTTTTCTCTGAAAATATTAATTCTTTTTCCTTTTGCAAAATATTGCTCTGCCGAAGGACTTCCAAGCTTATCACCTCTTAATAGCTTGTTTGTAAATTCAGCCATTAACGGAACTGCCTTTCTGATACTTGCAGCCGACTTACCCACTCTCAGTATATATATATCCTTTTTATACATTTCAACAGCTGGGTTTTCCTCATATAATCCTGTAATAGCCTCAATATTATATTCTTTCTTTATAAACGAGCATACATCGCCGCAGGCTACTCCGAATCTGCCTGCATTAAATGCAGGTCCTGCAATAAATAAATCAAATTCTACATTATTTAATTTATCATTTATAAATTTCTTAACCTTATCCATGTTTTCAACATAGTAGTTATCACCGCATATTATTGTGTGAATAATTTCTGCATTTTCCAATTTATCTGTAAATGCATTTGCATTACCTATCGGACCCTTATGAAATTGAGGCTCTGTATATGCTTTGTCTTCGCCGCCTATTTGACCAAAAAATTGATTAGTATAAAATATTATTTTTTTCACAGTTGCACCCCTCTAAACAGTTGTCGCACTTAAGTATGTATTTCCCTGAAGATTATGGCTTCCCATTATTCCGTGAATTTCTACAAGCAATCTTCCGTCTTCCTGAATGGAATCTACATTTCCGCCTGTTGTTTTTTCTATTTCCTTTAATTTTCCAATTATTTTATCTGCTTTCGGAAGCATAATTGTTGCATTGCTGTTACCCGTAGATATTATGGCTTTAGCCTCGACAACACTGTCAGGCAATGATTCGGACATTCCATCAATTCCGGCATCTTCGTTAGTAATAATTACTGTCTTTATATTTCTCTTTTCTAAGGATTGGCAGACTACCATCAAATCAGTCGTAGGATTTCCGAAGCCTTCTTGTGAAATTATTACTCCTTCTGCTCCCAACATTTCTATGTTTTTTACCGCTAACATACAATTTCTGTACTTTTCTTTCAATGTAATCATCAGCGGGTTTAAAACAATACCCATAAAGTTAATTTCCTTGCCGTGTTTCTTTAATAATTCTTTTATAACCGCATTGTTCAAATGATGATAAGTTGTTGTTTTAGAGCCCGGAGAAACACAATTTCCGCTTATTATTGCACCATCCATTACTTCAAGCGGTGTAATTAAGGATGGAACAATATACTTGGTATCTCTTCCGTAAAAATAGGTATCATGCAAGAGTCCTTGGCTCATACAATTGTAAACGTAAGCAACTTTAGGAAGTCCGTCATATTCCTTATACTTCTCTCCAATACTTTTCCATTCATATGTTTCCGCTTCATAATCATCGCAGCCTAAACCAATTTCACCTATGAATTTAGCAAGCTTTATACCTGCTATTCTCACTGTTTCTTCATGTTCATGAGGGTCTAAATATTCTTCCTTGGTTATATCCATTACAATATTTATTAGCTTTGAAAAAATACTGTATTGAGCTCCAGGACCGCTCATATCTATAAGCCCCTCCTGAAATCCTACTATGGGACCTGTCGTTACAACCGCACACCCGCTTAAAATATAGGTAACACCGGTTCCCGCTTCATCCATATGCTCTTTGAATATTCCGGGAAAAATTTCTCCGTTTAATTTCGCTCTTGGTTCTATAACATCTTTAACCGGCAAAATTCTCACAGACTGTCTGGGTTTAGCAATGTCGAAGTCAACTTCCTTGATTCTTTTATCTTCTTTAATCAATTCCGTCAGACTAATTCTGTTTAAACTAAGAATATTATTTTCAATTTTGTTTTCATTCCCAAAAACAACATCCTTAATTTGAATTTTTCTTAATTCTAAATTCATATTTCCTTGTATGATATAGTAGACAACTATATCATACATTCCTTTCATTTTATTTACGCT
>ENA-UOOR01003803-UOOR01003803.1-fermentation-metagenome-genome-assembly--contig:-NODE-3803-length-12738-cov-11.610581_pt1 | contig 12738 bp, 11 predicted proteins | sample MGYA00245780_ERZ724029 | MGnify/ENA primary metagenome ERZ724029 (study PRJEB28704, sample SAMN03018315) | fermentation metagenome | biome: anthropogenic terrestrial biome; feature: soil... | reverse complement strand
CAACAACACATCTGCCGAATGCCATTGGCGGACATGGGTGCTTTCGTGGATCAGTATCTGTTGTAGCTCTTCTTCGGAGTGTGCATCCGTATTTACGATAATCCAGTTGAAAAACGAGAAAGGAGTTATTTCGTGTGAAGCGTCCAGGATTTTGTATCCCGAAATAACTTTTTCCCGGCAACGACGCCGGATCCGGACAATGGAAACGATTTGCATGATCAACCGGAAAGCAAAAAACAGGCTTCCCAAAAAAAGTATGCTTCGGGCAACAAGCTTCCACGGAACCGTAAATCCGGCTGTGTCGCTTTCCAGCAGGAGAGCGGTAGGTTCACCGAGTTCGATAGTCGCCTCCACGGGTTGATGAGGCTGCAAAAACGTAAACAATCCACCCAAAGCCTCTACCGTAAAAAGAGGGTAAAGCAACGAAAACAAAACCGCCGACAACAGGTATGACCGCCGTAACCGGATGAACGTGTCGTGCCGGAAAACCGCAATATACAGCAGGTAAAAAAGCAGCAAAGCTCCGTTTACTTTGGCCAGGTATATGAAAAGTTGCGTTTCCATTTTTTTCAGATTTCAGACTTTAGAGCATAGAGATGAGACGGTTAGGAACGAAGCGATCTGTTATTTAATAAAAATCTATTTCTGTGTTTTCTCGATCAGACGAATAATTTCTTCCAGTTCCTCAGACGAAATTTTCTGTTCCTTGGCAAAGAACGACACCAGTTCTTTGTATGAATTATCGAAATAGCTTTTCACCACGCCCGACAGAAAATGTCTTTTGTACGAAGCTTCCGAAATCCTTGGAGTGAAAACTTTCATGTTGCCGGAACGCGATTTATTGAGATAACCCTTGTTCTCAAGGTTGTTGAATACCGAAGCCACGGTAGTATAGGGCAATTTAGGCTCCTCGAGCCTGTCGTGGACATCTTTTATGGCGCATTCGCCAATTTGCCACACGTGAAGCATAATGTTTTCTTCCTGGGGTGTTAATCTTTCCATAACTTTTTCAATTGATAAATTCACTACGATACAAAAGTACGAAAATATCGTAATACAAAACAGTTTTTCGAATTATTTATGGTTAAAAAAACAAAAATTCCAATAAAAGTTCATTATCGGGATATTTATGCTGTGATTCCGCGGCAATGTAAAGCCACTACGGAAGAGGATGCTTTTTATTTTACCGGATTTACCCGGAACATTTCATCTCCGTCAGCAAAGAACTTCACGATCTGTTCTGCTGCAGCAATCCCCGCATTTACGTTTGCCTCGCCGGTTTGCGCACCGCACTTTTTCGCGGATGCCAGGTAGCGGTTGCCGAACTTTCGCATCATTTTATCGTGATTCACCGGTTTAATATCGGTAGCGTATTTGAATTCCGGTCGTTCTTCCATGATGCGTAACATGTCGGCCTCGTTTATCACCTCTTTACGTGCGGTGTTTATCACTATGCCTTTTTGCGGCAACTTGGCCAATAGACCATAATTGATGCTGCCCCTGGTTTGATCGTTTGCCGGCAGGTGAAGCGATATGATTTCACTTTTCTCATACAACTCACCGGGCGATTGTGCGGCGGTTACGTTGAATTCTTTTCCTTTTTCGGGATTGCTTACCAGTGATGGGGAGTAGGCCAGTACCTCCATGCCAAAACCGTTAGCGATTTTTGCCACCTGTTTTCCTATGTGTCCGAAAGCGTGAAGACCCAGTTTTTTTCCTTTGAGTTCCGAACCGGAAGAACCATCAAAACCGCAACGGGCAAGATAGAGAAGCATTCCAAAAACCAGTTCGGCTACAGCGTTGGAGTTTTGCCCCGGAGTGTTCATCACACAAATGTTATTGGCGGTTGCCGCAAGGAGGTCGATATTGTCATATCCCGCTCCGGCGCGAACAACAATTTTCAGGTTTTCGGCCGCATCCAGTACCTCTTTATCAACAATGTCGCTGCGGACAATCATTGCATCGACAGCCTGTACAGCGTTTAGGAGTTCGTTCTTATCGGTGTATTTTTCCAGCAAAACAGTTTCATGGCCTGCATTTTCAATAATTTCCCTGATTTGTTTAACTGCAGGTGGAGCAAAGGGTTTTTCGGTTGCAATTAAAGATTTCATAATAGTTGCGGTTTAATAAGTCTGTGATTCAAAATAAAAAACGAGGGAAAAGGGTTCAACGTACCGGATAACAGGTTGTGATCATCCGGTACGTTAATGGTGTGGTTTTACAAGAAGCAAACTAACGGTTTCTTTCGAATTCCTTCATGCAGTCGACCAGGGCCTGTACGCCTGATTTTGGCATAGCGTTGTAAATTGACGCGCGGAACCCACCGATTGAGCGGTGTCCTTTGATGCCAGACATGCCTCTTTCCGTAGCAAACTTCTGGAACCCGGGTTCAAGTTCTTTGTATTCGTCTTTCATCACGAAGCATATGTTCATGAGGGAGCGGTCTTCTTCTTTTGCTGTTCCGGTGAATATTTTGCTGTTGTCGATGGCATCGTAGAGCAAGGCGGCTTTTTCGATATTGATCTTTTCCATTGCAGCCAGTCCTCCCAGGCCTTTCAACCAGCGAAGAGTTTCCATCGCCGAGTAAATAGGTAATACAGGGGGAGTATTGAACATGGAACCTTCCTTGATGTGTGTGCGATAGTCCAACATGGTCGGGATCGGACGGCTGACTTTTCCCAAGAGTTCTTCTTTCACAATAACGAAAGTAACACCGGCCGGTGCCAGGTTTTTTTGTGCGCCGCCGTAAATTAAACCGTACTTGGATACATCGAGCGGGCGGGAGAATATATCGGAAGACATGTCGGCGACCAGGGGAACGGGGCTGTCGATGTCTTTACGGATCTCGGTTCCGTAGATGGTGTTGTTGGTGGTAATGTGAAAATAATCAGCATCAGCAGGAACAGTATAGTCTTTTGGAATGTAGTTAAAAAGCGACTCTTTGGAAGAGGCAACCTCTACTACTTCCCCAAACAGTTTAGCTTCTTTCAGTGCTTTGCTCGCCCAGGTTCCTGTATTCAGGTAGGCCGCTTTTTTTTCCAGCAAGTTGTAGGGAACCATACAGAACTGCATACTGGCGCCCCCACCGAGAAACAGTACCGAATATCCTTCGGGAATGTCCAGCAGTTCCTTAAAAAGAGCTACAGCCTCGACAATAACTGCCTGGAAATCTTTGGACCGGTGACTGATTTCGAGAATGGACAGACCGATTCCGTTGAAATTTTTCACAGCTTCGGCTGTGTTTTCAATTGTGGATTGCGGCAAAATGGAAGGGCCGGCACTAAAATTGTAAATTTTCATAAATATAATTTTTAATGTTTTGTGTTTAAAGGTTATGTGGTTTTAAAATCCAGAACAAAGATAGGAGTTTATTTGTAAGTTTCAATGCGAAAAACTGAAAATAATTGCATTTGCCGGATAATCCGATTGTTCACCAACGTTATACTTTTCGGATCGTTTTAGTCTCCCGATTTTCAATTCTACGCTCAGTCAAGCAAATAAATCTGTACTGCTATCGCTAACAAAATAGTTTGTATATTTGTGGTTTGAATTAGTCTATTTAAATCAATGAACTCTCCATATCCTTCGGTTTTATTAGAAAATGCAGTCAATGAATTTGCAAAATTGCCCGGTATTGGCAGAAAGACGGCACTGAGACTTGTCTTACATCTGCTCAGGCAAGAGGATTTTCAGGTTGAAGGCTTCGCACAGGCCCTGGTTACGTTAAAACAGGATGTAAAGTATTGCCGCAGCTGTCACAACATTTCCGATAGCGAAGTTTGTGGTATCTGTTCCGACAAGTCGAGAGATGCTTCTACTCTTTGTGTCGTAGAGAACATTCGTGAGGTAATGGCCATTGAGAGTACCACTCAGTTCAAAGGGCTGTATCACGTGTTGGGAGGAATTATCTCACCTATCGATGGAATCGGTCCGTCCGACCTGCAAATAACCGGTTTGGAAGAGCGCGTAAAGCAAGGTGGTGTGAAAGAGGTGATTCTAGCCCTGAGTGCTACCATGGAGGGTGATACGACCAACTTTTATATTTTCAGGAAGTTGCACCCTTACGACGTAAAAGTGAGCATTATTGCGCGAGGCGTAGCGGTCGGCGATGAAATTGAGTATGCCGATGAGATAACGCTGGGCAGGTCTATCTTAAACAGGACACCATTCGACGAATCGTATAAATTAAAATGACAGGAACCATTAAAGTATTAAACAGGCATTATTACATCGGTATAGTTGTTTTGGCCGTATTCTTTTTACTGGTGATTCTTAAGCCGATGGGCTTTGGATCCTTGGTTCGCGTAACGATGACAGCCGAAATGTATGCCATCGGAATAACGTTGTTGGCCATTCCCGTTGCATTAAAGCTGTTTGCGGAAAAAATCAAGAAAATTCCAAAAGGAACCGGAAAGAATTCAACGGTGAAGCGCTACAAAAATAGCTGGTTGTTGAGGATGTATATCGTGAATGCGGTGACGGCGGGAAACGTTTTTCTGTTTGCCTTTTCGCAGAACAGGAATTTTATGTGGCTCGCGCTGATTTCGTTCCTCGTATATATGTTTTGCAAGCCTTCTTGTCAAGAGTTGGAAACCATTGTCCGGAAAAGTGAAGATGTGAAATGAGAGACTTTTTTATTCGAGATACCCTTTTTTTAAGACCGTTGGAACCCGAAGACCTCGATCTTCTTTACCAATGGGAAAACGATACCCGGCTGTGGAAAAACGGGTCAACAATAACGCCTTTTTCCCGGTTCGTTCTCCGGCAATACCTGGTGGATGCCCGGCAAGATATATATCAGGTCAGGCAGTTGCGGATGATGATTGTGGAGAAAGAAAGCAACAAGGCGGCAGGCACGATTGACCTGTACGATTTTGACCCCCAGAACGGCCGGGCCGGAGTTGGAATTCTGGTGGACGAGAATTTTCGAAAAAAAGGATATGCACTGCAGGCGTTGTCGTCTATGGAGGATTATGCTTTCAACCATTTGAAACTCCATCAGCTTTACGCTTTTGTTCCTGCAGGAAATTTGCCAAGCAGGGCATTGTTCGAAAAAGCGCATTATGAAAGAAGCGGTATTTTGAAAGACTGGACTTCAATTAACCGGTCATTTACAGATGTAATAGTCATGCAAAAAATCAACAAATAAACATATGCAGGAAGACATCAAGAAAGCGTGTGAAGTATTGCGAAAGGGTGGCGTGATCTTATACCCGACCGATACGGTCTGGGGAATCGGATGCGATGCTACCAACGAAGATGCTGTTAAGCGGGTCTACGAAATAAAGAAACGAGACGATTCAAAGTCGATGCTGGTATTGATGGAAAATCCGGCAAACCTGCAAAATTATATTGAGGATGTTCCCGACATAGCGTGGGACTTGATAGACCTCGCCGACAAACCGCTTACCATTATATACGACGGTGCCAGAAACCTGGCAGCCAACCTCATCGCGGAAGACGGCTCGATAGGGATCCGGATTACATCGGAACTCTTTTCTGCCGAACTTTGCAAGCAGTTTCGCAAACCCATCGTATCTACATCGGCTAACCTAAGCGGAGAAGCTGCACCTTCGAATTTCAGGGAGATAAGGGAAGAGGTGAAAAACGCAGTGGACTATGTCGTTACTTACCGGCAAAAAGACAACAGCAGGGCACAACCCTCCGGTATCGTTAAAATGTCGAAAAACGGCACAATCAGTATTATCAGAAAGTAATTTAACGAATGAGTATCAGTGAGGTATACAATAAAATCCACCTTTGGAGAAAAGCAAACATCAAGGAGCGTCATTTCCTGTTGTTTGCCTGCTTTATTGTAGGTATTCTTACCGCGCTGGCAGCCTATCTGCTGAAACTGTCCATCCATTTTGTGGAACTGTTCCTTACGAACAATTTTTCGCAAACCGACGCTAATTATTTGTATCTGGTTTATCCCATTATCGGAATTTTGCTGGCCGGACTATTTGTCAAGTATTGGGTGAAAGACGATATCAGCCACGGAGTCACAAAAATTCTTTTCTCCATCTCGCAACGAAAAAGCCGGATCAAACCCCACAACATGTACACCTCGCTGGTGGCAAGCTCTATCACTATCGGATTTGGCGGGTCGGTAGGGGCGGAGGCACCTATTGTGTTAACGGGGTCGGCTATCGGATCGAATGTGGGGCGTTTTTTTAAACTCGATCAGCGAAACCTGATGTTGCTTGTGGGTTGTGGTGCCGCCGGCGCTATAGCAGGAATATTTAAGGCTCCCATTGCCGGTATTCTTTTTGTGATTGAGGTGCTTTTGCTCGATTTAACGCTGTCGTCCATACTTCCTTTGTTGGTAACCGCCGTTACGGCCACTACCATATCGTATATTCTTACCGGGACGGATGCCATGTTTGCCTACTCACAAGTAGAAGCCTTTACCCTACAGCGGATTCCTTATGTAATACTGTTGGGAATCATTTGTGGATTCCTTTCACTTTATGTCACCCGCACCATGAGCTGGAGCGAGGACGTATACTCCCGGCTGAAACCCTGGACCCGGTTTGCTTTGGGCGGTATCACGCTCAGTATACTTATTTTCCTGTTTCCACCTTTGTTTGGAGAAGGGTACAATTCCATCGAGACGCTCTTGGCCGGAGGCCATGCATTCAATGAACTGTTGAACGGAAGCTTTTTTTATAACGCCCAAAGCCGTTGGGGAATAGTTGTTTTTCTGGGATTAATCTTATTCTTCAAAACCTTTGCAACCAGTGCTACCAACGGAGGTGGAGGCACGGGAGGGGTGTTTGCACCCACGTTGTTTATGGGCTGTATTTTGGGTTTTATCTATTCTTATACGCTGAACGAGCTGGGAGGGGTGACCTATCTTCCGCAGGAAAATTTTGCGCTGATGGGGATGGCAGGGGTGATGGCCGGAGTAATGCATGCACCGCTGACAGGGACGTTCCTCATCGCCGAACTTACAGGAGGGTACGAGCTGTTCCTGCCGTTGATGATTGTCTCCATTTGTTCCTATGCGACCATTGTGGTTTTCGAAAAACACAATATTTATGCAATGCGCCTGGCAAAAAGAGGCGAACTGATCACGCACCACAAAGATAAAGCCGTACTTACTTTTCTGAAAGTCGAAGATATGCTGGAAACCAATATCCCGGTTGTTCATCCCGAGATGACGCTTGGCGATATGGTAAAAGTAATTTCGAACAGCCAGAGAAACATCTTTCCGGTGGTGAATGATGACGGCACGTTGCAAGGACTTGTGCTGTTGAACGATATCCGGAACATCATGTTCCGTCCGGAACTTTACGACACCTTTAAGGTGAAAAAGTTTATGGTGGGATCGCCGGCAGAGATCAAGATCAACACCCCCATGGAGCGAGTGATGGATACTTTCGAAGATACCAAAGCGTGGAACTTGCCGGTTGTGGATAACAACGGAATCTACAAGGGAGTCCTCTCGCAATCGTCCGTTTTTAATTACTACCGCGATGTATTGGTGGAAAATTACTCCGAAGAGGAGGAGTGAGTAAACTCCGGCTATTTGACCAATACTTTCAAATTTTTAATTGTTCCGTCAACATTTACTTTTACGACATACACCCCTTTGGCTAAATGACCAACGGAAAAAGAGGCCCTGTTGATACTGCTTTCAGCCTTTTCTTCAAAAACTTTTTGCCCCGACACATAAAAGATCTCCCACGAGATCAGGTCCTTGTTTGACTCGATGAAAATTCTGTTCACCGCCTTGTTGTAGTAGGCTTTTATTTCCGTATCCCCTTGTGAAGGGTCATCCGGGGCAGCCAACCCTGTACCGATCACGTAAGGAGCGATCAGCAACGAAGTATTGATGGGACTCTCTATGTTCTCGGAAGACCTTACCCAGCCCGTTGCATTTTTCATCCAGGCAGTAGACGCAATCCCCGATCCAATTTTTCTGGGCTTTACATTCAACAGGGAGAACCCGTTGGGTATAGGGTTGAGGTCGGTATAGGAGATGTAAAATTTCCCGGAAACATCCACCGGAGCAGTGAACTTCACGTAGTTCTCCACGTTGTTTCTCATATCGCGGAGGGTTTCGTAGAAATTTCCGGCCTGATAGTAACGGAACGAATAGCTGAAAGGCGCTTCGTGTAACACACTACCGGGAATCCCGTTGTTGTCGGTATAGATTCTTATCCGGATGTTCAGGTTCTGAATGTTGTTGGTGATGGGCGAAGTAACAAAGACGCCATCGAGCCTGGCGGGTGTTGATGCGTAAAATTCCTCGGCAAACTCGTTGTATCCAAACGTATTGTTGGTCGCAAACATCGGAACAGAGTTATAATACGATTGAATGACGGAATCGGTGGTCACATAATTGGAACTCCGGGTGTAGGGTTGGTTCAGGTAGGGATTGAATCCGTCAATTTGTTGAAACTGGGAGTCCTCCGGATCTAAATAGCTTTTCAATGAATTCGGATTTCCCAACGAACCGGTAACATTCCATGCCTTGGACAACGACGAGTAGACATCGGGACCTTTCGGGGAAGAGCATTGCGACTCGCCGCCGGTAAGTGCTCCCAGAACTCTTTTCTCTTTGTCCAGCAAAGGAGAGCCCGATGATCCCTCTTCCGTTGCAGCTACGTCCCATGCACGAACAGCCCAGTGTCCGTTGGGTTCCATATTGTATCTCGGATCATCGAAAGAGCCGATTGCCAGCGGTTCATTCTCAATGGCCACTTTCTTGATCCCTCCGTTTGGATGATGGATTCCGTGAAAAGGAGGTTGCGGGGAAGAGCTGACGTTCCATCCCAAATAATAGGGCTGATACTCTTTCGGGGGAGTTTGCTTAAATTTCAGCAGGGAGATATCGTATCGCTCGCTGATTAAAACCGAATCGGCAGAAGCCATAGTCATTTGCAACGGTCCGCGTATTTCTTTATCACAAACCGGAGATTGATAAGCAAAAAAAGCAACGATGGTCCCGGCAATCACATCGTACCTGCGGTTTGCTAAAAAAGCGGGATCGTAATCCTTGTTGATGCAATGAGTGGCTGTGAGCAGGTAGGGGGATCCGTCTTCAGCCGAATTATTAACAAGCGATCCGGTACAATAGGTGGTTCCGTTGATAATCAGTGCCACCACACCGCTTCCGGGCTGAATATCTTCGGGATAACAAACGATATTGGGATGGCAGGACTGGGCGGGGTCTCTGGGTTCCACAGCGCGAAAGATCCCGCGGAAATCGTGATTCACTTCGCCGATCTCTATGTCTCCTTTAAAAGCAGCATCCAGCGGCTCCTGGTACTCCACGATAAGCTCATCACCCGCAAGAGGCTGGATAGGTAGAAGGTTTAATTCGGTATTGTTTTCCCGGGTGTACGACCCTAAAACCTCAGATTGGTCACCGTTGTAAACAAAAACCCTGGCCCCTTCAGGTAGCCGAAACTTCGAAAAAAGAATATTCAGGGAGTATGCTTTTCTTGACCGTATCCCCACCCGCCATATTTTCTTGTTGTCTAACGTAGTGAACGTAACTCCCGAGTTATCGGGACGAAGGAATACATGAAATTTGTGGGCAAACTCCAGGCTTTTAAATTTTTTTTCTTCGGCTTCTGAACGTAACACCGCTTGTTGAACGTCAAACGCTGGCATTTCAACAAAAGGGATCTGCAGCGGTTGCAGGGCGCGGGTATATGCACTGGCGTTTACAGGCAGTGGCTGTCCGCCGTGGCTTATCTGGGCAAAACCGAAAGGTGTGAAGATAGAAAACAGGAATGGAACGAGGAATTTTTGAATATCTTTTGGTCGGGGCATACTGTTCGCAATTAAGATTGACGGTTGCAAATTTAAGACGTTTTTAATAAATAAGATTACTTTTGTGGTGTTTTATTCCGACGCACATGCTTATTTTACAGAAGAACCTGAAGGATTTTCTCGACAGGAAAGCCGATTTTTACAACAGGACATCGTTTATTGAAAACGATCCTATCTTTGTCCCGCACCAGTTCACGTTGAAGCCGGACATCGAGATTATGGGCCTTTTTGCCGCTACGTTTGCCTGGGGGCAACGAAAAACAATTATTCAAAAATCGATGGAGCTGGCACGGCGATTCGACGGTAAGCCACACGAATTCATTTTGCACCATTCCGGATCCGATTTGAAACAGCTGCTGGGATTCAGACATCGCACGTTTAACGATACCGATTTGTTCTATTTCGTTGATTTCCTGCACCGGCATTATAAAGAAAATGAGAGCCTGGAGGGAGCTTTTATTCCGGAATCCGGCTTTACCGATATGGAGAGTGCGTTGATTCATTTCGGGCAATACTTCTTCAACGCTCCTCATGCACCCGGACGCACCCGAAAACATGTGGCATCCCCGGCAAAAACATCGACCTGCAAACGGCTTAATATGTTCCTTCGCTGGATGGTGCGTTTTGATGATAAAGGTGTGGATTTTGGGTTATGGAAAAGGATTCAACCGGAGAGGCTGATCTGTCCCATTGATCTGCACGTAGACCGGACGGCTCGCCAGTTGGGTTTGGTCACGCGGCGACAAACGGACTGGAAAACAGCCGTGGAACTTACCGAAAATCTCCGGCTATTGGATGCCCGTGATCCCGTAAAATATGATTTTGCACTTTTTGGACTTTCTATTGAGAAAGAAATTTATGACTTGTAGTTCAACCGTTTCAAGCTTCCCCTCCAAATTCCATCAGGTATGCCTTGATGAAATCATCCAGGTCTCCATCCATCACGCCGGTGACGTCTGACGTTTGGTAATTGGTGCGGTGGTCTTTTACTCGCCTGTCGTCGAAGACATAGCTGCGGATTTGTGAACCCCATTCTATTTTCTTCTTTCCTGCCTCGATCTCTGCTTGTGCAGCCCGGCGTTTTTCGAGTTCGATTTCGTAGAGCTGTGACTTCAACAAACGCATGGCGTTCTCCCGATTTCCCATCTGTGAGCGGCTCTCCGTGTTCTCAATAACAATTTCCTGTTCCTCGCCCGTGTCCGGATCCTTGTACATGTAATGCAACCGCACACCGGTTTCTACCTTGTTCACGTTTTGTCCGCCCGCTCCCGATGAACGAAAAGTATCCCACGAGAGGTTGGCCGGATTCACATAGATCTCGATGCTGTCGTCCACCAACGGTACCACAAAAACCGATGCAAACGACGTCATGCGCTTGCCTTGCGCGTTGTATGGAGATACCCTTACCAGTCGGTGTACGCCGTTCTCGCTTTTCAAAAAGCCGTAGGCAACGTCGCCTTCCACTTGGAGGGTGGCAGTTTTTATACCGGCGTCGTCGCCGTCCTGCCAGTTGGTTACGGTGGTTTTGTATCCTTTACTTTCGCACCAGCGCTGATACATGCGAAACAGCATTGACGCCCAGTCCTGACTTTCGGTTCCGCCTGCGCCGGCGTTTATTTTCAATACTGCACCCAATTGATCCTCCTCGCGGCGGAGCATATTTTTTAGCTCCAGGTTTTCGATCAGTTCGAGTGCCTTGGTGTAGTTGGTATCTACCTCTTCTTCGCTGACAATGCCTTCTTTAACAAAATCGAATGCCAGTTGCAACTCTTCGGTTGCCGATTTTACCTTACCGTAGGCGTTGAGCCAGCCTTTCAGTTCACGCACGATCTTCATCTGGGCTTCGGCTGCCTTATTGTCGTTCCAGAAATCGGGAGCTTGCGTTTTTAGTTCTTCTTCTTCGAGTTGGATGGTCTTTGCATCGATGTCAAAGATACCCCCTCAGCGCCTGCTCGCGCTCCAACACGTTCTTAAGTTGGTCTGCAGTTATCATGATTTTTTGAATTTGAATGATTGAATCGGTTTTCTTCTGCCTTTTTCAGGGTGCAAAAATAGGCAAAATTCGCCATCAGCCAAAATATTCCTTTTCCCAAAATCCTGAATAATCCGTTGTTCAAGGACAGATGGCAGTTTTTTTCTTTCCCGGATTCCATCCCCTTGGTTGCGAAACGGAACAGTTGTGTTTTCGGGAAATGGGCTAAGGGGTTGTTTCAGCTGGCTCCGGGACGGATATTGTGTCGGTACGCACCATCGTCTGGATGGTCGGCTGTGTGCTTTCTTCTTTCTCCTGCTTGTTTTTGGAGGAGTCGGCGAGTGGTTGATTTACAGGGCGGGAATGAACGACAAGTACCTTTGTCCCGAGATTTTGTGAGATAGCCACTTTCTCTTTTTCGTTTTTTGTCTTGGAAGCTTCAATTAAGACCCGGTCTTTGGCTTTAGCCGAGGTGAATGCATTTCTCCGCTTGTCGTCCGTTCTCTCCTGTTTCGGCTTTTCTCGCGGAACTTTTCTAGCTATAGCCAACGCATTGTTTTCTTGCAGGATTCTTCCGCCACGCAAGTAACGGGATGCATAATAAGGTTCGGTGGAGAGGGATACAATAACCCCGCTGGTGGTTGACGCGTGGAGGAAGCGAAACTCTCCATCCGGAAGCAATTCTTTCACGATGCCTACGTGTCCGACTCTACCGTTGCGAGCACGCCCCTCGAAAAAGACTAGATCACCCACCTGTAGATGCTCTCGCTGCTTGATGCTGGGCATCTGTCGGTCTTGTCCTGCCGAACTCGTGCTCAGCCTGTAACCAAACTCCCTGAAAACAAATGAGGTGAAGCCCGAACAGTCAAATGCATGCGGCCCTTTTCCGGCAAACCGATACGGTTTGTTCAGGTACCGCATTCCGTAATTGATGACCTCCTGTCCGGTGCCTGTGAGTTTTTTACTGGGCGTTACGGTTG
>ENA-UOOR01003802-UOOR01003802.1-fermentation-metagenome-genome-assembly--contig:-NODE-3802-length-12738-cov-56.410944_pt1 | contig 12738 bp, 6 predicted proteins | sample MGYA00245780_ERZ724029 | MGnify/ENA primary metagenome ERZ724029 (study PRJEB28704, sample SAMN03018315) | fermentation metagenome | biome: anthropogenic terrestrial biome; feature: soil; material... | reverse complement strand
TTCCACTGTTTCTTCCACAGGGGCTTCCACTGTTTCTTCCACAGGGGCTTCCACTGTTTCTTCCACAGGGGTTTCCACTGTTTCTTCCACGGGTGTTTCCACTGTTTCTTCAGCTTTACTCAGATCGCCTGTTTCAGATTCTGTTACTTCTGCTACTACTGCTTCAGCAGCAGCTGCTTGTTCTTGCGCAGCTTGTTCAGCAGCAGCTGCTTGTTCTTGCGCAGCTTGTTCAGCAGCAGCTGCTTGTTCTTGCGCAGCTTGTTCAGCAGCCAATTTTTCGCGCTGCAGTTTCTCAGCTTTCTTCTTTTGTTGTCTGGCAATACGATCGCGCATGTATTGTTCGTGGATGGCGATGTATTCTTCCTGAAGTTTGGGATCACGTGAGAAGAAAAAGGCTTTCACAGACAGGATCAGTCTGCGGTTTTCCATATCCAGCTCAATCACCTTGAGTGGCAGTTCTTCACCAACGTGGAAGGCATCTTCGCTGTGCTCCAGTTTTGCTAAAGCCAGATGGGAGATCGGGATAAAACCTTCAACCACGTCTTCGTTCATCGGGATATCTACCAAGACTCCTTTGGGGATCAATTTTGAGATCTTTCCGATCACTTCTGTGTTCACCGGCAAGCTTTGATTCAAGCTTTCCCAGGGATCCGGAGCGAGTTGCTTTACACCGAGAGCAATCCGGTGTTGCGCTTTGTCGATGGAAAGAATAATTGTCTCTACTTCCTGGCCTTTACGGAATACTTCGCGGGGATGATAGATGCGCTTTGTCCAGCTAATATCTGAGATATGCACCAATCCGTCGATACCTTCTTCGATCTCAACGAAGGCTCCAAAAGCGGTAAGGCTCTTCACTTTACGTTTCAGGACGGTTCCGATGGGATAGCGATCTTCAATAGTGAGCCAGGGATTGGGATCCATCTGTTTCATGCCCAGAGAGATACGTTTGTTCTCCTTGTCCAGTTCCAATACGATGGCATTGATGGTGTCACCGTTTTTGAGGATTTTGCGGGCATCAGTAATCTTTTTTGTCCAGCTCATTTCGCTGATGTGGACCAAACCTTCCACGCCGGGTTCCAGTTCCACAAAAGCACCGAAACTCTTCACGCTTACCACTTTACCGGTGATACGGGTACCTTCAGGATATTTGATTTCGATGTTTTCCCACGGATGTGGTACCAATTGTTTCAGTCCCAGAGATATTTTATTACTTTCAGGATCAAAATTGATCACTTTCACTTTTACTTTGTCGCCTATGGCAAGCATTTCTGAAGGGTGATTCAGCTTGCCCCAGGACATATCGGTAAGATGCAGAAGACCGTCAATACCGCCCAGATCTATGAAGGCGCCGTATTGGGTGATGTTTTTCACTTCACCTTCCAATTCAGAATCGATCTCGATCTTGCTGAGTAATTCTTCGCGTTTATGCGCTGCTTCTTCTTCCATTACAGCACGACGGGAAAGAATGATATTGCTGTGTTCTTCATCCAGATTCACTACTTTGAACTGCAATTCTTTTCCGATGAACTGATCAAGATTGGGTATTGGTTTCAGAGACATCTGGCTACCGGGAAGGAAACCTTCGATGCCATATACCTCTACGATCATTCCGCCTTTTACACGACGACGAATGATGCCTGGTATGGCATTTCCTTCTTCGTTGGCTTTCTTGATGCGTTCGATGTTTTCCTGGTAATCAGCTTTCTTTTTGGAAAGCTGCAAACGGCCGTCACCACTCTCGATCTTGTTGATGTAGACTCTGATAGTGCTATACTTCTCAGGTGGTCCGCTATAGGCAAATTCGGAGATCTGGATTACTCCTTCACTTTTGAAGCCGATGTCTACCCGGACTTCCTTATCAGAAACATCCACGATAGTACCTTCAATGATCTCGCCCACTTTAAAATTTGAGAATGATTCCTCATACATGCTCAGCATGTCTTCATGTTCCATCTCTTCAGGGCTGAGAGTTTCGTGTGTTTCTTCCTCTGCAGGAGCCGATACCTCTGCACTCATATCTGCATCAGACTCAGTTTTCTGATCAGCTTCCGGTTCTGTTTCATGAACTGTTTCTAACTCAGTTTCCTCAACTTCACTTTCTTCTGCTTCAGGGGTTGATTCTTCTTTTCTCGGCTCTTCTTTGTTTTCGAGCACAGTTTCTACTTCCGTTGATTTCGACGCTGTGTCTTCTCCTTCGAGTATGATCTCGGGATCGACTGGGTTTTGATCATGATTTAACATGATTCCTCCTTAAACAAGGGGATGTTCTGAATACCGGTTGCCGGGCATTCTTCCCCATTTATTTTCATAATTTTATTGTATACTTCCACGATCTGCGCTTCAGGGGTACTGGCTCCGGCACAAAGGCCGATTCTAGCTTTGTCCACAAAGATCTCCGGTGTCAATTCAGCTCCGGTCTCGATGTGTATAGTGGGGCAATATTCGGAACAAAGCCTGGCCAGCATTTTGGTATTGGAGCTATGTTTGCCACCGATTACTACCATAATGTCGCTTTCTTTGGCCAGTTCGGCGCCGGCAATCTGTCGCTGCCCGGTAGCCAGACAGATAGTGTTGTGTACTTTCAGATCCATCACTTTGGGCAGCAAGCTCGATACCAGATTGATCAAATGTTCGATTTTCTGTGTAGTTTGAGATATCACACAGAGACGTTTTGCCATTACCGGAGCCAATTCTTCGTTGGGACTCACGACTACGGTATCCGAGTTGCCATAGCTTTTCATACCGATCACTTCCGGGTGACAAGGATCCCCAAGTATTATAACAGGGTATCCCTCGGCATTGGCTTGCTTTATCAAGTCATGAGTCTTGCTTACATAAGGGCATGTGGCATCGATTATTGTGTTTCCCTGTTTCACAAGTACATTGTATTCTTCTTTGCTGATGCCGTGAGAGCGTATGATCACTACACTATTATGTAACTCCTGGGCAGCACTCGCGACCCTTAGTCCCTTGGCTCTGAGCTCTTGTACAAACTGCGGATTGTGGATTAACTCGCCCAGACTATATACTTCTTCACCTTTCTGAACCGCGTCCATGGCCAGTTGAATTGCTCGCCGCACTCCAAAACAGAAACCGGAATAACGAGCTAATCTTATCTGCATAACTCATCCATGCGCTGCAGATAGTGTTCATACAGCAAGTTTACTTGCCCCTCGATAGTGAGAGATCCGGTATCAATACGGATGGAGTCCTCAGCTGGGATCAAAGGCGCCAAAGACCGGGAGCTGTCTGCTTTATCCCGTTCTTCAAGCTCTTGCAAAACAGTTTTATAATCAGGCTTAAGGCCGTTTTCTTTCAGTTCCAGGTAGCGTCTTTCCGCCCTAATCTCTACGGGAGCAATTATGAAGAACTTCAGTTCCGCGTCGGGAAAGACCACGGTTCCAATGTCCCTACCATCCAAGATCACTCCACCCTTTTCTCCCAGTTTCCGTTGCAGATCCACCATTTTTTCTCGAACAGCTCTTTTCGCTGAGATGGCAGAAGCAAGGCGAGAGATGTCTGGCTCGCGGATTGCTTGGGATACGTCTTGATGGTTCAGATAGGTGCGATTGCCATTTTCATCGTATTGGATTACGACTTGGATAGAGTTCATTAAAGTAGCTATTGCATCAGTATCTTCAAGATCAATATCGCTTTGCTTTGCGGCCAGAGCACAGGCGCGATACATGGCACCCGTATCCAGGTAAACATAGCCCAGTTTGCGAGCTAAAAGCTTTGCGGCGGTACTCTTACCAGAGGCAGCAGGTCCGTCGATAGCGATAATAATTTGTCTCATATCCAATACTAATCTCCATGTTACACCATTTTTTTAGCATGGCTATGAGTCAATATATTTTTTCTCTTTACACTATTTTATTTCCGGAATCGCTTATTTCTCGGACCAGCTTTTATCGCGCAAGCCACCTTCAAACGCAGAATAAAGCACCGGAATCACTACCAGAGTGATTAAGGTTGAACTGAGCAATCCACCCACAACAGCTCTGGCCAGGGGAGCTTGAGTTTCGCTGCCCTCCCCCATTCCGATTGCCATGGGCAGTAAACCCAGAACGGTTGAAAGTGCTGTCATTAAAATCGGACGCAAACGTCTTCTGCTTGCTTCTTCGATTGCCTCACGCAATTTCATATTGTCGTGTTCTCTCAGTTGATTCGTCGTATTCACCAAAAGGATGGCGTTATTCACCACAATCCCCGCCAGCATGATGATACCGATGTAGGTTTGGATATTGAAGGTAGTGCCGGTAATAAAGAGGATCAAGCTAACTCCAATGAGGGCAAAAGGTACGGAGAACATTACGATGAAGGGATCGCGAATGGATTCAAACTGACTGGCCATCACCATATAGATTAACACCAAAGCGAGAATGATCCCTATGAACAGCTCCCGGAAGGACTCTTGCTGTTCTTTGTAATCCCCCACGATCTCCACAGAAAAACCGATCGGGACGGGAATCTCATCCAGCCTGTTCTGTATGTCGCCAATAACCGTGGAGAGATTTCTTCCACTGATATTTGCGGAAACGTCGATCATGCGCTCTTGATTTACTCGTTCTATCACCGTAGAACTCTCACCGCTTTGAGTGCTCACCACATTTCTAAGTACTATGGGAACTCCATCTGAATTGCTCACACTGAGGTCGAGCAGTTCTTTGATTGGCATTTGGTCAGCATCTTTTACTTGCACCATGATAGGATACTCTTTGCCATGATCCAGATAATCTCCGGCACTCCTCCCGGAAAGCACTGTTTCAAGGGTTGCGGATATCTGTTGCACACTCATGCCCAGTTCCGCAGCCTTGACTCTATCGATAATCACCAGATCTTCCGGAGCTCCGGCAGTACGGCTCAGATTCACATCCGTAATGCCATCGACACTCTCCACATGTTGCATGATAATTCCCGCCAGGCGATAGGCTTCATCCATTTCGTGGCCACGCACTTGAATCTCGATGCGACCACCGCCGCCACCCATAACCCTGGTAAGACGGTTGTTACTGACGGCAAACACCCGCACTCTGGTTCCGGGGATAGCTCCCAATCGAGCGCGAATCTCATCAGCTATTTGCTGATCACTGCGAGCTCGGTCTGATTTACTTAAAAGGCTGATGCGCAAAGAGCCGGTATTGGAGGAGCCCCAACCCCCACCACCGGCAGATGCTACGATACTGGTGATTTCAGGCATATCTTTGATGCGTGATTCGGCTTCCAGCATTTTTTGATCTACCAGTTCCAGTTTGGTTCCGGCTACCATATCCAGACTTACACGCACTTCACCTTCATCACTCATCGGCATCAATTCAGAATCGATTGACCGGGTAAGCACGAATGCCGCTAGCAGCAACAGTAAAGCAATGAGCGCAGTCTTTCCTCTATTGTCCAGTGCAGCAGCCAATAGCTTTTTATAGAACAATTCAATAGTGCTTAGAATCTTTCCAATGGCAAAATACAATCTCGCGGTGAGCCGTTTTGACTTCGGATCCGGTTCTGCGCTAACCTTGATCAATCTACTTGATAGCATCGGCACCAGTGTGAGCGCAGTAGCCAGTGAACATATCAGGGCAAAAACCACCACAAAGGCCAGTTGCTGAAACATGATCCCACTCATGCCCCGCATAAACAGCAGGGGAAGGAATACGACGATGGAGGTGAGTGTACTGGCCAGTATGGGAGAACCTACTTCATTAGCCCCCTCGATGGCCGCCTGTTTGGATTCCTTGCCCATTTCCCTGTGCCGGAATATATTCTCCATCACTACGATGGAATTGTCCAAAAGCTGGCCAACACCCAATGCCAAAGCACCTATAGTCATCAGATTCAGAGTAAATCCATTGAAATACAGCAAACCGAAGGTAGCCATAATCGAGATTGGTATTGCAGTCGATATAACCGTGGTGCTCTTGAGATTGCGCAAGAAAAAAAGCAAAATGAGCACAGCTAGAATGCCACCCAGCAGTGCAGAAAGACTTACATTGTTGATGGATTGCTTAATGAATACAGAGCTGTCCATCAGGGGGATAATATTGATCTGGGGGATGCTGCGGTTGATCTGAACCACCTCATCCAAAACCCCCTGCACCACCTTCACAGTATTGGTTCCGGATTGTTTATTGATGGCTATCTGAATGCCGTTTTGCCCATTTATGCGAACAATGCGGGTTACTTTTGATGCAGTATCCAGTATCTCAGCGATGTCTTTGAGGGCGACTACAGATCCGCCCCGTCGGACTATAATTGTGTTCTTCAGCTCTTCTAGGTTTTCAAATACTCCGGGGACTCTGATGGTAATCTGATGATTTCCCCGATAGATGTTTCCCGTAGGTTGATTGATGTTTGCCGCTCGCACGCTGCTAATCACTTGATCGAGGGGTATCCTCAAAGCATTCATCTTCAACGGATCAATATTGATGTGGATTTCCCTGCTCCTGCCGCCCCAGATGCTGACGCTGGCCACACCATCAACTCTTTCCAAGCGATAGCTGACCTGTTCTTCCAATATTCTACGCAATTCCAATACATCCAGGTCGCTGGTGACACCCATCATAATAACTGGGGTGGCAGACATATCATACTTACGCAGTGAAGGCCGGCTTGCTTCATCCGGCAAGCGAGAGATAATTCGGTCCAGCCGGTCGCGAATATCATTTGAGGCTGCTTCCAGATCGGTGCCCCAACTGAAGCTTACCTGCACATTGCTACTACCTTCGGTAGAGCGTGAAGATATTTCCTGAACCCCCGGCACTGCGGCCAAAGCTTCTTCGATCGGCCTGGTAACCAGTTCCTCCATGGTGAGTGGCGATGCTTTGGAATAACTGGTGGAAACACTGATGGTAGGTGAGGTTACATCAGGCATAAGGTCTATCGGCAAGCGGGAAAGCGCGACAGCGCCCAGAATGATAACGATCATGCTGACCATGATCGTCAAAACCGGTCTTCCTACCGCGACTTGCGATATCTTCACTTTTCACCTCGACCCTGAACTGTAACCTTCCTGCCGTCATCCAACATATCCTGACCCAATACAACCACCTCCCCACTAAGAGGAGGATCCACGATTTCCACATGTCCTTGTGAAGAGATCCCGGTCTTTACCGCAATGAAGTTTACCGTAGCGCTTTCGGGATCATGCAGAAATACACCCTGCTCACCCCTGAGTTTACTGAGTGCTCGTTCATCGACAGCCTGCACACCGGCTTTTGTTTGGAAACTAATGGCCACCCGTACAAACATGCCGGGTTTCAGCATCGCCTGGATATTGGGCACCTCTATCTCGATACGCGCCTGACGAGAAGATTCTTGTAACACCGGTGCAATCCGCAATACTTTGCCTGTGAAGCTTTGATCGGGATAAGAATCGCTATATATTGTGGCGTTCTGACCGATTTTTACACGGTTATAATCCTGCTCAATTACATCGAGCACGGCAATAACACTGCTGATGTCCATCAAGGAAACAATCGGCGTCCCTGCGGATAGCTGAGAGCCTTCTTCTGCAAAACGTTCTCCAATAACCCTGTATTCTGCGTCATCGGACCAATCCGCGGTAATTTTGGCAAAGGAAAGCTGTAATTCCGCTGTATTCAGCGCTGCCAATGCGCTATTTAGAGTTGCTTTGGCAATGCTATCCTGAGCCAGAGCACCGGCATACTGGCTATTGGCATGGTCAAACTCACTTTGGGATATGTACGATCTTTCAACTAGCTCACGCGTTCGCTCCAATTCTGTGAAGGCAAGTTCCAAGCTTAGTTCTGCCTGTCCCGCATTTGCCCTCGCCACTTCCACAGCCGCATTGGCTCGCAGATATTCCTGTTGCATCAACCGATCATCAAGCTGAGCCAGCAAATCTCCCTTGCGTACTCTCTGTCCGATATTCACATGGAGTTTTTGCAACTGACCAGACACTTTGGGGGCAACTAAGAATTTGTGTTTTGCTTCCAAACTTCCGCTAAAAGTGGAACGTTCCACCATATCCCTGATTTCTACAGGTGCCAGCTCCACCGGAATTGCTTGCATCATTCCGCCGGGTCTTCGCTGATTGTCTCCGGCTTCAGGTTTGGCAACCACTACTTTCCAGATTACTATCGCTAGTATGATGATCAGGATGATCCATATCCATCTATGTTTCATAACTTGTTACTCCAATGCAATTTGCCTTCCTCATAGAATAAATACTCACAGACGGGGGCATAAAATAGCGCAAGCTTTATCCAGTCAAGAAAAAATCGCCATAATCGATATAGAGCTACTTCTTCCTCATCCGCATAATAATGATTACAGGATAATACGAAATAGCATTTATTTAGCTTTTTGAAGGTAAAGCACAAATTCCGTGCCTTTTTGCTCCTCACTGTTTATCTCATAATCCACACCCAAAATCTTGAGATATCCCAGGCACAAACGTAGACCCATGCCCATGCCCATTTCATGACCGGTTCCCTCCTTGGCCTTTGATCCTTCTTTCAGCAAACTAGCCACTTCATTTTGGGTCATGCCAATTCCGTGGTCGCGTATTCTTAGCTCCAAGTTCTTTGCGCGCTGTTCGCAGGTGATTTCGATGCGAGTTCCGGGTTGGCTGAATTTGATGGCATTACTTATGATGTTGCGCAATACGATCTTAAGAATGTTCGGTTCGGTGTGAGACTTGATATTCTCCGGCTCACAAAGCAAATTCACTTGAATCTCCTTTTGCTGAGTATGACCGCGGAAGAATTTGATTATCTGTTCCAAGAGTGATTGCACCGATACATTTTGCTTCAGGCGGTCCACATCCTTTCTGAAACTACGGGATTCGATCCACACCATCATTTCAGCCAGCAAATCCGTGACTGCTTCCAGATTGTCTTTCACATGACTGATCAATGAATGAGTAGCTTCTTTTCCCACACTGCCATCCAGAATCATATCCAAAGCCGCAGCGCTGTTTGCAGCAGGACCTCGCACATCATGAGACAAGATTGAGATCAAGCGATTGAGCATCGAAAACGATGCCTCCAATTCCCGATTACTTTTTACTAATTGTGTAGTTTGTTTTTTTATAAGTTTGTTGGATTTTTCCAATTCTTCATTCTTTCTGCGGTACGATTCTTTTTGCTCTTCGATTTTGTTGCGCAGGTATTCCGCTTCCTGTTTGGAGATCATCCTTTCGGAGATATCACTGTACTGTTCTTCTTGAAGCTTCAGAAGCTCGGTCATCCCCTCACTGGCGCTTTTGTAATCCCCAATAGCCTTTTGATATTCATTCAGCAGCTTGCGTTTGTTTATTTTCAATTGTAATACATCGGTTTCTTTACTAAGAGCATCCGCTTCTTGCAGATGTTTGTAGGCTTCCTCATATTTTTTCTGCTTCATCAACAAAGTGCTTAAATTCAAAAGCATCGCCGTGTAACCGATTACGTCAGTTTCCGGATTGACAATGGATAGCGCTTCGTCCAGGTACTCTTTAGCCTCATCCAAACGCCCAAGTTTCAAACAAACGGACGACATTGTACTGAGTGTATCGGCATTGTAGGAGCATCCATAGTAAGACTTGCTGATTATCAGAGATTTCTTAGCGCATTCATAGGACTCTTCGTATTTTCGGATGTCCGCGTATAAACGCGCCAAATTGCCATACACATAGCTTTGATATGGTTTGTTGTCCGAGGAGATGGAAATCTCCAAAGCTTTGTTATAGGCATCAAGAGCTTTGTCAAAACTTCTTAGGGGACCGTAGGCATTGCCCAAATTAATATAGGCGGACACCATTTCATCCGGGCCGGCATTTTGATGTTCAAATACTTCCAGCAGTTCATAGCATAGATCCACCGCCTTGATGAACTGCTTTGAAAAGCCATAAGCCACTACCAAATTGTTAGCAATTGCCGACCATCTTTCTTGATGCTTGTCCAATTGCCCCAACATCTCTTCCCAGATATTGATGGCTTTCTGATGGTCTCCCCGCATCGAATATGTGATAGCCAGAGTGGATTGAACATGTAACACTTCATCAGGAGCATTAAGGCTTTCCGCTATATCCATTGCCCGTTGTAATACTTCCGTCGCAGCCCGGGTATCCTTGCCATTAATGTGATAGCGCGCCAAACCGATCATGGTGTTGATCTGTAAGGATTCGTTTTTTTTGAAATCTGTATTGGAAAGGTAGTCTTCCACCTCTTCAATAATCTCTACGGCCCGTGCCCGTTCGGCTTTGACAAGCTCATCAAGTATACCGAATATATATGATGCTTTCTTGTTTGTTAGTTTGTTCTTCATATTGTTTCACCTGTATACCAAGCTAAGTAGACACAGGGATTAGTCAATCTCTTTTTTTTGTAGTTTTGAAATTTGTATATATTTGTACTTAGCTGTGTAATCAATATGGAATGAAATAAATATGTACAAGATGGCATCAATTTATCTGCATGCTCGTTATGTATGATCTCTGCCGTCCAAAATCAATGAGTGTCCTCCTTAAGTACTGTACTCAATCGCCTTTTCATCGGGTTGCAAAGCGTTTCTTGCATATATGTCTGCAAGAAACAATCCTGCTATATATATCCGGCAGACACTTGCAAGCCACAGGCACGATTCTTGCGCCTGGCACAATGACTGTTCAGGAGGATTATAATGGACATTTCCGCAAGAACATAATCGATAAGAGCGATCTACGGTTGTTGCTCCCTATGCGCTATAGTTGTGCTACCGACATTATCAAGCATAATCAAGATGTCTAACCGGGTAAAATGGGCTTTAATCAGCTGCAAAAGTGAAGCATGCCAGGAGCCAGGATAAGGCTTGAGAGCAAATGCGCCAGTCAATCACACACACAAAGTGCTAAACTAAACATTATTAAGGTATCCATTAATTATATTGAAGATTTACCTTGACATCATTAAAGATATTTGAAATATGACACCATAGACAGGAGATACAATATGCATTTAGTAAATTGTCCGGTGTGTAAAAGCGAATTAAAGATTCGCAAATACCATTGTCCCAACTGCGATATCAGCATCGAAGGGAGCTTCAGCCGCTCCTGGCTGGAAGGTCTTTCGGCCTCCCAGCTGGAATTTATCAAGCTCTTTCTTCTGGTGCAGGGAAACTTAAAAGAATTGCAAAAGCGCTTGGGGATATCGTATCCCACCATCAAGAACAGAATTGCAGACATCAACAAGATAATAGTTCAAAACTATGCTCCCGCCGAGGATTATGAAGATATTCTGGCGGATCTGGAAGAAGGCTTTATCAGCGTGGAAGAAGCCTTAAACATGATAAACAAGAGGAGAGAGAAATGAATAAGATCACGATTTCCGAAAAGAGATGGTCTTATGACGGCCTAAACAAGATCATCCTAAACAATGAGATGATACCACTCAGAATTGAAGGATCCACGGATAAGGACATCGTTATGGAAGGTGATATCAGCTTTGATATCGATATCGATACCGGTGACCTTGATATCCTGGACTACATCGAGGATAGCTATGAAGATGGTGTTTTCAGCTTGAATCTATTGGAATTGCCAGGCAAGCAGAGTAAGCTCAAATCTGTTCAGCTCAGCCTTCAGCTTCCCGCAGATGTATTTGTAGAAGTGTTTTCCGCCAGCTTTCCGCTTAGCATTACCGGATTGATGAATCAGTCCAAAATACTTACGGATAACGCTCCGATTTCACTGTCAAACAGTGAAGGTGATTTGCATATAGAAAGCGAGAATGGGCCGGTAAGAATCCGGCACTATCAAGGCAGTATATATGCAAAGATGGAAAACGGACCGATATCTGCTGAGGACATCAGCGGAGCCGGCTTGCACATCGAAAGTCAAAACGGACCCATCAAGATGCGTTTTGCCGGTTTTGGCGCAGTGGAGATCAAAACCGAAAATGGCCCAATTCATTATGAAACCCTGCCCGTGGAAGATGCGAAGATGAGATTCATCACCGAGAACGGTATCGTGCATTTGGTACTTCCCCTACGATACAGTTTCAAGCTGGAAGCAGAAAGTGAAAGTGGCAGGCTAAAATCCAAGCTGGACGCGAAAGTGAGCGAAGAAGATAAGACCTTCCGCGTAGAAAACCTCTATGATGAGGATGAACCGGCTCATATCAAGATAGAAACCGAGAATGGTTTGATCAAACTTTCCAGCGATGGACACATCAATTTGGACTATATCAAATCAAAGATAGAACAAATGAAGGAAAAACTGAAGCAGGCAGCCACGGGTGAAGACAAGGAAAAGCTGAAAGAGCTGTTGAATAAACTCTCTGATTATCTTTCCCGAGCGGCAAAATCCATCAATGAAGAAGCGATCCGAAACAAAGTGAATGAAGCTATTGATAAGATGAAGGCGGCGATTAGTGACTTTGATTTTGAAGAAACCAAGGCAAGCGTGAATCTCAAGGTGGAAGAGCTTAGTTCTGAGATTTACGATGGACTGAAAGATGGATTGCGCAACGTTAAAGCAGAATTTGATGGTCTGAAATATGAGCATCTGAATGCAGATTCTTTGAAGGAATACATCAGCAAAGTAGTGAATTCTCCATTGATCAAGCCCTATCTGGGCGCGGAAAAAAAGAAAGCGGAAAAAGAAGAAATCGCGGAACGCAGTCGCTTGAAAATATTGGACATGCTGGAAAAAGGTAAGATCACCAGTGAGGAGGCAGAACGCTTGTTGAAAGCCATTGCCAAAGAATATACGCATCCCCCCGAAATTAATGAGAGTCCTGATATAGATAGCAGTCAGAGTGG
>ENA-UOOR01003800-UOOR01003800.1-fermentation-metagenome-genome-assembly--contig:-NODE-3800-length-12739-cov-7.283507_pt1 | contig 12739 bp, 16 predicted proteins | sample MGYA00245780_ERZ724029 | MGnify/ENA primary metagenome ERZ724029 (study PRJEB28704, sample SAMN03018315) | fermentation metagenome | biome: anthropogenic terrestrial biome; feature: soil; material... | reverse complement strand
AAAACATTTTTTTAATATATATAATTAAAGAAATATAACACCTAAATCCAAAAAAATACATTTTAGTGTACACCCTTCCTAAAATGTATTTTTATATTCCATTTAACTTAATTACAACCTTTACATATAATATAATAAAGAAAGTTGCATCATTTATTATGAATGGAGGTTAATAATGAAATACTATTCAAATCCTGATAAATACAAAAGCTCAAATATAAATAAATTTAACATGAATAATAATTCCAATAATGAAGAAACCGGTTTTTTAGAAATAACTGTAACAGATGCTCAGACCGATATGCCTGTTGCTGATGTAGATATTGAAGTGTTTAAACTGACTATATCAGGCGAATATGCAGAAAGAGCCGTATCAGAATTAGTTGTCAGATATTCTACATATGACGATGGTACAATTCCCTTAATAGAACTGCCTGTAATTGAATGGCCGCTAAACCGGTATTTTGCTCATTTGGATATTTTCGGATACTATAATGTTACCATAATTAACATCCCCATATATGAGGATGTTAAAACTATATACAATGTCAAATTGAACCGAATTACTTCTCCCACTCCTTTGCGTGAATATATAAGGACTCCCACAAGCACAGAGTATTATACTCCTCCTGTTTGGTTTTTATAGGTGATGTCATCGTAAAAGATAGCGAAGGATCTAACAAATAAGGGACATTCCTCTTACCTACAGACTATCCTTATAGTAGAGGTATGTCCCCATGGCTTAACCGATGAGATTATTTAAAACTTAATATCCCTTTCTATTTCATTAAATAATCATTCCCATTGAATCTCCAACCAAAATCATATCCATGCCGGCTTTTTCCGCATATGCTGCAAAGCAGCAGTCATATGCCGTAACCCATACTGCCTTTTCACCATTTTCTTTCATTTTATATAAGTCTAAAATGGATTTTTTCTTAGCCAACTTCATTTTTATTCAAAGGTTGCATATTCTTATTAAAAAACAACTCATTCCATGGCTTTCTTTTATCAGCACCAATAGTTGTTCTCATTGCTGCTTCAAAAACCCTCATCTTTACCTTTTTATATCCCACAGGCGATATAATAGCAATAAATTCATTTACGTTCAAACCTGCTAACTGCATGAAACTATCTTTACTGAATGTTCCTCCCAACCAACATGTTTGTATCCCCAAATCAGTGGCGAAAAGAATTATCTTTTCAAATACATACCCAAATTCAAAAGCATCATTATTATCCTTATCCATGATGCCAATAATATAAGTATTTGCTCCCTGAATAAATCCATAGGTTCCTAATTTCTTGGATTCCTCTTTGCCTGTTCCTAAATTAGATACAATTTTAAATCTAAATTTATTTCTATTTTCTTGGTTTAATTTATCCAAATATGAATTCAATTCATCTAAATGCTCTTTTTCCAATACTTTGCCATCATAAGTCCTGGTAGATGTTCTTTCTTTTATTAAGCTTATTATTGATTCTTTATATTCCATAGAAACTCCTTTTTTATTTCACTCCCACTCCGGATACTGTTCGGGAGATTCGCCTTTACTTTCAATAATTTCAGGTTTTACAGGTATTGGAACATCTTTATCTATACTAATAACGATTATGTCGAACTCCCAATGATCTCCGAAGTCGAAGATGTATTTGATTTTTTGTCCCGTGTAAATACCCGCTTCCCCTATATAGGTATCATCTTCTACTCCATCGTAAGGGTTTCCCGTATATATAATCTTAGCCGTTCGTCTGCTTCCGCCAATATAAAACTCATATAAATGATCGTTGTCAAAATTAAAGACCTCCTGGATTGCAAGATGCAGATCCTCAAAGGTATTTTTATATGACATTCTGATCTTTCTCCAAATATTTTTTGAAAGGCTTACTTTAAAGGTATATACAGCACATCTATCTATTTCAGGTTCAACTTCATCTATTATGGTCTGTTGAACTATATTATCAGGAAATATCCCTGCAATAATAGAGAACAAATCTTGATTGTTATTTTTCTTTACTTTAATACCGCCAAACTCCAATAGTATTTTTAAATCCTGTATATTCCAAAAGTTTATTGCTTCATTTAGTAGCTGCTTGCAAATTATGATGCCTAAATCAGTTGGAATAACAGCTTTAATTGAGTCTTCATACTTACCTTTTGCTCCTTCAATTAATTCCAGTTTGCATAATCCAAAATAATGCAAATGATGTGAAAAGGAGGCTGATCCGGTGAAGAGCGTATATGTTTTAACTGACTTTAAAATGCGTTCATCGTTCTTTCCATTGGCAATTAATTCTAATAACTCATATAATTCAAACACTCCCGACCATCTATTAAACTTTTCATCGAAATTATACTTTGACCAATAAGTTTCAAGAAGAAACACATATTTCTCAAAATTGTTAAGTTTCAAAAAAGATTCCGTTCCTGTACTCACACTTAAATATGCCTTGCCTTTTTCGTCATTAATTATTAAGAATAATCTGCTCTCAATAGCTAAAGAAAACATTAAATCTATAATCAAATAATAATCCTGAAATTAGTTGGGAGCTGTTACCGGCTTTCTATAGTTAAGTTCTGAATTCAGCTTAAATGAATCATTTTTCCCTAAGACTCCCATCCTGGGTGATAAAGTTGGTTTTTCTTCCTCAACATATTTAATAAATGTTTCAAAATCCTGCAATAATGGTGATATGTAATTTTCTATTTCTATTAAACTTTCTTTTATTTTTAATGGTTTTGTCACAATATCTTCTCCCTTATTATTCGCTTTCTTTATATTTTTTGTACAAGCTGTTACTTTAATTAAATCGTCAACCTATCTTTATTTAGAATGGAATTTCATTGTCATCATTATATTTATTACTTTCCGGTGTGTTTGCCCAATCTTTTGCCTCCCCATTAAATATACCATAAGGTACTCCACCTTCAGTAAAACCGGCAACATACTCCATATCATATAACTCTGCTAAATACTCTTCGTATTGTTCCTCTGTCCATATCTCCACATCATTATTTTTGGTTTTTTTAATTCTCTTTTTTTTATTCATTATATAATGCAATCTCCTTTTTGTTAAATCTTATCTATCTGCTGTTTATGGCATATATTCTGCATTATTTCATTTCCTTTTTTAATAAATATGCTTCTCAGGTATTACTCCCCTTACTCCGCCTCTTGGATTCTCAATGTCACTGCTATATTACACCTTATAATTATATATTATAACTTCCTCGCCTACCCTATTGTTGGCATCAGAATTAATCATTCTTTTAACACTAACGTTATCAATAAATATCTTATATTTAGAATTATGATCAAATAAATTGCTATATAATTCATTAATGAACTCTGTATTGTGATTTGTAAGCATACATCGACAACCATTAACAGTTAGGTCTTTAAATAATTGAGATAGTCTGATATGACTATCCTTATTAAAACCTTCCTTCGTGTAAGATTCAAAAGTCGTATCGTTTAATGGTGCATAAGGGCTGTCTAAAAAAACATAATCGCCTTCTTTCGCACCTTTGCATGCATATTCAAAATCGCCATCAAGAATTGTAATAGTTTTTAAATATTTTGATGTATTCATAATATTTTCAATATTATATGATGCTTGTCTACTATTATTATATGGAACGTTAAATAATCCTTTCCCGTTTACACGATAAAGCCCGTTAAAGCAGTGTTTATTGATAAATATAAACATTGCAGCCAATTCCACATCAAAGTCTTCCTGCATTAATTTATCATTATATTTTTCTCTAATGTCATAATAGTAAGTTTTCCCGTCATCCGGAATGTTACAGTCCAACTCATCAATTGCTTTTATAAGCTCAATAGGCGACTGTTTAATTTGTCTGTATGCATTAATTAGAGCTTTATTTATATCATTGATTATGGCGTCTTCAGGCTGCAAATCAAATAACACCGCCCCTCCACCAACAAAGGGCTCAAAATATCTGTTGTAATTTTTAGGCATTCTTTTATTAATTTCTTCAAGTAATTGTCTTTTCCCGCCTGCCCATTTTACAAACGGAGAAATATTAAATTTGCTCATTGCAACACCATATCTTATCTTTCTTTTATTCTATAAATAGTATAAACTGATTCAGCTTAAATAACAACGGTAATGTAATTACTTTTCAAAGATGAAATGCAATTGTGCTGCCTTTAATAATTATTTTTTTGATTTAAGCCGGCAGCATTCCATTGTTTGAAATCCTAAAAGTAAATATATAGAGACGAAGCTATCCTATTAAGGAATAGCTTCTCTTCCTTTGCACAAATTTTATAAATTCCTTTTAACTGATGATAAATGATGTATATCCTTATCAATATAACATTGCTCCTTAGTAATCAATTATCATCTTCACCTGTATCGCGAAGACCTTGAGAACGACAATCACGACACCAAGATTGAGGAATTGTTTTTCCTGTTCCCATATTTCTAAAACCAAATTCTTCTTCAATTTCGGCTTCACCATATACTACTTTTCCGCAATTAGGGCATTTAGCATAGTCTCCATACGGCATAATATGTACCTCCTTTCACATCGATATAAAAAACAGATTCAAGGTCTTTGAATGATTGCACTATAATTGCTTTTAATTGCTCTTATTTTTTAAACCTTATTTGCAAATTTAGCTTCATGTATACATCATTTTTTTCTTTATATAACTCACCAAAATTATATCTGTGTGAAGGTGTGTCAAGCTTTGTATTTTTCAATAGATAATCTTCAAATTCATTTCTGTTATAAATATGATAACAAAGAATTTCTCCGTCTTCTTTAACTACTATATAACCACCGGTAGCATCATAATGACCTTTCCATACTGTTGCAGGTGTCATACCTAAAGCTATATCAGTTAATAAAGATTTTATCTTGTATTCATAAAAGGTATGATTATAACCTAAATTAAAATTACATGGGTTTTCTTTTTCAACAATATCCAATAAATCAATCAAACTGCTTGCATTTCCCATATAATAATTTAATAACATATTTGAAACAATAATAGGCATATTACTGTCAATTACTTGTAGATTTAACTTAAAAATCTCATTCTCCATTCCTGTAAACTTAAACTTCCCACCGTTAGACAAAATATAGGTAATCCTGTCTTTATACTTTCTTTGTAGTGGGTTGATAGAATTAATGTATTCTATTTCCAAATTTGTGAATGACTTCTTCCTAATTTTATAAATGAAATTTGTGGTAGTACCTGGATTTAACAGAGTTGATGCTCCACCTATTCGAGATTTTATACTAAATCCAAGTATCGGATCAAATCCGGTAAATTGGTCATGTACGACAAGAGTAATGTCAGATTTTTCATTAGCTTGAGCTTTAATTGTTGTACAATTTATACTGCTTAAGAATTCTTCAATCTCGGGTGCAGGAAAGGTTCTTTTGCCGTTTGAATCTATAATTATATTATATAATTTTTTAGAATATTCTACAAATGTGTTTATCGGCAAGCTTACAAGTAATTGTCCGTCATCACCGTTTATCACCTTTATATTACCATTCCTGCAGTACTCCCTACTGCCATCAGTTTCGGTTCGTAGAATTTTTAAAATTGGATAATAAATATTTTCAATTCTGTTCAAATCAGAATCCGCCGCATATAATCTTCCATCAGCCAATAACTTTAGAAATGTATAAATTTCACTCCATTCACCTTTATTACCTGTTATCATATCAATAACTCCTTAAGATTTTTTTTACAACCCCTTTTGCAGTAGCTTGTACAGCGGGTACAGCTACGGAATTGCCAAACTGCTTATAAGCTTGTGCGTCTGATACATCTATGATAAATTCATCAGGAAATCCTTGTAATCTTGCCCATTCTCTCGGTGTCATTCTTCTTATGCCGTCTCTGTTAACAACACCTTTTATGTGCGTAACAGGTGTAAAATCAGTTAATCTGCCATCAATTATTAAATTTCTTTCTCTCCCCATGCCCCCAACAACAATGGCATTAGCAATTCCATCTTTAGAAATAATCTCGTATCCGAATCCGTTACCTTTCATTTCATGCCTTTTTTTATGTTCTTCCAATGTATTCAAGTATTGTGTTGAAAGATAGTATTTCACAGATACGGGCTTGTCTTCTATTATATCGTTAATATTAACTTCTTTATTTATAGGGTTCGGGTACTTAAATTCATCAATTTTTAAATTTTTATTAAAACCAACTATAAATATACGTTCTCTGTTTTGTGGTACACCAAAATCTTTTGCATTAATAATTTGAGGTTCCGGTACATAATAATCAAGATCCTCACGTAGTGTGTTTAAAATTACTTTGAGTGTCCTTCCTTTATCATGATTAATAAGCCCCTTAACATTTTCAAGAAAAAATGCTTTAGGCTTCTTTTCCTTTAATATCCTTGCAACATCAAAAAACAAAGTACCCCTTGTGTCATCAAATCCGCCACGTTTACCTGCTATTGAAAATGCTTGACACGGGAATCCTGCAACAAGTATATCGTGCTCCGGAATATCCTTTTCGTCAATTTTGGTAATATCTCCAAATGGTACCTCTCCAAAATTCTTTTCATATGTGATTTGAGCATATTTATCCCATTCAGATGAAAATACACATTTACCTCCTATGTTTTGAAATGCTAATCTCATCCCACCAATCCCTGCAAACAAATCTATAAAGGTAAATTTAGGTTTTTTTGCAGATAAGAAAGGGACATCCCACTCGAATGAATTTAATAAATCTTCAAACTCCTTGTCAGAAATAAACTCTTTAGCTTTGCTGCTGTAATAATTAAATATGCTTAATTGTTCTTTTGTCTGAAAACAATGTGTAAGGACTGCTTTTTTGTAATTAGCTTCCTCTTCAAATATGTACGATAATTCTTTACTTATTGTAGAATACTTTTTCATTTTTTATATCTACTCCTTATAGCACTCTCAATATCTTTAATGCACTGTTCTAAATTATCAGTAATCTCTTTGCCCCAAAATCTTAAGATAATCCAACCATCACTCTTCAATTGATCAATCACATAGATATCTCTTTTAATGTTGTTTTCAATTTTATTAATCCAGAATTCTTTATTTGATTTTATTTCGTGTTTCTTATTTTCCCAATCATATCCATGCCAAAATTCGCTGTCAACAAATATTGCTATACGATATTTAGTCAACACTATATCAGGCTTCCCGATTAGCTTTGTATAATTTTTTCTATATCTTATGCCCTTTTCCCAAAGGGCATTTCTTAATATTAATTCAATCTTACTGTCCTTATTCTTGACAGCTTGCATATTTTTACTTCTTTGTTCTTTTGTTAATTTGTCCAAGAAAACCACTCTTTTTATTTTATTTTATGAAATAATTATATCATTAAAAACGTTTATAAACAAGTGTTCGGTTTTAGAGCCACACCTATTTCTTAAATTCTTAAATTCTTATATTTTTCTTCTGCTGTTAAAAATTCATTCTGTTGAAATTATTATAGCATGTTATTAAAAATTAATCCACAGACAATAATAGTTGATGGTATCACGCTATAGATGCAAAAAGATCCTAAATCCAATCGTATCTTTACAAACTACCTTTTCGATTGAATTGATGATTTTCTATAGCTTCCTCAGTTTTAGATAAAATCGTCTTTTTCAATCATCAAATGCCTGCTTGATAATATAATGTCTTTCACAAGGTCATATAAAGATGACAATATCCCCTCTTTTTGTTTTACGCATAAAATATACAAGTTATAGTAGCACCCTAAAAACATTTAGAGTATAATTACATTAACAATTATTCTATTATTTATTAATTGAAAAATCTAATAAAGAGGGGTGTTCTCGAATCCATGAGCAATATTGTTGAAAAGTTTAATGAGGTAACTCATGCTAAAGTAATTAATGCTTTTTTACTTGATGGAAAAAGTCATAGGTCTATTCAAGAAGAAATACTAAATATACCTGCACCTGCAAGAGGTGGTGGTTTTAAGACTATGGAGATTTTACACTATTACGACATTTATGGAGATAAAAAAGGTATATTGAATCAAAAACCTTTATCTGAAGAATTGAAAAATGCAACTGGAATGTACAAATATGCTCTTGAACTTATAGAACTATATATATAACAATATCATTTTATATAAAAAAGTTAGCTGGCTCAAATTCTCATAAAAGCCGGCTAGTTTTTTAATATTATGAATATATTTTCCTATGTTAATACTACTTATATACTTCCGGTCTTCGAAGTTGTAGGAAAGGTCTTTTCTTTCTCCAAACTGATACTTCTGATAAATCAATTTCTTGAACTATCAGTTCCTCTTCGTCGCCTGCTTTAATTATTACATCTCCGCTGGGATGCACCAGCAGAGATTCACCGGCAAAATCCATATTGCCTTCTAAGCCTACACGATTGCACATTGCTATGAAGACTTGATTTTGCATTGCTTGGACGCGAATTTCCCATTCAAACATTTCCAAGGGCTCTGACTTTGTGTTAGCAGTAGGTATTATAATTAAATCAGCACCCATTAAAGTACAGGTTCGGATGCTTTCCGGCAAGTGTCTGTCGAAACATATAACAATTCCAACACGACCGAATTCAGTGTCATATACCTTGAATCCTTCCTCTGAAGGATGATAATAATCCTGCTCATAAAATTGTTCAGCCTGCAGTACATGCACCATTTTTGAGATGCCTTCTATTTTACCTTGTTTGTCAATCCAGAGGGATGCATCGTAGCGTCTGTCATTCTTCTGCAAATAAATATTGGGTGAAATATACATATAGTGCTGCTTTGCCTTATCAGCTATTTGCTTTATCTTATCGTCATTTTCCTTTATAACAAAGTTTTCTACATTACGTTTTTCATATTGCGGGAAAAAGGGTGTAAGTTGAACTTCCGGGAAGAAAAGCAAGTCACAATCTTTTTCTTTAGCTTTGTCACAGTAGTAAAGTGTTTTATGTAAGTTGTCTTCTAAGTTTTCCTTCATTGACATTTGAACCATTCCAAGTTTCATTTTTGACCTCCGTATTATCATTAAATGGTCCATTGATTGTGAATTATACCAACCAGTTTCCAATTACCGTCATATTCTTCAAATACTAATCTGAGACTCTGCCAATCAAGACCTTCGTACTCAGGATTAATTTCCGGTATATGGTATTCAACAACAATTGCGTTTTCATAAACCTCAAATTGATTTTCAATCATATTGCCACTGCTTAATACTTTATTGTACCCAACTTCTAAAGCATTAATAAAGTCTTCGGAGTATATGAATTTTTCATAATATTGGTTTGGTGTTAAGTTGATTTCTTCTCCGCTGCCATCATAGTATCCCCAAACATATGAGTTTTCATCTTTAAAAAAATCTATCATATCTTCTTTATTGATTACAAAATCATTCTCAACTGAAACTGTTGTATAAGGAGTAAATCTGACACCTTTCACCGGATGTACATAATCTGAGATTATTTTTGCATCTTTGTTTTTTATTGCATTTATCAGCTCATCTGCTGTTTTTTCAATTATTTCTTTAGCAACCTCAGATTTAATAATACTATCTTTATTTATAGCAAATTCAATAACAGTATTAAGCTGTTCATCCGGAATTTCATTATCTTCTTCTGTTATAGCCAATACTTTTATTTGAGCCTTATAATTTCCAGTTGTTAATTTTTCTCCTTCTTTATTAGTCATATTCCACTCATCTTGCCATTTTAATGATTCACCGGGGTTAAGGGTTTTATAAAGCAGAGCCAATGTAAAAGACTTACCGTCTGAAAATCTATATACTTCTTCACCATCTTCATCTGTAATAGTTAATTCAAATTGCTGTCCTGAGCCAAACATCAGCTCTGTTGTTTCCGCATAATGACTCATTAATTCAAAATTAAATATCACTTTACCGTCTTTAATTTCATAATTTCCCCTAGTTTCATATTTTCCCTCTACTATTGGAGGAATATCAGGGGTTAATTCTTTTTCAATTGCATTAATTGTATTATTTATCAATACAACTAACTCACCATAGGTAACATCAGTTTTGGGATCAAATAATCCACTTTCCCTACCCTTTGCTATATCGTACATATATGCTACATAAATTCCATTTAAATAATTAATATCTATTTCATTGGTATCCGGATAGATTAACATTTTAATTATCGGCATGTTATCTAAATTTTTGCCTACTTTCTCTGCCCAAATCTTCGTAAACTCGTATATTATTGTCTCTCTTGACAAAGATTTTGGTGCATTTTCATAATCCTTATCAATTGTCAATTTAACAGCATTTTTAAAGTCTTCTACTGTAATATAATCATCAAGATTTTTATCCTTAAATATCTCTTCGACATCAAAATTAGCTGACAACTGTTCTATATAAATTTCAGCCCAATGATTAAACTTATAGCTTATCGGAACAATTTCAGCATCCCTATCTATTGGCATTATATTTTGAGCAAAAACAGGAACTGCAATCATTAAACTTACAGCAACAGTCAAAATAGCATTTCTTATAAATTTGTTTTTCATTTTGTCACCTCTTAACTTATTTTTTAGCTTTTACATTTAGACGGTCATTAAACAAAGTTTGTTCCAATAATTCCCCAAAACTTAGTTTTTAACAACTCTGCTTCCAGCCACCATATCACCTATAGATGTCTATTGTCCTTTCTTATAATAATCATAAAAATATAAGTAATTGGTAGAATCACCGATAAAGAAAAGAATATCATGGAAAAAGGAGTATTAAAATCATTATAAATGCCATTAATTGTGGTCATATGTCCAAATTGCCAGGGAAGAAATTTGCTTGAAAAAATAATAATTATGGAACTACAACACTTCTTAAAGATAGACTATTCTAAACCTACAAATTTCCCGTTAATCTTAATAGCTTTACCTGAATATCATAATCTTTTTAGAAAGATAAGCCGAAATCCATTTTTATTGAAGGAAGGTGTTATGACAAATTATAATATTTTTACGGTTAATGAACTTAATAATGAAATGTGGAAAGCAGTTGAGCACATAAGACAAAAAGATGACGGTAATCCCGTCACCTTGTCACATGATATTCTTTTAGGATGAATTTAATGAAAAGAATAGCAACGGGGCTCTGCTCCGAGCCCCGAGATTAATTACTTCGGCTTTTTTAAAGACAGAATATGATTAGGAATTGCTGCTCTTACTGTTATTTTTGGATCTACAAGTTGAGAAATTTTTATATCAACTGTTAGACTCGTAAGCATATACGCTTCTTCCCAAGTCAAATTTAAGCTATCTTCAATAAAGGATACTGCCCTATCTGTAGCCTCATAAATAGCTTCATCTACAGTATCTGCAGAAGTAATTATCATGGTATGAGTATCAGTTTCTACCATAGGCCATATAATAGGTTTATTTTTGATTAAATTAATTTCCAAAGTAACATTAGCCGGAACTTCAAGACCGGTGAAACAAATCTCTCCATCGCCCATAATTGCATGACAGTCTCCTAATGCAAGCAAACCACCTTCTTTTCTAATAGGAAGGTATAGTGTAGAGCCGGCTTTAATATCTGTTGTATCCATATTACCGCCATGCTTCCAAGGGCTGTCTGTAGCCCAGGTTCCATCATCTTTTCCGGGAGCAACTCCTATTACGCCAATCATAGGGTCTATAGGTATTTTAATATCATTAAAATAAGCATAATTTTTGTCAATATTTATAACTTTAATAATAGGGTTTTTAACTTTTTTGCCTAAAACCCCTTCTCCTGGAACAACAGCTGCCACACCTTTACTTTTTACATCTATACTTAATATTTTAACTTGAAGTAAATCTCCTTCTTCAGCACCTTCTACATAAATAGGTCCCGTTGCAGGGTTTAATCTGTCATAGTCGATTTCGTTAAGCACCTGATCTTCACTAAAAATTTGTTGAAAAAAACAGTCATTTGTTTCAATTGTAATAGTTTCCCCGGGGCTTATTTTTGCTATTGGCTCCATATCATACGAAAAGTTATATATAACCTTCTCTCCTGAAATATTCTTCATGTTTACTCCTTTCTAAAAGCATTTTAATTATATTATAAATCAACTTTATTTTTATCAGCAGGTGTTAATGTTATTAGCTTATGGGCTTCAGGGTCTTTTTTTCTGTAATATTCCATAAATAAATATAAAACAACTCCCACTAAAAAATAAATTAATAAAGAAGCATATCCTGCTAAAGGCAGCTCTAATGAGGAACCGATAATAATCCAAATTCCAACAATTATACCTACAATAAATAAAGCATCTCCACCGGGTGCTTTATATGGTCTTTCCCATTCCGGATGCTTTTTCCTTAAAATCAAGCAATCCAAGCAGCAAACCGAATATACTATGCCCGCTGCTATACAAGAAACTGCATAAATATATTGAACCCAATTTTCGCCTGTAAAGAAACAGAAAAATACAGCAAATATTAAAACTACAAGATTCGCTATATGCGGTTGGCCATATTTATTTAATTTCATAAAAAATTTTGGTAATTGATTTAATTGAGCAGCTCCATATAACACCCTGGCAGAGGAAACCCAAAATCCCATTAAAGTAGTTAAGGCATGTAGGATACCTGCAATAATAGCAGCAATTCCTATAATTCCAGGCAGTCTAAATTTAGTAATTAATTCCGGCTCAGGCATACTCATATTTGAAATTTCGTTCCAAGTTCCCATTCCACCTATTGCTAATACAACTATAAAATATAAT
>ENA-UOOR01003799-UOOR01003799.1-fermentation-metagenome-genome-assembly--contig:-NODE-3799-length-12740-cov-2.618920_pt1 | contig 12740 bp, 12 predicted proteins | sample MGYA00245780_ERZ724029 | MGnify/ENA primary metagenome ERZ724029 (study PRJEB28704, sample SAMN03018315) | fermentation metagenome | biome: anthropogenic terrestrial biome; feature: soil; material... | reverse complement strand
TTGTACCACTTCAACCTTATAATTGCTAAACTTATATTACTAATTATAAATAAAAAAATACTCTAAATTTTATATTTCTTCAAAAACATAGAGGACATTGTTACAGTTGTAACAATGTCCTCTACCTTGTCATATACTCATTTGTAAAATCCAAATGTTCTATCATAGCCTTCATAGCTTGCTGTGGATTCTTATTTAATAAAGCTTTATAAATGTTTTCATGCTGCTTATAAAGTATTTCCTTATTCTCTTCTTTTATTAATATATTTTTTCTTGCATCCTTAATAAAAGATTCCATCAAAGAAGATATGGCATTAAAAATACTTAAAATAAGAAAGTTTTTTGATGCTTGGGCAATTTTATAATGAAATTCTCTATCTACACTCACCATTTGCTCTCCTTCTACTAATTCTTTAAACTTTCCCATAAGTAATTCTAACTCTTTCAACTCTTCTTCAGTTATTCTTTCAGCTGCAAGACCTGCTGTTTCTTTTTCTATTATTTTTCTCAATTCCAATATTTCCCCAGGGTTACTATCTTGAAGCATAAACATAATAGAAAGAGGCTCTATTAAGCTATTTTCAAAGCTACTTCTTATAAAATTTCCTTCTCCCTGTTTAGATTCTATAAGTCCTATTATCTCCAAGGATCTTAATGCCTCTCGTATTGATGTTCTGCTAACTTGCAAACTTTCTACCATATCTCTTTCCGAGGGCAGTTTATCGCCTTTTTTTAAAACTCCCTTATTTATCATATCCTTAATTTGATAAATAACTTGTTCATATACTTTTGTATTTTTCACTGGATTAAACAATATTGTTCCTCCATCCTTTTTTAGAGTACAGATTACAGAGCACAGAGTACAGAGCATTTAAGAGTGGACAGTTTAGATAAGAACTAATAGGTAAAAAGTAAGAGTTCATTAACAAATTCAGTAAGGCTGAATTTTCATCACAACTATTACTTCTTAGCTCTTACTTATCTACAAAAACTGTCAATTGTCCTCTGTCAACTGTCAACTAAAAAAAGTGCTTCACACTTTTTTATATTACTTTTCCCCAATCCAGACACATGTAAAACAAGCTTACTACGTCCTGTTCGTTATAAAGCAATATTTTATCTTTTTTTTCTTCTGGCATTCTATTTATATAATCTTTATCTTTCATCATTTTTCCAAAGGTCTTTGCTAAATTTTGACCACTTATAAGCTCACTTTCTCTTTCTATATTAAATTCTTTTTCTAAAGCCTTAAGTCCTATATTGCTGCCCTTGGCCTTCTCATACTCTCTTTGAATAAAATGTTCTTTTATATCAAAATTAATTTCATATTTTTCGAACAAATAATTAATTACCGTAAAATCATTATTACCTGAAAATGTAACTATATATTTTTTATTTTTAACTCTATAGGCATTATCAAAATAATCTCTAGCTAGTTTTAATATTTCCAAAGCATCGGTCTTGTTTTCTATCATATATTGAGTGCTTTTTATTAAATTACTTTCCTCATCATAATAGCAGCAACCAAAAACCCCTATACATACTGGTTTTTTGTAAACATAATGCTCTAGATCAAAAAATATTGCATCTTTATAAATGCTATTATTATTAATTTTTAAAGAAAAATCCTCTATAACATTATCAGGTTTTATACTTCTTTCTCTGAAAATCAATGCTACCACTCTTTTCTAACTTTTTACTTGAATTAAATCTAGATATTCTGGTTTTAAATTATAAATTACATCCTTTCTTTCTACAATAATTCTTATTTTATTTCTAACTTCTGGAGAATTCATAACTTTATTTAATAACTCTCTAGTTGGATTTATGCATAAAGGATACTTTATCATCTGAAACATTGAAAAGTCTCCTGTTGTATCTCCATAGGCATAGCTATTGTCTAAATCAATGCTATACTTTAAAGCTAATTCTTCCATAGCCTTTTTTTTGCTGTTACTATCCCACATAGGTACTACTTCGCCAGTGTATATCTCATTTTTATTCATTACATATATGGTTCCTCTATAATCATCAAAACCATGCTTTAAGCTCATTTCCTTTACTAATTCTATAGGACTGCCTGATATAGTTATTACCATATGACCTTGTTGTTTGTGCCACCTTATTCTATCTCTAGTGAAAGTATAAACTCTATCTCCCTTTTGTGCTACTACATTCTTAGCAATGAACTCCACTTGATATTTGTGCAATCCTTTAATAGCCTCTGTATATATATCTGCCATTTTTAAAAGGTAATTGTCATAATCTCCTTCTCTTCTATCCCATTTTACATATTCAGGTTTTACATCATTATACCATCTTTCTGGTTGAATTATTTCATATTTTATTAGTTTTTTAAATACCTCTGTTATAAGACCTTCCCTATAAAGGGTTCCATCTATGTCAAAAAAAGCTGCTGTCCTTTTCATATTCATCCTCCAAAATATTGATAATATGTATAATGTTCTACTCACTTTACTTTAAAATCTTATCCATCTGATATGGGTATTTGTATACTTTTCTTTACATAATCTTTAATTATATTAATTTGTTCCATGGTCAAAGAAAAGAATTCACAACCAACTAAATAATGTTCATTCATATGGTTAATCCATTTGGCTTCACATAAACACCAAAAGGAAGGATAATTCCCAATTCTCATAGAAAAGGAAATAAAATCTCCCAGTTTAACTGGTACCTTACTTAACAATGATATGCCTGTAGATGAGATATTAATTCCTTTCATCAATGCTTTATTAGATTTATATTTTTCATATAAACTTTCATCATTTATCCTAGGATAGTGAATATCCAAATTAAAAGATGCCCTCTCCCCATGCCTTTTTTCTGGGGTTATATATATATACTGTCCTTTTTTATAAATATTTTTAAGCACTATTATCACCTCGCCATCAGTTCAATTTCGGTCATTAGTTTATGTTTTATTATATCATAAATTTATCTTTAATTATTATATTATTTTATATTGACATGGAAATGCATAAATGATATATTTTAATTGATAATGATAATAGTTTTCAATAAGAGGTGATATCATGAGTATATGTGATTTAAAACCAGGTGAAAAAGCTTTTGTTAAAGGTATATGTGGAAATGAAAAATTATCTAAAAGACTTTTGGCGTTAGGATGTATAAAAGGCACGGAAGTTTCTGGAAAAAAGGTTGCTCCTTTAGGAGATCCTATAATAATAAATTTAAGAGGTTTTGATTTAGCTATAAGAAAAAATGATGCAAAAAATATATCTATCGAAACCTCGGAAAAAATGGAGGTAATATATGATAACTGCTGCGCTATTAGGTAATCCCAATGTTGGTAAAACATCACTATTTAATGCTTTAACTGGCTCTAATCAATATGTTGGCAACTGGGCTGGAGTTACAGTAGAAAAAAAAGAAGGTTTTATCCATGATAAAGTAAAAATAGTGGATCTTCCTGGTATATATGCAATGGATACCTATTCAAATGAGGAAAAAGTGTCAAAAGAGTTTTTAACAAATGGAAATGTAGATGTAATTTTAAACATTGTAGATGCTTCAAATTTAGAAAGAAATCTGTACTTAACTCTTCAACTTAAGGAATTTAATAAACCAATAATACTTTTATTAAATATGGTGGATATCTTAGAAAATAAGGGGATAAAAATAAATTATGAACTCCTTGGAAAAGATTTAAATGTTTCAGTAATCCCTATTTCAGCATCTAAAGGCATAGGTATAGAGAAACTAACCAAATTGCTATTAAATTGTGACTCCTTATGCTCTGATACTGATAATGATTATCACTCTCAAAGCGAAGAAGAAGCTTATAAGTTTATAGAAGACATAGTTAAAAGATCTGTAACTTATGGCAATAAGAGTAAAACCTCTGTAACAGAAAAAATTGATAATATAGTTCTTAATAGATTTCTAGCCTATCCTATATTTTTAGGAATATTATTTTTAATATTTCAGTTCACTTTTAGTTGGGTTGGTCAACCTTTAGCTGATATGTTAGATACTTTATTAAATAATAAATTAATACCTATATTAAATACCTATTTATCTAGTGCTAGCCCTTGGTTTAAATCCTTATTAATTAATGGAATCATAGGTGGTGTTGGATCGGTTATAGTTTTTTTCCCTGTAATTCTTGCATTATTTTTAGGTATTTCTTTTTTGGAAGATAGCGGGTATATGTCAAGGGCTGCCTTTATAATGGATAAGATAATGCGAAAAATGGGCCTTTCGGGAAAAGCATTTATTCCCCTTGTAGTAGGATTTGGATGTTCAGTTCCTGCAATAATGACTGCAAGAACTTTAGAAAGCGAAAAAGATAGGAAGCTTACTGCTTTACTTGTACCACTTATGTCCTGTAATGCTAGACTTCCAGTATATGCTTTATTTGCTTCGGTTTTCTTCCCTGGTAAAGAAACCTTAGTAGTTTATTCTCTATATCTACTTGGAATACTTTTAGCCTTTATTATAGGAATTTTATTTAAAAATACTTTATTTAAAAAAGACGAAGAACCATTTATAATAGAACTTTCTGAATATAAAATGCCTGAGCTAAAGAATCTATTATTGCATACTTGGGACAAAGGAAAGGGATTCTTAAGGAAGGTTGGTACAATTATATTCTCCATATCCGTAATAGTATGGATATTATCAAACTTTAACTTTAAAGGAATGGCAGATATAAATAATAGTTTTCTATCCTATATAGGTAAAGCTATAAGTCCAATATTTAAGCCTTTAGGCTTTGCCTCTTGGCAAAATTCTGTGTCACTTTTAACAGGACTTATGGCTAAAGAAGTAATTGTAGGTTCTATGGGAGTTATTTATGGTGGAAATTTAGTACAAGCTTTACCAAATTATTTTACACCTTTATCTTCCTATAGTTTTTTAGTATTTGTACTTTTATATACCCCATGTGTATCTGTAATTGCTACTATGAAAAAGGAATATGGGCATAAAATGGCTGCATTTTCAGTATTTTATCAATTTACATTAGCTTGGATTATTTCATTTTTAGTTTTCAACATAGGAAGTTTGATTTTTTAGGGAGGTGTTTTATATGATGTTACAAATAATATTGACTTCAGTTATTGTTCTATCTGCTGTTTATATTTTATATAAGAATATAAAATATAAATCTCAAGGAAAATGTGATTGCAGCAGCTGTTCTGCACATTGTCCAAATTATAAAAAAGATTCCCATTAAAAATAGCTGAAATAGCCTTAAAAGTGCTTTTAAACGCTTTTAAGGCTATTTAATTTTTACAATAATTCTCTCTGTAATGCAATGGAGTTTAATCAATAAAACCCTAAACTTATAAAAATGATTACAATGGTGTACAATTTAATAAATAATACAATAGAAAGTAAAAAACTCCATCTGAAGCCAAAAACTCTGTTTATGTTGTTTCTTTATTGCAATCTACAATGAATTGTAGATTATTTAATTTTTCTTCATCCATAGCTTCCGTATGCTTTAATCTGTACGGTATATTTAACTTTTCATATTTAGAAACCCCTAAAGTATGATAAGGAAGAAGTTGAACCTTTTCTACATTGTCTATTCCTTTTATGAATTCTTTTAACTTTAGTATATCTTCTTCGCTATCAGTAATGCCAGGTATCACCACATGTCTTATCCAAACATTATTTTTGCTATTTTTTAGAGCCTTCAAAAATCTATTAAACTCATCCATATTTTGTCCAGTTATATTTTTATATTCTTGTAAATCTACATGTTTTATATCTAATATAACCAAATCAACGTATTTTAATATCTCTTCATAATCTCCATTGCCACAGCCTGACGTATCAATAGCTGTATGAATGCCATTTTCTTTACAAAGTTTTAGTGTTTCTAATAAAAACTCATCTTGCAATAGGCATTCTCCTCCAGAAAAAGTAGCTCCCCCATTGGATCTTTGAAAGTAATGTTTATACTTTAATATCTTCTGTATCAATTCTTTTGGGGATATATCATATCCCCCATCCATATTCCAAGTATCAGGATTATGACAGTAAACACATCTCAATTTACATCCTTGAAAAAAAATTACTGCCCTTATTCCTGGTCCATCAACTAAGCCCATAGTCTCAATGGAATGAATTCTTCCATTACATTCTTTCATGGAATGTTCTCCTTATTACCTCTTCTTGTTGATCTCTTGAAAGTCTGTTAAAGTTAACCGCATATCCTGAAACTCTTATAGTTAAGGTTGGATAATTTTCTGGATTTTCCATAGCATCCATTAGCAATTCCCTATTCAACACATTTACATTTAAATGATGAGCCCCTTGTGAGAAATATCCATCCATTACGCTTACTAAATTATCTATTCTTTCCTCCATCTTCATTCCTAATGCATTAGGCACTATGGAGAAGGTATTAGACACTCCATCTTCACAGTAGCAATAAGGGATTTTAGCAACTGAATTTAATGAAGCAAGTGCCCCTAAAATATCTCTTCCATGCATAGGGTTAGCTCCAGGAGCTAATGCCTCTCCTAGCTTTCTTCCATCAGGAGTAGAACCTGTTTTCTTTCCATACATTACATTTGAAGTAATAGTAAGCACTGAAAGTGTGTGTTTTGCATCTCTATAAGTTGGATTCTTCTTTAGTTCTTCAGAGAACTTTTTAACTAATTCAATTCCTATTAAGTCTGCTTTATCATCATCATTTCCATACTTAGGGAAATCCCCTTCTACTGTAAAATCAACTGCAATTCCATGTTTTCTTATAGGTTTAACCTTAGCATATTTTATAGCACTTAATGAATCTATAGCTACTGAAAGTCCGGCAATACCAAATGCCATAAGTCTTCCTACTTTAGTATCATGTAATGCCATTTGTGAAGCCTCATAAGCATATTTATCATGCATAAAGTGAATAGTATTCATTGTATTTACATAAAGTTCTGCTAGATATTCAAGCACTTTATAATAATTTTTCATTACTTTATCATAATCTAACACTTCATCTTCTATTTTTTCTATATCTGGTACTATAAGTATTCCTTTTTTCTCATCTACTCCACCATTTATAGCTAGTAATAATGCCTTTGCTATATTACATCTAGCTCCAAAAAACTGCATCTGTTTTCCCATTTTCATAGCAGATACACAACAAGCTATACCGTAATCATCTCCATAAATTGGTTTCATTATATCATCATTTTCATACTGTATAGAATCTGTAAGTATGGACATCTTGGCACAGAACTTCTTAAAGTTTTCAGGTAATGCTTCTGACCATAATACAGTCATATTTGGTTCTGGTGCAGGATCTAAATTTACCAGTGTGTGTAAAAATCTAAATGAAGTTTTTGTAACTAATGGTCTTCCATCCTGTCCAACTCCTCCAATGGATTCTGTTACCCAAGTTGGATCTCCTGCAAAAAGCTCATTGTATTCAGGTGTTCTTAAATGTCTTACCATTCTTAATTTGATTATAAATTGGTCTATTATTTCCTGTGCTTCTTTTTCAGTAATCACATTATTCATTAAATCTTTTTGAATATATATATCTATAAAGGTACTTGTCCTTCCTAATGACATAGCCGCACCATTATTTTCTTTTACTCCTGCTAAATATCCAAAGTAAATAAACTGTACTGCTTCTCTAGCATTTTCAGCTGGTTTTGATATATCTATATCATAGCTTTCAGCCATTTTTTTCATCTTTCCCAAAGCCTTTATTTGCTCGCTTACCTCTTCTCTTAATCTAATGTTTTCTTCTAACATTACACCTTTTATTTCACTTAAATCTTTTTTCTTTTCTTCAATTAAAAAGTCTATTCCATAAAGAGCTATTCTTCTATAATCTCCTATTATTCTTCCCCTGCCATATGCATCTGGAAGCCCAGTTAATACACCAGCACTTCTAGCTCTTCTAGTTTCATCAGTATAGGCATCAAAAACTCCTTCATTATGAGTTTTTCTATACTTAGTAAATATTTCTTCCATTTTAGCATCAAATTCATATCCATACTCATCTAAAGCCTGCTTCGCCATTCTAACTCCGCCAAAAGGGTTCACTATTCTTTTTAGTGGAGCATCTGTTTGAAGTCCTACAATAACTTCACTATCTTTTTTTATATATCCCGGTTCATAACTATCAATACCCGATATTGTTTTAGTATCCACATCTAATATACCTTTTTTCAGCTCTTCTAAGATTAGCTCTCTACTTATTTCCCATACTTCTTTAGTTTTTTCACTTATACCTTGTAAAAAGTTATCTTCTCCGTAATAGGGAGTATAGTTATTTTGAATAAAATTCCTTACATCTACAACCTCATTCCAATTTCCTTTTTTAAATCCTTGCCACTGCTTAAACACTATATTACCTCCTTTTCATACAAGCCCAGCCAATTACCGTATATTATATAATTATTTTATTAATACGTTCATATTGTAACATATATTATTATAAAATTAAGCACAATTATTCGTGATTAGAAGGCAAATTAAAAAATAAGAGTAAATTAGCTTTAATATATAACTAATTTACTCTATTTTTCACTTTAACATGTTAAATTATAATACCTTTTTATGCTATTGTTCAACTTTTTTCATGAGATAATCTACTACGTCCTCAATGGCAATAATACCCTTCACCTTATTATCTTCATCTACTATAGGCATAGCAATAATATTATTATCTCTTAATTTTTCAGCTACTTCTATTAGACTATTACCTAATTTTCCTGTTACAACCTGTTTTGTCATAACCCAATCTACAGGGCATGTATCATAATGTCCTTCTTCAATTAAAAACCTATAGATATCTGCCTTTACTATCATACCAACCAAATGACCAAATTCATCTATTACTGGTGTTCCATTAATTCTATTCTCATTCATAATATCTAAAGCTTTTTTTACAGTATCTTCTGGTCTTACGGTTATTAACTTTGATGTCATTATATCTTCGATAATCATAATCAAACACCTCCTAGCTAAATTATAACATTTTATTTAAGTAAAATGTATAAGTTGGTTTTAATAACTATTTTTAATTATATCCTCTAATTTATCATTATCAACAGTGCCTTTTAAAATGCTATCTATAATCTTAGATGCTGCTTTTTTAGAAATTTTCTTTAGTTTCTTGTCAATCTTTATATTATTTTTTTCCATTAAAAAACTTAAGTATCTTTTCTGTTTCTCAGTTATGGCATCTACCCTCGTAATTTCTTCACTATTATCCACCTTGTAAATTAAATGAAAAATTTGTGGTAGATTTAATACATCTTCATAGTTGTGCAGCATAATCTTTTCTTTTAAATCCTCACTTGAGGTTTGAAGATATTTATTGTATAGTTCTACACTTAATCCGCCATCAATAGTATCTTCTCTTTCTATACCTATAAATTTTTCTACAGTCTTCAAATTACATCTATCTATCCCCAATTGTTTATAATAAGGTCTTATAAGTCTATACAGATCAATATGTTTATTAGGCACATCATATTGTAAATTATTCTTTTGAAATCTGAACTTAATAAAGGGTTCATCAAAAGCTAGTCCATTATATGAACACCAGGTTGCAAATCCCTCTATGTCCTTTCCAAAAGCATTGAGTAATTCCTTTTCTTCATATAAATTCTCAGCATAATATTGTTTTATATTAAAACTTTCTTGATTAATATACCAACCTAAAGATATAAGAATTATATTATCTTCTTCTTTTTTAAAACCTGTAGTTTCTATATCAAAGTAAGCAATGGAATCCATTTTATATTTTTCGAATATATTTACCGGCATGGACACCTTTTGTGTATTTTCTCTTATAATCATTTCTATCCTCCAAACCCTATACTGTACGAACGATTATAATTATACAACAATATGTACACTAATAAAATACTTAATATAAGCTATTTGAACAATTTCATAATAAAAATGCAGAACAGAAGCATAATCTCTACTCTGCATTAAATATAAATTTACATCTTTTCCACTACTTCTATTCCCAGTAGACTTAATCCATTTTTCAATACCTGACAGGTTGCTTCTACAAGCTTTAGTCTTGCTTTTTTTGTTTCTTCATCTTCTGCATTCATTACGCTGTATTGATTGTAAAATTTATTAAAGTTTTTAGCTACATCTATTACATATCTTGTGACTATTGATGGTTCTAATTTATCTATAGAATATAATATAGCATTGTTAAAGCCTTCTAAAGTTTTAACTAATTCAAATTCTTCTTTTGAACTTAATTTGCTGTAATCCACGTCACCAGTAGCAGTTCCTAATTTTCTTAATACACTTTTACCTCTTGCATAGCTGTACTGCACATATGGACCTGTTTCACCATCAAAACTTAGCATTTCATTCCAACTAAATACTATGTCTTTTTCCCTGTTATTCTTCAAATAAGTGAATATTACAGCACCTATGCCTATTTTCTTAGCCACTTCTTCTTTATTTTCTAAATCAGAATTTTTTTCATTAATTATTTCCGTAGCCTTTTCAATGGATTCATTTAATAAATCCTCAAGGAAAATTACTTCTCCTTTTCTTGTTGATAGCTTTCTATCTGCAAATCTTACAAGACCAAAGCCTACATGTTTACAATCATCAGCCCACTGATATCCCATAAGTTTTAATGTAGTAAATACTTGTTTAAAATGAAGAGATTGCTCAAGACCTACTACATATATACTCTTGTAGAAATCATAAGTATTCTTTCTATAGATTGCTGCAGCTAAATCACGAGTTGCATATATAGTTGCCCCATCAGATTTTTTAATTATACATGGAGGCATATTGTATTTATCAAGCATTACAACCTTTGCTCCATTACTTTCAGTAAGCAATCCTTTTTTATCTATTTCCTCTACTACGGCATCCATCTTATCACTATAGAAACTTTCTCCTGTAAAGTAATCAAACTTTACATTTAACATTTTATATACCTTTTGGAATTCCTTTAAACTTAAATCCCTAAATCTTTTCCAAAGCTTTACTTCCTCTTCTGAACCTTCTTCTAATTTCTTAAAATGCATTCTTCCCTCTTCTTCCAAGGATGGATCCTTTTCAGCTTCATCATGGAACTTAACATAAATTCTAAGTAATTCTTTTATAGGTTCTTTTTCCAATGCCTCTTCATCTACCCATCTTTTATAAGCAGATATCAGCTTACCAAATTGAGTTCCCCAATCTCCAAGATGATTTATTCTTACACAATTGTATCCTTGGAATGACATTATTTTATATAATGAATTTCCTATAGATGTACTAAATAAATGTCCTACATGGAAAGGCTTAGCTATATTTGGTGAGGAATACTCAATGACTATATTTTTGCCTTTTCCTATTTCTGAGGAACCATATTTTTCTCCTTCAGTAATTATTTTTTCAATAGTTTCTTTTGTAAATACAGCTTTATCTACAAAGAAATTCAAATAAGATCCTATATTTTCTACTCTTTCAAAGCCATCTTTATTAATGCTTTCTTTAAGATCAACAGCTATCATGTTAGGTGCCTTTCTTAAAACTTTAGCTAATTGAAAACAAGGAAATGCAAAGTCTCCCATTTCAGCCTTTGGTGGTATTTCTATTAGTTCTTCAATTTTCTCTAAGGGCAATTCTATTTTTTCAGCTATTCTTTCTGCTACTAACTTTTTATAGTCCATTTAAAAACCCTCCTAATGTTTAAATAATAAATTATAAATAAGAAATAATAAATATAGATAAAATTCACTTAGTGAATTTTTTATGATTCCATATTTAGAATTTTTACAAGAAAATTCTTTCCTTATCTATTATTTATTATCTGCTTTTTTGTTTTTATATATAAAAAACCCATCTCTTATAAATAAAAGAGACGGGTAATGTTCCGCGGTACCACTCTAATTGACAAAGTCCACTCAAAACCTTAACGTGGTTAGCGTCCTATTCTACTCTTCTAAACATAGAATTTTGAATAAGCTTCTCCAAGGCTCTATTTCCTTCTATTCTCTTACAGGCTTCCACCAATCCCTGCTCGCTTAAAGAGCGGATAAAAAGTACTTTCCTTTTCATAGAATTAATTTTAATTTCAAAGTTAATTATATTATTACCCTTTCCCTTTTGTCAATACGAATTAGCAATTTTACCCCTATTAGACTTGGCTAACAGGCTCATAAAGATAGCTGCAATTAAAATAACTATAAATATTACTATCCAACCTTTCTCTATTCCATACTGAGATGAGAATTTTCCCATAGCCACAGGTCCTAGCGCCCATCCTGCTCCATAAATAGTTGATAATGCTCCATTTATCCTTCCTCTATGGGAAATAGGGCTATTATTTGATATAATCACTGGAGTATTAATGGATACTATGATTTCTCCTATAGTCATAATAGCTATAGAAATAAAAAACCATAGTATATCTTTGGAAACTGCAAAAACTAAAAAGGATAGTGAATACAACATTCCTCCAAAGGAAATAGCTTTAAAGTTATTAATTTTTCTAGTCCACCTAGAAAGTAATGGAGTAAAGCATATAATTATAAGACCATTAAATCCTGCTAAGAGACCAAAGTACCTGGCTCCTCCTTGACCTAATATATTCCCCAATTGCAAAGGAAGTAAAAATCCCCATTGGGAATAAGCAAATTGATAAACAAATAATATTAAAGCAAAATGTATTAATATTTTTCTTCCAAACAGCACTTTAAATATGGAACCTTCTTCACCCTTTTCTAAAGAATATCCATCTCCTTCCTTTCTATACT
>ENA-UOOR01003798-UOOR01003798.1-fermentation-metagenome-genome-assembly--contig:-NODE-3798-length-12744-cov-3.600599_pt1 | contig 12744 bp, 13 predicted proteins | sample MGYA00245780_ERZ724029 | MGnify/ENA primary metagenome ERZ724029 (study PRJEB28704, sample SAMN03018315) | fermentation metagenome | biome: anthropogenic terrestrial biome; feature: soil; material... | reverse complement strand
TATCAAAGTTATCGGACTTCGTTTTTTCTTCCATGTCCTGATTTTTGATATATTCTCGTATTATTTCATTCGTCGCATTTCCACTACTTGCGGCAAAATATCCTCCTGCCCACAGATATTGTCCCTAGAATTGTTTATTCAGTTCTTTATATTCCATCTATAGTTTTCTTGATGAATTTCCCTTTAAGTATTGTACCAGTTTACTGGCTGAAAGGTGTGGGGCACTGACACCAGCAGATGAATATGGTCACTACCTACATGCCCTGCCAAAATCTCAACTTCATTTACTTGGCAAAATAAATAGCGCCTTTCTTTCAAGTACAAGCATATTTCATCAAGTAATTGTTGGTTTTATCAGTCATCATCATAGAGCCTCCTTAAAGATATAGTTTTATACTAACTATATCGTTGATAATAATTATCCGTAGTAATTTATTATAAATCTTGTGCGATTACTTTGGTAAACGCGTGTTCTTTAAAAGTTACGGATATCACTTTTTTACGGATAACTGCTCGTCAGACCAGAGATTTGCCCTCGGACTTCCTTCAGATCCGCAATCGCTCACGACACCCTTGTCTTAGGCTATGTCTTTCCCACTACTAGGGACTTTAACCCTTAAGGTTGTGCCCATGCTGGGCACACCATAAAAAAAGAATGACTTTATAGCCATTCCTTAGTATTCTTGTGACTTTATAAGTTTATACTGATACTTTAGTTGAATTTGTATTATGGATGGAATATAATTGATAATGTGGATTAACTTCTCGTAGGTGGAAATAATATAAAATTATTAATGATTGTAAAGGAAATACATGGTTATAATTTTAATGACACAAAAGGAGGATTAATTTTGAAGATATATTATATCGATATTACTGATGATCTAACATCTTTCGAATTTTATAATAATTTGTTAGATAAAATAAAAATGTTAAGATTTTATAATGATATAGAGGGGATAGTTTTAGATTTTTCAAGAACTTATAAAGTAGAACCTCTTGTTATACCTAATTTACTTTGCCTAGGATATATTATTAGAGTATTATTTAAAGTTACACCTGTGATTAGGATACCTGATACATCTACTGCTGGACCACTAAAGAAATATTTAGACAGTATTGGCTTTATTAGTTTAGCTAAAAAATATAATTTATATGAATTTGAATCTTCCCCATATGGAGGAATGGAAGGTAAAACTATTGATCCTTTATGTGCAACTTTATTTTTTAATTCTGCTGAATCTATAGATAATATAACTCGTGGCGTAGAATATTATATAAAACCTTTTACAGAAGAATATTTGGGGAATTTTAACATTGGCTTAATACAATCATTTTATAACGAGCAATATAATAGTTATTCAAATGAAATAACACAATTTTTACAAGAAATAATTTTAAATTGTCAAAAACATGCTAGAAGTTTTTCTTTTACAACTTTACATGCAAAACATTCTAATAAAATGATTTATATATCGGTATCTGATTGCGGATGTGGCTTTTTAAAATCAATTTTAAATAGAAATGATGAATCAAATCAACTTATGAAAAACCCAGAAAATGAGCTTCAGGCAATTATGATAGGGGTTTATAAAAGAAAAGATAGTAAAATTTACGGATTATATAATGTAATAAAGAGAACGATAGAATTGAATGGAAAAGTTAGAATTCATTCTAATAATACCCAAGTAATTTTTACACCTCGAATAAAGATTGATTTTACTAATCAAAACCTGTTAAGTAATCAAAAATTTTATAAATATAATGTTAAAGATAATATTGAATTTGCAGGAGTACACATAGAAATTGAGATACCATTCATATAAGAAAGGGAGAAAAAATGTATAAAATCAGACAAGAAAATATTATAATTTTCCCTTTAGCGTTTAATGCATTTTATTATGAGGCTTGTTTAGATAAAAGGGATATTAATTATAGTAAGGAATATTCACTTAAAGAAAAATTAATTGAAGATTTAATTGCAGAGATAGATTTAATTACGATTGATAGAATTATTGCAATTGATATGAAAAAAATAAGCTCATATCCACCTAGAGCTTTTGATAGATTTAATGATGCTAGTGATAAAAATATTTTTTTTTATAATATTAATAACGATTTAGTTAAAAAAAGAATGGAAGAAGACTTACAAGTACACACATGGTATAAAGAAACGATATGTTGTTTAAATACAATAGTAGAAAGCAAAGTTAATGAGCTATATGACATATTTTGTTTTGAATCTTATGCAAGTGAATATAAAAATATAATAAGCGATTTGATTGATTGTCCTCAAAATGGAAAAGCACAAACATTAGAATCATCGGGGTAATATAGTAATATGTATGTAAATACTAAAAAATTATACTTGGATAAAGATAAATATTACTTTATACTATATAGTTTATCTGAACTTATAAGTGAAAAATGTGGGGATTATGATGCATTTGTGAGTTCAAGTAAAAATGGTGCTATTTTAGCTAATTTATTAGGTGCTATTCTTAATAAAAAGGTTATTCATATATCGGGAGTTGGCCCTAAGTTTTCAATGACTTTTGGAAGTGTAAATGATTACATAAAGAAAGGGAAAAAATATATTTATGTTTTTGATTTTATCTGTACAGGAACTGAAATGAAAATAACTAGTGCCTTGGTTAATGCTAATAAAGCCATAATTAAGTGCGGTATAGGTATTGCTAAATATAAAGAACCTATTAATAACAACGAGCTATCTAGTAAAATGTATAGTTTGTTAAGTTTAAATAATGCTGGTATAAATTATAAAATTGCTGGTGAACAAAACGACATTATAATTCTTAATAAATAAGATTAATAGGAAGGTAGTACAAATGAGTGAAAAGATTAACGAGGAATATCTAAAAATAGAATGCATTAGTAGGATGGAAGAACAATATTTATCAAATTTAAAGGATATTGTTAATTATTATGGTCCCAAACTTTCTACACGGATTGTTGCAGATGGAAGCGCATATACATTACATAATTTTAATCATCACTGCATTAATCTGTATAAAATTATAAGCGATATTATTTTTACAGAAGTCGTTTTTGTTGATGATAAGGGATTAACTCAGAAAGAACTTTATATTTTAAATTTAGCAGTACTTTTTCATGATATAGGAATGTCTGAAGTTGTTGATATGAGTAGAGATAATCACTCTGTTTGCTCTGCTGAATATATCCAAAGAGAATTTGATGATTCGAGAAGTACTTTTAAAAGTAATTCCAATTTAAATAGTAACGAACTAAAAGCTTTAAAAGCCATAATAATCGCTCATAGTAATGTAAAAGATAAATCTATTAAACCGGAATTAGTTGGGCTAAAATCTCCTGATCTAAAAAATAGGAAACCAGGTATAGGTAAGCCAATTAGAACTAAATTTTTGGCTGGTATTTTGCGATTGGCAGATGAGCTAGATGTAACAGTTGAAAGAATTGGCACGGGTGAATTATCACAAGAATTAAAAGAGATAAAAGATAATCTATTTAAGAAAAAAAATAAAGTTGATAGCTTACAAGGGGATGAAAAAGAAGCTTTACAAATTAGAATAAAAAAAGATGAAAAACTATTAGAATCATTAGAACACTGGGAGCGCCTAAGATTATTTTCAGAAGTTGAGAGAAAGCCTGACTCTGATATTGTTACTTTAAATATTGATGATGATTATATTACATTGAGATGTGATGAAGGTTGTACATCCGAAAGTTTAGCTAGGGAAATAGTATATGTATATCAAAAGATATTGGGAGAACTTGAATCAATAAGAAGTGAAGTACTAGATAGCATTAACACAAAATTATTATTTGCCGTTGAAAAAGTTACGTACCATACTGAAATTGATGAATTAAATAAAGAAATAGAAAGACAATTGCATATAAGTAAGTTAAGTCCAGCAGGTGAAGTGGGCGATTTATTATCGACAGATAATTCAGTAATTGTTCCAGATAAAGATTTAAATAATATTAAAAACAAAGGCGGTAGTGATAAAGAAACTGAAAAGTACAAACCGGAGGTGATAGATGTCAGATTTGAAGAAATACTAACAAACTTTGTAAGAAAGAGAGATATACTGAAAGTTGGCCATTTTTTATTAAATGAGAAGTTCTGTTCAAGAGATTGGATTGATACGAAAGAAGTGATTGAAACTGGGAAAATTATGGGTGATATTGTATATAATCTAGTCAAACATATAAATTATAAATTATCTGATAATTATAATTATCTTATTGTAGGTATAGACCTAGAGGGGACATTAGTTGCATCTCGTGTTGCTCTGGCACTACAAAGACCTTTTACTTATATAATACCAATTAAAGAAGAACAAAATAATTCTAATAAAGATATGGAAATGAATATTGAGAATTATGATAAGATTATCCTTATAACAGATGCAATAGTAACATTCGATACTGTACATAGTGCGATAAAAAGATATGGTATTTTAAACAAAATTATATCCATTTATACTATTTTTTACAGAAATAGTTCTTTTGAAACAACAAGTGCAGATAATTACGAGCTGTTAGCAAAAACATATAGTATAAACAATAAATTTAATATAGAAATGTTTGAAAAAGAAAAATGTGTCTATATAAAAGATGGATGCTTAGCATCAAATAGAAAAATGATTTAGTCCAGCTAAGAAATACCAATAGTAAAATAAAAGAAGATTTTATATTTACTGAATTAAAAGGGTAGCATTAATAAGCCTTTTAAGAATATCTCAAAAACAAAAGGCAGACTATGGATTTACTTATGCAACCCTATCGCATTTAGCTTTAATGAAATTCATTTGATGATTTTCCGGTGTAATGATTGTAAATTCTTTTTCATCACAAAGTATTGCAAATACAATGTCACAGACTTTATTTATGACAGTACCAAGGGCAACCATTTTACGTTGATTGACACCTCTTTAAGTAGGAGTCACGTAATACTGAATTTTTCGCTGAACCATCTCGGTTTTTGCTGATACTGATTATGTCCATTGTATGAAGTACTACAGAATTTAAGCCTAAGTAAGCAAAGAGTTGCCTTAGAGATTGAAATACTGAGAAATCACCAATCTTGCCCATTAAACTTGCAGCGGATAAAAAACGAACTCCTTTGTAAAATTCAATCAGACAGATTTGCTTTATAAAATCGGCAGTTTCATTAGCATTAGCCAGCTCATGCATATCAAAAAGAGTGGTTGATATTTCATCATCATAGTTTCTGATGAAGCGAATATATAAGCGAATGCGTTTGATGTAACTACTTACAAAATAATCAAAAGAATTGGCATCATTTGTGACTTGAATTATGCATTATACTTATTTGTAGCATATGCAAGCCCCAACCTAGCCGTAGACCGTATGGGATTAATAATCTCATCATTAGAAGCGTTTAGAAAAACGTCAGGGGATGTGTAATTCTCCAATAAGGTTAGGAATGTGTTTGTAGTTATTTTAGAAAAGATATTTAAAAACTGAGGAAATAGCATTCGCAGTTCGCCCTGTAGTTTATTCACATTCGTGTAAGCAGAACGGTTGTCCATCAGATCATTATATTCTCTTAAAAGATTTCTTAAATTAAGAGCCAGGCAAATGGCATAAGGGATACCTTTAAACCTAGTTTTGACTAATTAAGGCAACCTTTTTTGAATCAAAACGGTCATTATAAACTCTTCTAATGTTAATATTTACATTCTTGGGAGTCAATGGAGACTGACTTTTCAAAGAAGACTGCATTCTTTGTCCTATCCTTAAAGATTATACCTTATGAAACAGCTGATGTCTATCTAGAAACCTTCAGATATGATAACTAATGAAGTAACTTCTGATGGCTGAAGAATGCCTTCTTCAGTTACTAGATATAGAAAATGTTAAACTATGTATTAGCCTTAACGGCTATGCCATTATTATACAAGGAGGATTATTAATGAAAATAATTGAACCATGTGTTAAATTAGAAAATGATATTAATGGTGATGAAATATTATATCATATTGAAAAAGCTGGGAGAGTATGCTATAAAAGTGAAAATAATATTTCGGAAGGATCAGCTGAGCAATTTATTAGAAATATTATTAAGCGAGGACATGAATCTGTTATCGAACATGTTAGTTTAACTGTAAAAATTATTTGTGATAGAGGGGTTACACATGAGATTGTAAGACATAGAATTGCTAGTTATAGTCAAGAAAGTACAAGATATTGTAATTATTCACAGGACAAGTTTGGGAATGAATTAACATTTATAAAACCTTGCTTTTGGAAAGAAGAAAGTGAAAATTATTATATTTGGAAGAAAACAATGCAGAATATTGAAGTTGCATATTTCAATTTACTAGAGTTAGGAGCTTTACCGCAAGAAGCTAGATCTATATTACCAAATTCTTTGAAAACAGAAATATTTGTAACAATGAATCTAAGAGAGTGGCGGCACTTTTTGAAACTCAGAACTAGCAAAGCAGCACACCCACAAATGCGAGAAATAGCTATTGAAATATTTAAAATATTTAACGATAAAATACCTATTATTTTTGAAGATATTATGATTGAATAAAGACTAATTGCAATTGGATGTTCTGGCATACTGTTATTAAAGATTTAGATTAAAAAAGAAGCTCCTATAACTGAAAAAGTTCAATTTTACTATTACCGATTGGCTAAAAGGTATCTCTGGTATACTTTTGTATGCAAAGGAAGGCATCAGGCCTTGGTTCAGGACGAAACGTCCTGTATACTGAGTATTCTGAATTCTGTTGAGCTAGGTGTCCGGATACTGTGAGCCACCTAATGCCACCTTTGTTTTGGCGTAAATTATTAAATTACTCAGCATCAGATTTGTAAAGCTACTTCGTACCGCAATAGCGGCAAGGTCTTGACAAAACCAATGCTTCGTAAGGAATATTAGTTAAGCCAAAACAAAGTGGCTCTATATCACCGGAACAATGGCTCACATTTTCTGAAGAGAACAAGTGGCTCCGCCACCTCAGAATATTCACTGAAGTTGACAATTCCACCAAATTCGAGTTGCACATGTTTTCCCATACCCTGAGTTTCAATAATAAATTTTATCATGTACCATTTGAGATTATATAATTTTTTCTAAAATTTTTGTTACCATCAAAGACAATTTAATATTATCTCTAATTCCTGACTTGATTTCTTTAATAAAGTCTGAAAGTGCATATTTCAAGTTATTATTTTCGTCGAAATGAATACTTTCTTTTTCAACAACAACATATTTGTATCCATCTTCCTTTATCAACATTTTTTCAATTACATTTTCAGATAACATATCAAATCGCATTATTCCCTTTTCACCAACAAATTCAAGTTCTCTGGCTTTGCATATTGAAGTTAAGCTACATTCAATTTGCCCCATTATTTGTTTTTCTACTGTAAATTTTAATACCCCATCCAGGACTTGATTATTATTACTATTTATTCTAATTATTTCATTATCTTTAATTTCAAAAGACTCCATATTGTATTTTCCTAATATATATATTATTGCTGATATCATGTGAACTCCTATAACTTCATAAGAATTATCATCCCTATAAAAGTTTCCAAATTGTTTAATAGCAGCATTAATATATTTTACATCCCCAATTTCTTCTATATTTTCTTTCATATATTTTATTGCTCTTGAGTTTGTATATATATAATCTGTATATAAACACACATTATTCTCAAGTGCAATATCATATAATTCCTCTATTTCTTTTGAACTTTTAGATAAAGGTTTTTCACAAAAAATATGCTTACCGTGATTTATTAACTCCTTCGCCAATTGATAATGTGTACTAATTGGTGTGCATATAAAAACGCATTCTATATCCTTATCATTTAATATGTTCTGGAAAACTGTTTCTGAAGAAAATTGAGGATCATAAATACTTTTAATAAAAAAATTATCATTTTCTTTAATATATTTTTCAATTATTTTTCCCCAATAACCCCAACCCAATAAAGCACATTTCATATTTCTGCCTCCAATCAGTTCTTAGGATTGTATTTTTTTAATATCAGATATAGTAGAATTTTTAATAAATCCAGATTTCCTTTAATAGGACTTATTTTAGTTGGGACTTTACCTTTTTCAGGGTATTTTCTAAGTACAGGTATCTCTGTTACTCTATACCCCAATTGAGGTACTATTACAGTTAAATAATGAATTAATGAATACGTTGGAAATTCTCCGTATCTAAAAACTTGTATTCGTTCATCTTTAAAGACCTTAATACTATGTGCACGAAAACCATTTGTTGTATCTGTATATTTAAATCCTGAAATTAAACTAATTATTGGAGCATGCAACAACTTAATAGCTAAATCTCTTGACTTTGGTGTATTTATTGCTCGTCCACCATGAATGTATCTTGAACCTTGCACTAAATCATATCCTTCATCTAATGCTTTAATAAACTTAAATATACCTTCTATACCATCTTTACCATTGCCATCCATAGTAATAGTCCCCTGATAATCTTGAATCATAGCATAGTAATATCCCAACATTAATTGATCACTTAAATGACCTGGTGATTTTCGTATTATAAGAGTATTAACATCATACAATTCCAGAACCTTTAAATCCGTACTACCATCAGAACTTCCGCCATCACATATAAAAATATCAACTACTTCGCTAATTTTCATTTTCTGCATCTCTCTTAGTTGATTCAAAAACTTATTACCTTCGTTTATTACGGGTATACAAAGTGCATATTTATTTTTCTTTTTTGAAATATTATGTAATTCATATTCAGGTAATTTAAAATTCATCGTTATTGTTCTCCTTTATTTGTTTTGTATCATAAAATAAGCTCATTCACTTTCATGAATTTTACGCTTGATAATCAATATTTTTTTCAAATATATCTTATAGTTTTATTACCTTCGTACAACAATAAACTTTTATAATACTACACATACTGCACCTATTAAGATAGCCCCTATTCCGATAATCTTTTTTATTGTAATTATTTCATTCAATTTATAACGTGATATTATCATTGTCCAAATATAGGTTATAGATGTCAAAGGCAATACTACGGAATAATCAAGATGCCTTAATACAAAAATATTTAACAAGGAAGCAAGGAAATATAAACCACCACCTATGTAGATACACTTGTTAAAAATTATATTTCGTGTATCAGAAACTGATGAAGACTTTTTTAAATAAAATGATGCTACTGATCCAATTATTGTCATTACAATTATAATTATATAATAACCCATTATTCATCTCCTCCTGCAATCAAAATTACACCAAATATAATGATTAATACTCCTATAACTTTTAGTAATGTAATCTTTTCGTGCAGAATAACAAAAGCTAATATAATACTAAATACATAATTTAAGCTTAGGATAGGCTGCAAAACCGACAGACTTCCATATCTATATGCAAAAACCATTATAATAGCTCCAATTCCATAGAGAGCAAATCCTAATATCAAAGTAATCATTCCATATTTATTAGATAATTTCCACAATAACTGTCCCAAGCAAACACAAATTGAAGATAAACACATTAATACTATCCCATACTTATTTTTCTTAAATGATTTTAGCATTACACACCTACTTACTTAATTTTTCAACTGACTCTATGCTATATTTTTGCTTTTTGAATATTAAATTAACTATAATAGTTAGATATTTTATTATAATTGCTGATATTGCAAAAACACCAAAAAACGCAAACGATAGGAATAGCATAGTGGTTGTCCAACCTTCAACAGGTTTTGTATTGCCTAAAAACACTGCTAAAGTATAGATAGCTGTACCAATTGTAACAAGCATCATTATGCCCGCTAAAATAATAGCAAAATTATAAGCAAAATCCGTAAAAAGCATCATTGAATTAATCGCCATATTTTTTCTGTTATCTCTGATTTCAACTGTTTGCTTATCCTTCCCAAAGTTGTCATTATTGTAAATAATAGTATCTGATTTTAAACCACAATTAGCATAAAATACTTTTCTGTAGGGAATCGTATCACTCATAGCATGAACTCTATTAATAGCACGTCTAGATAAAATTCTAAAGGATTCTGTCCTAATTTTATATTCTGTTTTAGCATATTTATTGAAAATAGAATAAAAAAGTTTTGATGTATGTTTCTTTATAACTTTAGGTGCTGCACTCACAATATCGAACCCCTCTAGTGAGCGATAGTATACTTTCATTATAGTATCAATTGAATAATCCATAAGTGAACTATCAAATTCAAATACAAAGTCACCAATAGCTAAGTCGATACCGGCATTCATAGCTGCTTCAATACCTTGATAAAAACTCATATTAATAAAGCTAAGTGATCCCTTTACCTTATCAGATGCATTTTTAATTTCTTTTACACTATTATCATCTGAATGGTCATTTACACATATAATTTCATATTTTTCAAAGTTATCAGATAATATTGTAGCTATATCTTTAATAAAACTTCCAATATAATTTTCATTATTATGTACATATACTACTGCTGATACAAAATTCTTTTCTTTATTTGTTATCATTATTAATCACCTCATCTAAATCATATACTGTATTTATCTTTCCTGAAAGAACACTAACAAATGTTGGGTTAGTTGAAAATTGCTTTATAACAGTTGGTCTAGAATCATCAATTTCAGACGCTTTCAAAATTGGCTTCATAGAATATAAAGAGTGGGAATATGCAAATCCATATTCTTCTTTTAAATATTTCTTAGCCATATTTGACATATAAGGCCATGCAGATTCTGGTTTTGATGGGCAATAATTGCAATTACCAAGTTGCGTTTGTGAACAATAACCATTACTTCTTTGTTGACATTCAAAACCAGGTAAAGTTTCATGACTTGTAACGTGAGGTGTAAATGTAACTGAAGTTAATGAATGGTAACCTGTTTTACCAAAAGGCATAATTGAAAAAAATGGACCATCCATAACCGTAATTCCTACATCTCTAAGTTTTTCATTTACTTTGCAAATAATTATTTCGCATAACTCATACTTAATTTTAAACGGTTCATATCCCAACATGCGAGTTATTTGATTGGTAGAAGCATAGGTGGCATTTAATAAAAAGTCTGTAGAATACATATCCCCGTTATCCATAATTATTTCAAAATGAGTTTCTTTATGAAGAATATTTTTTATTCTAGCACCATACCTGATTTCAACATTATCATACGAATTCACTTTATTTAAAAAATATTCTTTTAAAATTTCAGCATCATATGTATATTCTCGAGTTAAGAAAGCACCATCACACATTCCTTTATTAAAATATTTATCAGTGCTTACTTCATCACAACGAATATTAGCAGCTAGACAAAATTTCTTAAATTGTTCTGCATTTGTCCATGAAAAATTAGAAGAAGTAGCATACACTTGATCAAACTCTGTCAAAACACAAAATTTAAAATCATTCATAAATCTTTCAAAATATTTTGCTGATTTTATAGCAGTAGAAAATGATCGCGGATAATGGTACCCCATATGTACCCTTGCTTGGTTAATGAATGTTGCTCGCATAAAAGGTGCTTCATCGTATTCTAAAACTAAGACTTTTTCTCCTTTTCCGCCACATGATTCGGCTGAATATAGGCCATATAAACCAGCACCTATTATAATTTTATCATAAATCATCTTTTGCTCCTTAGTAAATATATTTTTTTCTATATGTGCAAGAGTGTTTAGGGAATAATATTATAACCTCAATACTCTATTCATCTATTTACTTTATAAATTTTATAATTTCCATCTAAATATACTAAATTAAATTGAATATTATTTAAATCTCTATATGTAAAAATATAATCTACATTAATTTTTTTTAGATCTTCTATATTAAGATACACTTTAAAAATATCAGCACCTAAAAGTTCGAAATATGTAGGCTTATCAGACATTATTTCAACTAAAATATGTGCATATCTATTATAAATATCTACATACTTTCCTTGCGGATCTAGTCTTTCCCATAATTCTAAGTTTGGATATACATTTGTTGAATTCAATGTTGAGGCTCCTACCATAATAGGTAAATTATTTATAGGAAAAGCTTTATTTTCAACTAGCCATAGACCTTCTTCCTTTTCGTTAATACCTCGTATAGCCTTAGTTATTTTTTTGTCATAAATTGGACTTAATCCACTTTGTATAGGATTAACTATTATACCGCCTAGGAAAGAAACAACTAAGCATATTGATAGAAAAGCTTTTTTATAAAAATTATTTTTATTTATATTTAAAATAATGATAATAGAAAAAAATAAAATAAGGGTAGAAAAAACAACCATTTTATAATTAAAATAGTTTCCATAATTATTAATGCAAACGTACATTACAAATGCTGTTATTATTATTGAAGACAATATTTTAATGTACTTATTACTTAATCCCTTAAATAAGTAAATTCCTCTAAATAAAATAAATAAATTTATTAATTCTAAAATTGGTACCACTCTATCAGTAGGTGCAAAACTAAGTAAAGTTGCTTTAGCAATTAATGTAGACCAGGGGAATAAACACCAGCCAAGTAAAATAAAGTTTATAATTAACATTATAATCAAGAATTTATCCTTAATTTTATCTTTAATTAATATTATAAAAGATAATATAATACTTAGTGGAAAGAAACTGTAGAAGCCTGACATTTCACAAACATTATTAGGTATATTTAAATCAGTAATTCCATGAAAAATGTTTCCTGGATATCTGAATAAATT
>ENA-UOOR01003797-UOOR01003797.1-fermentation-metagenome-genome-assembly--contig:-NODE-3797-length-12756-cov-2.454610_pt1 | contig 12756 bp, 17 predicted proteins | sample MGYA00245780_ERZ724029 | MGnify/ENA primary metagenome ERZ724029 (study PRJEB28704, sample SAMN03018315) | fermentation metagenome | biome: anthropogenic terrestrial biome; feature: soil; material... | reverse complement strand
GCTTAGCTAAAAAATATGAAGCCGCTCGTCCCGAACTTGTAAATGATGAAATGGATAATGTGGATGCTGTTATAACCACACGCGAATTGGCTGAAATGATCAGGGAATCAGGCATAAACTTTTTAGAACTGCAGGATGAAGAATTCGATCATCCCATCGGTCAATCTTCTGGTGCATCCGTAATTTTCGGCACTACAGGCGGTGTTATCGAAGCAACCTTGCGTACTGCCTGTGAATGGCTTACAGGTAAACCTTTGAATAAAATTGAATTCCATGAACTGCGCGGACTTTCCGGTATTCGTGAAGCCGAATTGGAAATTGCCGGTATGGAATTTCGTATTGGTATTGCAAACGGTTTGGGCAATACCCGTACATTGTTGGAAAAAATCCGTAATGGTGAAGTACATTATGATGCTATTGAAATCATGGCTTGCCCCGGAGGCTGTATTAACGGCGGCGGACAGCCAGCGCATCATAATAACTGGGGTATCCTTGAAAAACGCTCACGTGCACTTTATGCAGAAGACCAAAGAAAACCTTTGCGTAAATCCCATGAAAACCCCTCGATTATTCAACTTTATAAAGAATACCTTGGGGAACCCAACAGTGAAAAAGCGCATGCCCTACTTCACACCTATTATCAAAAAAGAGAGCTTGTATAAAAACACATCTGATCAAGAGCAGGTTAAAACCTGCTCTTGTTTTTTTAACCATACCTTTTTAGAAATATATAGTTGATTTTTATAAAAGCCAAAAGCCTAACCGTTCATAGCGGTTAGGCTTAATTATTAAGCTGAAACTCAATATAGATTAACGTAAAAGGCCACCTGCAAAAATACGGTTTTGTTTATTAACGGAACACCTAAAAAAAATAGCACAAATAATTTCCAATACAGCCAAAACCAAAAAGGTGACGGATAAAGGATTAAAAGACAGATAATAGATTTCCACTATTGTCCAAATCATTAATATGGCCCCGCAAAAAATACCTAAAAATGGCGTAAGTGAAAGTTTTTTTATGGCCATAAAAGCTAAAACAAATTGTGTTAAAGCTATAGCAACAAGCAATATAATAGCCGGTACCAAAAAACTATCAAACGGTATATCAGGTAAAATTTCTGATAATCTAATAAGTTTACCTGAAGTATCAATAAGCATTGTAATGCCTCCGCCTAAAGCATTCAGGCCAATAAAAAACCCTAATATTATTAAAATAATCCGCCAAATTTTCATTATCAAAATCCTTTTAGTTTTTAGCTGTCTGAGCTATTTTTAACCCCAAGGCAAATGCTTTAAGATTACTTTCCAAAATATTCTTTTTAAAAGTTTCCGTTAAAGCTGCAATCATACTTTGCTCAGAAACTATCTCAGTTAAACCGGTAACAATGCCAAGCGATAAAACATTGGCACTTAATTCATTTTGGATCTCTTCCCTAGCTGTCTCAATTATAGGAAACTCATATACCTTAACATTTTCAGGTACTTTATTGTCATCTTTACAAATTGAGCTGTCAACAATCAAAATACCATTTTCACGAATGTCAGCACCATATTTTTTGTAGGCCTCCTGAGAAAGGCATACAACCAAATTCGGTAAATTTACCTTAGGATAATATATGATTTCGTCATCGATGACCACTTCTCCTTTTGTGGAACCCCCGCGAGATTCAGGACCATAGGATTGTGATTGTACAGCATCAAAACCATCATAAAGAGCGGCCTGTGCCAAAATTACGGCAGAACGAATAATACCCTGGCCGCCTGTGCCGCTAAAACGCACTTCCCATTTACGTTGCATTATTTGGCACCCCCTTTAAGTTTTTCCAAATAGTCTTTTTTTACTTCTGCCACCAACTTATTGTGTTCTTCGGTGTATTCAGGCACATTTTCGATTTTAAAATGTTCACCAATGATTATTTTATCCTTAAGCTCATCAGCTGTCATTGTAGCGGCCTTTTGTACAGAAACCGTATTGTCTTTAATATATTGCATCATATCGGTAGGTTTGGGCATTTTATTGTACCTGCCGTATGAAATCGGGCAAGTTGATACTACTTCCAACACGGAAAAACCTTTATGATTTGCAGCGTCTACTATCTGATTAGTAAGCTGAGCGGCATGATAAATATCACCACGTGCCACATAAGTAGCACCCGCACCTCTGGAAAGCTCAACAATATCAAAAGCTCTGTCTATATTACCGTAAGGAGCTGTAGTAGCTTTTTTACCCGTGGGTGTAAGAGGAGAATACTGGCCACCTGTCATACCGTAGATAGCATTATTGATGATAATCGCAGTAATATCTATATTACGGCGGCAGCTATGAATAAAATGATTACCGCCAATAGCAGCTGCATCACCAGCCCCCATGATGACGAACATCTTCAGCCTTGGTTCACTTAATTTTGCCCCTGTGGCAAAAGCCAAAGCCCTGCCATGAGCTGTATGCAAAGTATTGAAATCTATATATGTGGTCATACGGGAAGAACAGCCAATCCCGGATACCACCATAACATCATCTTGATCATAACCAAGCTTTTCTATAGCACGGGCAAAAGCTGACATAACAATACCATTGCCGCAGCCTGCGCACCAAATGTGAGGGATATTATCCCTAAAATATTTTTCATATACAGGACGCATTATAATACCTCCTTTACTTTTGCAATAATTTCATCGGGTGTCATCAAATCCCCGTCTACACGACACATGGGCAATACAGGTACACCTTTAGCCACACGCTGTACTTCTCTTGCCATTTGCCCCAAATTCATTTCAGGTACTATAACAGCTTTTTTACCTTCACATAAGGCAGCTATTTTAGCATCATGGAAAGGCCATAATGTAATCAAGCGTACCATACCTACTTTATGCCCCTGTTCACGCAAGGTTTTAACAGCCTCATGAGCGGAACGGGCAGAACTGCCATAGGATAATACCAAAACTTCCGCATCGTCTGTGTAATTTTCTTCTATTTTAGCAATCTTATCAACATTCAATTCTATTTTATCGCTTAAACGACCAACAAATTTACTTACAGCCTTGGGCTGCGCTGTATAAAAACCTGTTTCACCGTGAGTCAAACCTGTTATGTGATACCTTTCGCCTTTACCTAAAGGTAAAATATGCGGTACACCGCATTCAACATTGGCATAAGGCACAAATTTTTCTCCTTCTTTAGGCGCGGGGCGGTACATTATCACAGGTTCATTGGCTTCATCTTCTTCAAAACGCTCACGCAAATGCCCTACTTTTTCATCCATCATTAAAAGTACGGGGGTTCTGTATTGTTCAGCTAAATTAAAAGCATTTATAGTTTCATAATAAGTTTCCATAACAGAATTGGGAGATATGGCAATAATGGAATGGTCGCCATGCGTTCCCCAACGAGCTTGCTGAACATCACCCGCAGCAGGCATGGTAGGCAAACCTGTACTGGGGCCTGCACGCATAACATTGATAATGACCACGGGAATTTCGGCAATAGCCGCATAACCTATAAGCTCCTGCATTAAGGAAAAACCGGGGCCTGAAGTAGCCGTAAAGGCTTTATGGCCAACTGTGGATGCACCTATAGCGGCACCAATACTGGCAATTTCATCCTCCATTTGAATAAAATGCCTGCCGATTCTGGGGAATTTATTGGCAATATGTTCAGCCACTTCCGTAGAAGGCGTAATTGGATACCCTGAATAAAAAGTAGCGCCTGCTTTAATAGCTCCCAGGGCGCAGGCTTCATTACCCTGAACAAGACGTATTTTGTTAATAGTATTATTTGTCATTTTCACCCTTCTCCTTTACATAAAAGCAAAAATCAGGGCAATGAAGTTCACAGGCCAAGCAGCCTATGCACTTATCCTCTGCCACGACCATTGCTTTGCTATCTATGTTAGCTGCTAAAACTCCCGCAGGGCACATCATGATACAAATACCACAGGCCTTGCACCATTCTTCCTTAAATTGAACATTAAAAGACTTCTTAGACACGACATTGCCTCCTTACGCATAAATAAACAAGATTTACGAATTATTATAACACAACAACTTCAGTTTGTGTAGTCTTTTCTGTAGTTTTTAAAATTTTTTATATATTTTGTATAATTCTCCGTTAATACAAAATATATTCTTTGGCGGTAGCTACTTCATAAGCTTCCGCTATATCTAAAATAAATCTGTCATTATAGGGCCTGCCCATTATCTGCATTGCAGCAGGCAAACCATTTATAATACCACATGGTAGGGAGACCGCAGGCAAGCCGGCAATTGAAGCCGCAGCCAACAACATATCATTTTTATACATTTCCTTACCTTCTTTAGGCATTTTACTATAGCTAAAGGCCGTATTACAGGTAGTAGGAGTAACAATACAAGCATATTTTTCTAAAGCCGAATTCAATTCATCTTGGAGCAAACGCCTTATCTTGCAGGCATGAATATAATGCTTATTATGATCCATAAAAGAGTTGAAATAATGCCCCATCAGAATACGTCGCTGCTCCTCTATACCGAATAAAGAACTATCATAAGCTTTAACAGCTTCCACAAAGCCGGGGCAGTTTTTATAATCATCTCCGCTTAACAAAGCGGCAAAATCGGTAGGTGCTATTACATGGTAGGCAGGTAATGCATATTTGGTAAGGGGCAGTGATATTTCTGTTATAACTGCTCCCTCTTTTTCATAAACAGCCAAAGCTTTATATACGGCATCTGACATTTCAGGAAGGGCAAGCTCCATATATTCTTTGGCAACAGCTATTTTAAGACCCTTTACAGAAAGAGGTACTTCTTGCATAAAACCTAAATCCTTTTTACTTATCAAACTCATTACAGCAGCACAATCACGTACATTACGAGTTATAGGCCCAACTTGGTCTAAGGTAGGTGCCAAAGGCACTACCCCAAAAGCAGGTACTAAACCAAAAGTAGGCTTCATACCTACCAATCCGCAAAAAGCTGCAGGCTGGCGTATAGAACCGCCCGTATCCGACCCCAAAGCAAACCAGGCTTCTTTAGCAGCTACCGCAGCTGCAGAGCCGCCGCTGGAACCGCCCGGGCTTAAATTTTCCGCCCATGGATTGTAGCTTGGGCCAAAACATGAGGTAACAGTTGAAGAACCCATAGCAAGTGCATCCATATTAGTTTTACCTAATAAAATAGCATCGGCTTCCGTTAGTTTAGCAGCTACCGCAGCATTATAGCCCGGTTTAAATTCCCGTAAGATTTCGGAACAGGCATGGGTGGGCTCATTTATGGTAGCCATATTAGCCTTTAGGACAAAAGGCACACCGGCAAGGCAAGAAATTTCTTCCCCTCGTCTAATTCTTTCATCTAAGCATACTGAGGCTGTTTTTGCTTTAGCAAGGTCTAAATACACGAAAGCCTTTACAGAAGGCTCTGTAGCCATTATATGAGCCTCTAAAGCTGTAATAAGCTCCTGCACACTTAAAATTTGTTTTTGCAGCAGTTTATTCAATTCAAGCGCTGAATAATTTAATATGCTCATGATTCCCTCCCCATTTCGGTAAGAGGTTCTACATCAGTTACATCAACTTCCTTAATTTGGCTAACATAAACCAAATTACTGTTTAAGGCTGCCCTCAATTCCTCAATATCACAGTTTGAAATATCCAAACTTGCTATTTCCGCTAATTCCATTATCTGTTTGATGCTAAACATTATCCACCGCCTTAAAATAATAAGCCTGTTTTAGTTTTGCTTAAATACCTGCTTATTATTATAACAAAAGACCTCCCTTTTGGGGAGGTCTTGAAAACCAAAACTTAACAATGGGTTTTGGCATATTGTTTGATGGCTTCAATCAACTCAAAACCTGCTGCCTCAACTTCGGCACACATGGGTTCGGCAAGCTCTGTGGAAAAGGGCTGAATACCAATAATGGATATGGAACAACCCACTTCATGCTCCAAATATTTTACCATTACATTAAATGGAAGCATATGGGTACTGAAAGAAATACCTTTTATACAGTCAGGGTCTATTATTCCTATTGTACCTACATCCTCTTCCAAATAAGCTGCATCAACCAAAATAATATGGTCAGGAGCAAAGGCCTTGATTAAACCCGTAAAGTTTTCGGGTGCGGTACTGCCGGGCACTATCAAAATATTTTCATAAGATGAAAGGGTTTTTTTGAGTTCATTTGCTACCAGCATTCCCACTGCATCATCGGCTTTAAGCTCGGAACCTGCGCCAAGTACTACCCAACGCTTACAATTCTTAAGGGTTTCTGCCAAAAAATTGCCTATATCCATAACTAAACTTCCTTAAGATTAATGTTTAATGTAGATTTATCTGTAGTAGCCAATTCAAATTCATTGGTTACTTTCAGGCATTTTTTAGGACATACATCAGCACATTGTCCGCAGAAAATACAATGGCCCAAATCCAAATGGCATTCAAAAATCTTTTCGCCATCCGCACCTACATTAACTATTTCAATTGCTTTAGCAGGGCAATCCCTTACACAAAGCTTACAACCCGTACAAGCTTTAGAATTATAATTAAGTTTGCCTCTGTAGCCTTTGGTAACTATTGAAGGTGCGGCAGGATATAAATTGGTAGCGGCCTTACTATTTAAATTACCCATAGCTTCTTTGATTATTTTACCGGGATAACGCCTCATAAAGGAAGCACCCCCTTAATCAATATGTTGATGATGATTTGTGCCAAGGCAAGGGGAGCCAAATATCTCCAGCAAAATTTCACCATCTGTTCCATACGTATACGCGCCATAACAGAACGGAATATAGCCAAAATAAATATTATAACAAATACTTTAGCTAAATAGATGAGAAAACTAATAAACGGATTGGCAACAAATACAGGAATAAAAACAGCAGCCAACAAGGTTGCAGCAACTACCAATTCCGTATCAAGAGCCATTCTGAAAATAGCAAAGTAACGGCCGCTGTATTCGGTAAAACTACCTGCAACGATTTCAGTTTCAGCATCGGGAATATCAAAGGGAACACGTTCCAATTTACCTTGTACAGCAATTATGCATACAATAAAAGCAGGGATGTTCAATAAAATAAGTAAAGGATGAGTGGTATAAAATTGAGATATTTCACTTAAGCTCCAGCTGCTTGCTAAAAAGGCAGGTGCCAATAACCCCATATAAAGAGGTACTTCATAGGAGAATAACTGGGTAAGGTTACGCACAGCGCCAATGCCTGCAAACAAAGAGTTCGAATTCCAACCTGCAAGGAAAAAGGTAAGGGTAGGAATAGTTAAAAGGTAAAGCACTACTATAATATCCCCCGTAAATGAAAACAACGCATGGCTGCTCCAAATGGGAATATAAAAAATAGCCGTTGTAGCCGCTGCCAAAGCAATTACAGGCAAAGCTGCAAACATTTTTTTGTTGGTATCATAAGGTATAATGGTTTCCTTGCTTACCAGCTTTATAATGTCAGCAAGCGGCTGGTACCAGGGAGGACCAACACGGTTTTGCATGCGAGCATAAACTTTACGGTCAAAATATTCCATGAATAAGCCTAAAGCACTCAAAAAGAGGAACCCTGGGAAAACCAAAAGATAAAAAATACTCATCAGACAAATTATCCTCCCTTCTATTTAATTTTTAATTTAGCAAAATCAATGCCGTTATTTTCTCTGTGCCAGTTGATGCTGTACTGTTTCAATTGCTGCCAGTTCAAAATATCCTGCTTGCCGGTATTTAAATCATTTATTTGGATCGCTCTATCCGTGCAGGAATAGCAAGGATCGATCGCAGCAATAATTATGGGGCTGTCCGCCAGGTAATCGCCTTCAAGCATATGGGCAATAGCGTGCCAGTTTGCCTCTGTTGGCGCACGCATCCTGATGCGTTCAGGTTTTTCAGTACCGTTAGAAGCCAGGAAATAAGCGTCCTCTCCGCGGGGAGCTTCTACCCTGTGCGCAACTTCACCTGCGGGGATTTTCCGTGGAACTTTTACAGAAATAGTACCGTCGGGAATGTTGTCCATCATAAAACGCAGCATCCTTACTGAATCTACCATTTCCAAAACACGTACCAATACCCTGCCGAACACATCACAATTATCATCGACAACGATGTTGGCTTTTACTTCATCATAGGCAGCAAAAGGATCATTTACCCGCACATCTATAGCAACACCTGAAGCACGCGCCACAGGACCTACGGCACCATATTGAATGGCTGTTTCTTTGGAAAGCCTGCCAACTTTAGCCAAACGGCCTGCTAAGGTAGCATCTCCCATAGCAAGATCTGTATAGATTTTTAATCTTTCATCCATAAGTTTACAAAGATTTTTTATATCTTCAATAATTTCAGGTGTTAGATCCCTGCGGACACCGCCTAAAGTATTGATACCGTAATTTACACGGTTACCGCAAAAGTTTTCTAAAATATCCATTACTTTTTCTCTGTCACGCCATACATACATAAAGAAGGTATCAAAACCTATTTCGTGAGCCGCTACCCCCAACCATAAAAGGTGGCTGTGCAAACGCTCCAATTCGCAAACTACCGTACGTAAATATTTGGCACGCTTGGGGATTTCAATACCCGCCAATTCTTCAACCGCTTCACAATATACAGTAGAATGGGCATGTGAACAAATGCCGCAAACCCTTTCCACAATATATAAGGATTGAATATAACTGCGATTTTCACAAGCCTTTTCAATACCACGGTGATTATAACCCAATTTAGCTTTGGCAGATACCACTTTTTCGCCTTCCAAAGTTAAAATAAAGCTTGCGGGTTCTTTTAAGGCCGGGTGCTGAGTACCTATAGGAACTACTACTCTACCCATTATTGGCACCTCCTTTTGCATCATCTTGCTGAACAGCCTCCGCTTTAACAACACTCCAATCCATTTTTGAGGGATCCCAATCCTTCCTTAACGGGTGCTGATCAGCGGGCCAGCCATCAGGCAAGGGATAATGGGGCAAACCAGGCGGCATATTGTTTACTTGAATCCCAAACAGATCCACTAGTTCTCTTTCATAAAAAGTTACACCTTCGAATTTATCAACAATAGATTCAATAACCGCATCATCTTTCGGCATACGAACTTTTACGTTGAACATAGAACCGTTTTTATTGTTGCTTAAATGATAAATAACCTGAAAATCATCACCCACATCAACGCCACTGATGGTACTTACAAAATCAAAACCTAATTCATCTGCCACATATTCATATAAAGGACGAAACTGTTCACGTTCAATGGCATCAGTATAAAGCCTGTGCTCTCTGGGTATCCTGATCCTTTCTTTTAAGAAAGGAAACTTAGCAATAATTTTATTGGCAATAGCAAGCTCTATTTCGGGCACAGGTTTACTGGCCTCAGCAGCTTTTGCTGCCGCTTCTCTTTCTGCTTTAGCAGCTAAAGCTGCAGCAATACGCGCCTGTTTTTCTGCATCTGTCAAAGGTTTTTTTGCAGCAGGAGCTTTAGCTTTATTATCTTCCATTTATATACACCTCCCAATCTTCAATCTAGCTTTAGTATTATTTAATGGTACTAAGAAGCTTAACCACAGCATCTATAATAGCTTCGGGTCTGGCTGCACAGCCCGGTATATAAGCGTCTACAGGAATTATCTCATTGACCCCGCCACAAACGCAATAACAACCATCAAATACACCACCTGTGCAAGCACAGGCTCCTATAGCAACTACAAATTTTGGCTCGGGCATTTGTTCATAGGTACGGATCAAGCGGTCACGGGTTTGCATAGTTACCGCACCTGTTACAACCAAAATATCACCATGACGTGGTGTACCTTTTTGCATAATACCAAAACGTTCCAAGTCAAAACGAGGTGTAAGAGCGTCAATAACCTCTATATCGCAGCCATTGCAGGCTCCTGCATTAAAATGGACAATCCAGGGTGATTTACGTCTTGCCCAATTAATAATTTTTTGATCTAGGCTCATTCATATCACCTCCGGAATAAAATTAACAGGGCAAGTACGGCCGCCAAAACATATATCATAGGTAAAATTATGGTTTCGGCAGGTACTGTAGCCAGTATCAAAGCTACAACGTGCATTACCGTAAAGAAAAAAGCATACGGAAAAAACTCACTGTAATCAGGTTGTACATGGTGGCTGGTTACTTCCTCACCACCTGCATAAGGTTTGAATTTCCAGGGAGCATCATTACCTTGTGGTGCCAGCTTGCTGGAAACTTTGGAAATAGCCGCCGATACTATAATAAAGAATAAGAAAGCAATCGGCGGGAAAAGCATGATTTGATTAAAGCTCACCTCAAGCCCCCCTTTTAATCTTGTTTGTAACCTAAATGACGCGCATCCAGGCTGTTGTTTTTATTCTGCAGGTTTATGATCAAGCCTACAGCTACTACCGCAACTACTGCTTCTATTACAATCATGGTAATCACAAAAGCTTGTGTCAAAGCTACATTATTGGCAAGATAGCCCGCAAATACCAAAAGCAAAGTAACAGCCTTCATCAATACTTCAACCGCAATAATTATCCTAATCAAATTACGGCTGCGCAACAAACAGTAGATAGCAGTTATAGCAATTAAAAGAGCAGCCAATAGAATAACACCGCTTAATACACTCATCTGTTGTCACGCTCCTTTTTCTTTTTGAATAATACCGCCACACCAAAAGCACCGGCTAAAATGACGATGATTTGGCCAATAATATCAACAGTACGTTCCTGCCAAAGCATTTCACCAAATTCTTTGAAGCCTGCGGCAGTTACAGATGTTTCCGGCATTAAAGGCAAACCTGCTAAGTAAATCAATGTTCCACCAATTACCGTAACTGCAGCTAAAATAATAGGCAATTGTAAAAAACGGTTCCTATGCTCTTTATTCCTAGCCTGATTTTCATCATTATCCACTACCCTGGTCATCATAATGGCACTGATGAAAACAACTGTAATCAAACCTGCACATACGGAAAGCTCAAATACAGCGGCCCAAGCAGAATTCAGCATAAAAAGGATAATGGTAAGAAATAAACTGCCCGCTGCAAGACCAATGGCGGAATAGAGAAGCGGCCTAACCATAATAGCATATACCAAAGCCAAAACAGTCAACGCCAGTAAAATTATCATCCAGGTTAAACTTGCTGTCATTATGCCACCCCCCTACAATAAGCCTTGTGCATTATACACAATAAGCAATATCGGGAACAGAACGCCAATAGCAACGCTTACAGCAGAAAGAACAATTGCTGCCACAGCTAAGAGGCCTTTTGCTTCCGTAACGTGTTCCAAACCTTCTTTTAACTTGCCAAAGAAGATGCTTCTTTGCAGATACAAGAAATAACCTATGGTTAAAATACTTGCCAATACGGCAATAACGGCAAATATTTTCAAATCCGCCTGCCATAAGGCAATAATGATTAAAACCTTACTCCAGAAACCACCTAAAGGAGGGATCCCGGCGGCAGATAATAAAGATAATATGGAGGTAACAGCCGTAACAGGCATTTTTTCCTGCAAACCGCCCATTTCCCTAATATCCCTGGTACCTACCTGTTTTTCTAAAGCAGCTGCATTAACAAATAAATTGGACTTGAAAGTACTGTGGTTAAAGAAATGCAAAAGTGCACCTGCTAAACCAATAGGGCTTGCCGTAGCAACACCTACAGCTATATAACCCAGTTGGCTGATACTCGAATAAGCCAATACTCTTTTCAAATCCGTTTGGCTCATAGCAACTAAAGCACCTACCACAATAGAAATGGTACCCAAAACCAATATAGACATGGTCATAGGTTTTACCATAGAAAATACTTCCATGCATAAACGCATTACTGCATACATACCTGCCATTTTAGTAACAATACCGCCTACTAATACGGATATTGCAGCAGGAGCTGAACTATAAGCATCAGCTACCCAACCATGGAAAGGAACCATCCCCGCTTTAATAGCAATACCGGCTGTTATCAAAAGCACAGCGGTAAGGGTCAGTACGGAAAGCTGGGAACCATCGCCCATGGCAGCAGCAACTGAGATGAAATCAACACTGCCAAACTGCATAAACAACATGGCAATACCGGATAAAATAAAGGCACTTGCCAAAGCAGACATCAACAAATACTTAAAACTGCCTGAAAGAGCAGACACATCCTTATCATAAGCAATCAAAATAAAGGTGCTAATACCTGTTATTTCTAAGAAAACATACAAAGAAAACAAATCTCTTACCATTGCTATACCGTTCATACCAAGCATCAGTACGAATAAAAGGCTGGTAAAGCTGATAGAGGGATGTTCTCTGGTAGCTTTTTCAGTAAGCAAGGTCATCAATACAACCATGCCGATTGCCAAGGTAACAACCATTGTAATAATATCAAGCTGGAATGTGGCGCCCAAAATTTCAACATCCATAGATACGGCATGATTATGCCATAAGCTTATCCAAGACGCCAATACAGCCACAATTTGTGCTAATGCCACTATTAAACCTATTGGTCTAGCAATTTTTTCTCCTGTTTTATTGTTAAGAATATTAAGGATCAAAATACCTAAAAGCGGCACTATGATTAATATTGCAGGCACTTATTTCCCCTCCTTATCAGTTTATTTTACAAAATAATTCATACCGATGAATACAACTAACAGCATAACAACACCCAATAAGGACCAGGAAACATAACGGCTGCCTGTACCATTATTAGAATTTTTCAACCCCATTGAAGCAAAAGCTGTAATGCGAACCAAAAATACATCATAGAACCAATTAATAGCCCTATCTATAGTAAAGGCGATCCAACCGT
>ENA-UOOR01003796-UOOR01003796.1-fermentation-metagenome-genome-assembly--contig:-NODE-3796-length-12757-cov-2.995985_pt1 | contig 12757 bp, 7 predicted proteins | sample MGYA00245780_ERZ724029 | MGnify/ENA primary metagenome ERZ724029 (study PRJEB28704, sample SAMN03018315) | fermentation metagenome | biome: anthropogenic terrestrial biome; feature: soil; material... | reverse complement strand
GTGGAATAATAAATTTTACATCAGCTTTGTATATATTTGACCTAAAACTTTTTGTCGTGCCGTATCAAAGTATCACTTAACCTGTGGCTTATTCTATAAAATCAAGAAAAAAAGAACAATAAAATGATTCTAATGTAAAAAATATGTGGTAATATCTTGAAATTTGATGACAAATGACGTATAATTGTTTATACAAAGGTATTCGTTTAGTAAATAGGAGAAAAAGATGACAGCAAAAACTATGCTTGTCGTTGACGACAACAAAATTAATAGGGCACTACTTGCAAATGTTTTTAAAAAAGAATACAGTATTTTAGAGGCGGAAAACGGAGTTGAGGCATGGGAACTGCTACAGCGCTATGCTGATTCTATCGATATTGTATTGTTAGACATAAGGATGCCTCTCATGAACGGCTACACGGTGATACAAAAAATGAAAAGCGAGCCGTCTTTGAGTGATATCCCCGTGGTTGTAGTCAGCGGTCAGGACGATGTCGAAAGCGAATTAAAAGTTTTGGATTTAGGCGCTTCGGATATGCTGGTCAGCCCTTTTGACCCCAGAATAATAAAACAGCGTGTTAAAAACATAATCAATGGCCGTTTAGCGGAAAAATTTAAGATAGAAAACGCATTACTAAGAGAACAAACACAGGCGCAGGTTCAGCTTAAAGCAATTATGGATAATATGGTGGGCGGCGTGGCAGTTATCGAAGTTGTGGGCGAAGACCTAAAGGCTATTTTTCTAAGTGACGGATATCATAAATTATGCAGCACTGCGTTAAGCACTTCAGGAAAATACAAAAAAAATTTCCTTTGGGACATGCAACAGGAAACACAAGCGGAATTTATTAAAAAATTTAGAGCAGGTTTATCCAGCAACAAGCCTTTTGATATCGAATACAACACCGTCAACAAAAAAGGTCAAAACTTATGGTTGCAGATGCACGGAGTAAGCATTGATTATCCCGACAAAGAAAACCCCGTAATAATTGCCGTCTTTACTGATGTATCAGGTTTAAAGACCACCGAGCAAGAGTTAAGAGACAAAACAGTGCAGTTGACTGCATTAATGCAGAATATACCCGGAGCGGTCGTGTTGTTTTCTATTAACGAAAACCGTATAAATGCTGAATGTATAAATGAAGGTATCAACGAGCTTTACGGGATAACAAATGAGGAATATAACAACGCTTTTTTTGTTGATTATGATAAAAAAAGCTCTTATGGTTTTCTTTCCAATCAAGACAGGGACAAGCTTATTGTTAAGTTTAAAGATGCCAAAGCCAATGAGCCTTTTGATATTCGGTATGGATTCAAAAGAAAAGAAGGAAATATCGTATGGACTTTTTTAAGGTGCATTCATCTTCATACAATTGACGATGTACCATATTATTATGGGATACTATTAGACGTTACAAATGAAGTTGATTTTGAGGACGAAAGAAATGCCGCAATTAAGGAATTGACTTATCGGGCAAATTACGATATCGCCACAGGGGTGTACAACCGCCGTGCTTTTTTTGATGCCGTCACCAAAAAATTGTTGACATGTTTTGACAAAAAGTTTTTACTTATTCGCACAAACATAGTACAGTTTAGAAGTATAAAAGAAAAGTACGGCATAGCTTTTTCCGACATGATACTGATGGAAGTAGTGTCCGCCATAAAAAAATACGCAGATAAGCGAAAGGGCATATACGGCAGGTTGGACAGCGACAATTTTGCACTATGCATGGCTGTTGACGATTTTAACGCAGACGAGTTTTTAACGGAATTTGACAATTCTATTAAAGATATTGTGAGCAAAAGAAAATTTCTGATAAATTTTGGGGTATGCGAATTTATTAATAATAAGACCTCTGTTTCTCAAGTGGCGGACTATGCAAATATTGCAATAGAATCCATCAAAAATGTTTTTAAAACGAGAATAGCTTATTGTGACGACAATTTGCGTATGCAAATTGAACGTGAGCAGGAAATTGTAGACAAAATGAACGCCGCACTGGAAAGGGGCGAGTTTGAATTTTATTTACAACCTATTGTAAGTTACGGCAGCAACAAAATAATCAATGCCGAAGCTCTTGCGCGATGGAGGACTATCGACAGGATGATTCCTCCGTCGGAATTTATACCGATTTTTGAAAGAAATGGGTTTATCGGCACATTAGACGAGCATATTTTTGAGCAGGTTTGTATCTACCAAAGCGAGAGGATTAAAAATAACAAAAAGACAGTACCAATATCCGTTAACTTGTCGCGCGCCAGTTTGAGTTACGAAAGATTGCCAGATGAAATTTACGAGACTGCAAAAAAACACGGTGTACCCACCGATATGGTGAAGTTTGAAGTTACCGAAACTGCTTACAACGACAATCCCGAACAATTAGTTAGCGTGGTTAAAAGGCTTCAGAATTATGGATTTACCATTATGATGGACGACTTTGGCAGCGGATATTCTTCATTAAACACCTTAAAGGATTTACCCATTGACGTGCTTAAAATTGACATGTGCTTTTTAAGAGATATGGAAACTAACGCTCGTGCGGGCACAATTTTAACAAGTATTGTACGCATGACAAAATGGTTGGATATACCTATCGTGGCAGAAGGTGTCGAAACTTATAATCACGCTAATTTTTTAAAAAATATTGGCTGTGACCATATGCAGGGTTATTTGTTTAGCCGTCCTATCCCCGCCGATGAATTTAATTTGTTGATGGACGAATCAGTAAAACTAAGTATCGAAAAGGATAGTATTGTTGACTACCGTCAAGATACTGATTATGACACGTTGTTTAACGGTAACGAAACGTTAGCAAAACTGTTGAATAGTATTGTGGGCGGCATAGGTCTTTACGAATACAATAAAGGCCGCATGGAGGCACTAAAGGTAAACGATGGATATTTTGAGATTTTAGGCAATAATGCTTTTGAGTATTATCAGTCAAGCAAAAACGTCTTAGAATGGTTTGATAAAAAACATCGCAACCTGCTTGTAAACGCCATCGAAAAATCAATAAATAGCGGCGCAGCGACAGAAGTAGAAGTATTGCGCAACGTTACGGAAAAAAAGTCAATATGGATAAAGGTAAAAACGTCTTGTTTAAGCAAATCAGAGGATAAAGCTTTAATATGCTGTTGGATAAGCGATATTACTTCGCAAAAAATAAACGAGTTAAAAGTTAAGGAAAATCAAATATTTTTGCAAAACCTTTATTCGACATTGCCTTGCGGCATTGTACAATGGAAAGTTACAAGCAAATCCTTTGAGCAGCTTCCGCTGTACAGTTATAACAAAAAAACTTGGGAGATATTAGGTTATTTAAAAGAAAGTGATTTTATTAAAAACAAGACACTTTGCAATACATTAAATATCGCTCAAATAGACAAAGAGGTTGTAATAAAAAAATTGAGCGATCTAACTGATAAAAATAAAGTTATCAGCACCGAAGTGCGGTTTAAAAAAGCAAACAGCGGAAAAATTGGTTGGCTTAGACTCAGTGCTCAAATAATAGATGATAATGACACGAAACTTTTGCAAGTTAATTTTACTGACATAACAGAGGAGAAGGAATCGGCACACAATAAGGAGCTGACAAAATACGGTCAAGTGCTATTTAACGTATTTGACGAGATATGCGAGTTTAATTGTGTTAATAATACCAGCACTAAAATATTTTCTAAAAATAGCAGCAAAATTAATTTAACTGTGGCTTTAGATTATTCTATAAAAACTTGGGCAGACACCGTAGTAAACGAAAAGTACAGCAAAAGGGTAAGGGAGTTTTATATAGATTGTATATCGGGAAAACTCGATTTAGAAAATAACAATACAATAGAATATACATTAAAAAACGACGATAATATGTGGCATTCTGCAACTATGCTGAAATTAAACGAAGGCGTATACCTCATGTGTATTAAGGATATCAGCAGACGTAAATTGTTTGAATTATCAGTTAAGCAGCAGCTTGAAAAGGTAAAGTTACGCCTAAACAGATTATCCAGCAAAAATTATCTTGCAGACAAAAAAATGATTTTATGTATTAGCAATGACCTTGAGCGGTTTAGCAAAATGAAGCCAAAATTAATGGACATGTACGACGTAAAGGGGGTTGATAATTATTGCGAAGCATACGGATTTGTTACAAGTCAAAAACCCGATGCTATTTTAATGGATTTGGATCTTGATTTTACGCAGGGTTTAGCATTTTTACACAAAATAAAAAATGATACATCCCTTTCGGGAGTGCCGGTGTTGGCTTGCACCGAAAAAACAGATAAAGAAACATATTATAAGATATTAGAAACAGGCGTAAATGATATATACGAAAAACCGTTGAGTCTTGACAATATTGTCAAAAAACTAAAAAACATATTATTACTTTGCGATAGCAACGCTCACAATGCAATAATAAATTCTCTCATCAACAATTTGCCAGGAGGCATAGGTGTTGTTGAAATAGGAGAAGAGATAAAACCTCTTTATATTAGTCCCAACATGGCACAAAAGTTTGAGTTGTCCGTTGAAGAGTTTATAGATACCTTTGAGGGAGGTATACAGAGCATTATATCTAAAAAAACCCATAACAATTTAATTGAAGCCGCAAAAAAAGCACAGCCGATAAGTACACAAATTCCGTTAAGTTTTCAAGGCAGACTCATCTGGATGTATCTAAACGGCAATTTTGCGTATCGTGACAACAGCAAGGCTGTATATTATATGTCCGTTACTGACGTGACACAACTACGGAAACAAAAAGTGCTTTTGGACAGGCAGGAGGAAGCATTTAAACTATTACTCGAAAATAATGCCTTTATGATGTTTGATTATGACGGTGTGGCGGACGAAATGACATTTTACATAAAAGACAAATGCAGTCAAAGGATGGTAAAAAAACAACATCAATTTCTTGAAAGATTTTTTGAGACAGAAATAATCGCCTCTGACAGCAAGAAAGAGTATTACAATTTATTTAAAAAAAGCTTAAAGAGCTTATTTAACGGTAAGTTAGAATATCGAGCAGATTTTAACGGTGCGGGGTATAGATGGTATTCCTCAACCTTTTTAAGCATCAGTGAGGAAGGAGGCAGGACAACACGCATTGTAGGCAGCATAGAGGATATGGAGGAACAAAAAATACTGGAGAAAAATTTTGGCTCTCTAAAAGCCCGATCGGAAATTGATAAACTAACAGACGTATATAACCGTGAAGCTATTGAGGAAAAAATTACAATATTTTTAGCAAAAAATACGCAAAAAGGTATATTTATTCTTTTTGATTTAGACGATTTTAAAAACGTCAACGATACATACGGTCACAGCAAAGGGGATATTCTTTTAAACAAGATGGCAGGTAGATTAAAAGATATTTTTGCAGGAAGCTTAATGGGGCGAGTAGGAGGCGACGAGTTTGTAATACTTATCTCCAATAGTGAGGACATAGGATATGTTGTGCATAAATTGAGGATTCTTAATGACGCAGCGGGTATAATAGCTAAAAAATCAAATTGGAAGGTAAAATGCACCATCAGCGCAGGAATAGTAATTTTTGACAGTAACTCAAAAGATTATCATCAATTGTTTGATAAAGCAGACGCCGCGATGTATTGTGCGAAAAATAATGGCAAGAATGGATTTAAAATAGTATAATATTATATATTCTATTGCCATATGATAAAAATATGGTATAATAAAAAGTAAGAGGTGAATCATGAAAAAATTATTATTAGTCTTTGTATTAATAATGTTGTTTACTTTTTCAGCAGGTTGTGCCGTCAATTCAAATACAAACACTTACAATATAAACGCTTATTGCTTGGATAACGAGCAGCTATTAGGCGCCAATAAAGTTATATCTATACAAAGCAGCAGCGGTTTTAATACTAATTTTGCCGATTATTCCGTATTGGTTAAAACATATGCGCAGTTTAAGGCGCTTTTAGCAAGTAGAGAGTTGCAAAATCCGCCCGATGCTTTTAACAAGCAAGCAAAAACATACACAAGCAAATACTTTGAGGACAACTATCTGATTATTATTGCTGACTGGCAACCGTCCGGCTCTATCAAGCTGACAGTAGACAAAATTACCATTCAAGGAAATACGGTTAATGTGCAGGTAAGTTCCCGCACTCCTAATATAGGCACAGATGACATGAGACTCTGGATATTCCTTATCGAGATAGATGCAAATCAACATTTAGAAAATATAACTTATCAAGTCACAGAAGGTATAAAAATTATTAAATAAGTATACACAACCAAACTAAGGAGGAAATTATGGATATTAAATTTTTTGAGTGCGTTCATTGTGGCAATATTATTGCGTTTGTTAAAGACAGCGGAGTAACGATAATTTGTTGCGGCGAAGATATGCAGGAGATTATCCCCAATACTATTGATGCTTCGTACGAAAAGCATGTGCCGGCAGTTACCGTTAACGATAATAAAGTGACGGTGCAAATAGGTTCTGAGCATCATCCTATGGTACCTGAGCATTACATAGAGTGGGTATGTCTTCAAACATCACAAGGGAACCAACGCAAAGTATTAAAGGCAGGAAATTTGCCGCAATGTTGTTTTAGGATATGCGACGGCGACAAGGTGGAAGCAGTATATGCATACTGCAATCTTCACGGTCTTTGGAAGGCGTAAACAATTTTTTTCAGTAAAAAAGGGCGTAAAATAGGGGTTGTCTTATATGAAGGCAGCTCTTTTAAATTGGATAAATTTTTGAAACAAAATAACAGACACTAATTAAAAAAGCGTCTATTTAATTAAGTGTTCTTTTGCGGCGCAAATAATCATGAACAAATATAATAGTAACAAAGATAATTATTATGGATAAAACAAGTATGCTAAAATTTCTCCATAATTCTTCTGGCAAAATACTGATAATTTCTAAATCATTGTAAAAAACCCAATTTGCTTTTCCATAAAAGAATAATCTATGAAAAGCATCAAACAGACTGCTAAAATCTATTGCTCCCCAAATTCCTATCGCGGCAAAAAAACCTATCAGTCCCAAAGCGGAATAAAATGCTGTGGTATGCTTGTTGCTGTTTAAACTAAGTTTTTTTGTTTTTACCAAAGTAAAAATAAGGATAATGCAGACTGCGCTTATGCCCAAAACCCAAAAATTTAAAGAAAATAATTTTTTTACGTCTTCAAAATGAGATATTGATTCCTCACTATGGGGCAAATCGCCTGTTTTAAACTGCTCGCCGTACACTAAGTAATCTATCATATCGTCATAAGCTGTCTTGATTGTTTCCTCACTGAAACCGGAATTTTCCGGCATATCTAACCATTTAATGTTCCAATAATAAAAAGGTTTAAAAAGTATAGGTACAGCTATCGCAAAAGTTACGATAAACAAAGCTATACCTACGCCTAATATTATTTTAATTATAGTTTTAGCCAATATTTTTCTCCTTAAATATATTTTTCTGAAATAATTTCTTCGATGATATCCTTTTCAGCTATTAAAAGCCGATAATTCTTTTTTGTGTCCTCGTCAATTACACCTTTTCTTAACCTTTCAACAATCAAGCAGATGGCATCATACATTTTAGTAAGCCCCATATTGCCTAACATTCCTTTTAGATTGTGAGCATACTCAAAGGAGTCTTTTTTGTTGCCTTCCTCTAAAGAGAACCCCAGCTCCTTATAAGTTTTTTCTTCAATAGCATAAGGAAGCAAGGAGAGATACAAGTTTTCGTCTGCCGAAAAACGGTTTAAAGCGCCTTCTGTGTCGTTGCCCTTTTCTTTTAGCTTTTTAAGCAATTTATTCATTATTATTTCCCTCTAAAACAAATTCCGCTAAAGTAGAATAAAGCAAATCCGGCTCGATAGGTTTTGACAAGTAGGCGGTCATTCCGTACATTTTAGATTTTTCGATATCTTCCTCAAAAGCGTTTGCGCTCATTGCAATAATAGGAATGGTTTTTGCGCTTATGTTTTTCATTTGTCTAATAGATCTTGTAGCGGTAAGACCGTCCATAACAGGCATTCTTATATCCATAAGTATAACGTCATAATAATCGGGAGGCATTTGCGCAAACATTTCTAGTGCTATCAAGCCGTTTTCTGCCAATTCGACATTCATATTTTTTGAGTTTAGCAACTTTTTGGCAATCTCGGCATTTAAAAGCTGGTCTTCCACTAAAAGCGCTCGTTTGCCTGAAAAATCAATATTTTCCACCTTAAAGGAATTATTGACAGGTTCTTTCTCGCAGTATATCTTTTCGAAGGTGGACAACAAGCTGTCTTTAAAAAGAGGTTTAGAAATAAGCATATTGACACCGGCTTTTTTTGCTTCTTTTTCGATGCCCAACCAATCATAGGCAGTGATTATTATTATGGTAATATCCGGTCCGACAATTTTTCTTATTTCTTTGGCTGTTTGTATGCCGTCCATATCGGGCATTTTCCAATCAATAAAAATAACGTCATAATCATCCTTTGCTTTCCTTTTAGCAAGCACCCTGTCTATTGCTTCTGCTCCACTCGTCACCCATTCGGCTTGAATATTTATATCCCTCATAATTTTTACAGTATGCTGACATACAAGAATGTCATCGTCCACAAACAGCGAAGACAATTTTTCAAAAGGGATAGCGGACTTGCTTCTGTTAAGCTGCTTTGTTTCCTCCGTTACGCCCAATTTGACAGTTACCGTAAACTCGCTACCTACTCCCTCTATGCTGTGCACATTGATTTCACCGCCCATAAGCTCGACATAATTTTTACATATAGCAAGCCCCAGTCCTGTTCCGGTGTAACTTGCACTACTGTGCTGTTCTTGACTGAAAGACTCAAATATATGAGGTAAAAAGTCTTTTCCTATGCCAATACCCGTATCATTAACGGTAAAATTTAAGAGGGCATAATCTTTTGTCAGTTTTTCCTGATTGATAATGAGCTGTACTTTGCCGCCAGCAGGCGTAAACTTTATGGCGTTGCCCAACAAGTTGACAAGAACCTGCTGAAGTTTTGTAGCGTCACCAAGATAAAAATCCTCAGTATAACTGGTAATAAGATTGTCGTATGTTATGCCTTTTGCCGTTGCCTGCGGATAAATTAATGTGTTTATACCGTTTACAAACTCCTCAAAAGGTATTTTTTCTTTTTTAATAATAACCTTGCCGCTTTCTATTCTGCTCATATCTAAAATGTCATTTATAAGCGAAAGCAAAAACCGTGCGGAAATGCCTATCTTTGACAAACAGTCACTAACTTGTTCGGCATCAAATACCGATTGCGCACCAATAGCTGTCATGCCAATAATGGCATTTAAGGGGGTGCGTATTTCGTGACTCATACGAGACAAAAACTCACTTTTTGCAACGCTTGCTTGTTCTGCCTGCATTAGTGCGGTCTTTAAAATTTCCTTCTGTCGATTTTCTTCCTCAAAAAGCTCAGTTACTTCTCTTCGAGTGTACAAAATTTGGTTTCTGTTTTGCTCGAGATAAATGTATCGCCACTGCAAATATCTTTCCTTACCGCCTATTTTTTTTGTTTTATAAGTTAACGTAACATTATCCTTAGTTTTTAATGCGTTGACGATGTGTTCTAACTGCAATTTTATAAGACTTTCCTCTAAATTATCTCCTTCGAGTACGCTTTTAACTACAGCTTTATAGTGTTCGTTATACAAGCTGCCCTCAAGCGGCACATGCTGCGTACCTGCTTTTGCGTTTACGTAATCAATTTTGCCGCTATTGCAGTTGATAGCGCCTATTATTAAATAGTCATTGTCTACTATTCGGTCTATTACCGCTTTTGAAGTTTTTTCCTTATTTATGTCTATTGCGTAGATGAGCCCTTCAATGTTGTGTGTATAGGGGTTTTCTGTCATTTCTATACATATCTTAATCCACCTAAGCTGCTTCTGCCCGTTAAGCCTATAGCGAATTTCTAAACTGGGGGATATGTCTCCGGCGGCATAAAGCTCTAATAGCCTTTTTCGGTTGAATATCGATTTGACCAATGCTAAGTCTTGTTGGTCGGCAACATTACTGTAAATATGCTCTAAAAAATCATCCATGGTGCCGCTTTTTTTGATAGAAAAATAATTATTGTTAACGGGCTGAGCATCGCCGCAAGTGTTTTTGGTGAGATTAAGTCTAAAAGAAGCTATTATGTTTTTAAAAATGAGTTTTCTGAAACTGTTAAAGGACTGATACCTTTCCTCTGTTTTGACGGTTTCCGCTATGGAAATACTGCTTCCTATTGCTTTTAAGGGGTTGCTGTCACTATCAAAAATTGCAGTAAGGGATACCGTGTACCATTCCCATTTATCCGATAGAGTATGTTTTTTGCGCAAGCGCATTGATGCGGATTTTTCTCCGTTAAAAATTCGGTAATATATATCTCTGTGTTTGCCGATGTCGTCGGGATGAGTAAGATTTTCGTCAAAACCTTCCGGCACATTTTCAATAAGTCTGATGTTGCCGTAAAAACGGCGCAGCTCGTCTGTTTGTATCAGGCGGCGGTCTTTTATATCTACTTCCCAAAAATACATGCCTGCTTGCTGACACGCTATCTGAAACCGTGTTTCGAGGTCCTTAAAAGCGTCGGTATTTTGTGCTGTTGCAAATGCGCTTACGGGTTTACCTTGTTCGTCATAAAAATTTGTAAGGTTAATTAGCAGCCACCAAGAACTGTCCCCGCTGTTTATTCGGATTTCCTTTTGCGAAAAGGGTTTGCCTAATCGCATGTCTTTATACAGCGATAAATAATCTTGCACGCTTTCGGGGCTGATTAAGCCATTCTTAATTGCCTCTTCGGGAGTGTGTGTGGCAGAAGGAAGCCCTATTTCGTTTACGGTGCGCATGTCGCATACGTTTAAGTTGTTTTCGATGTTATATTCCCAGAAATAAAGTTTGCTGTGGTCAATTGCAGCAACCAACTTTTTTTGCGATTCTGCATATTGAAGTTCCTTCGCTATTAAGTCAGAAATATCTGTATGTGTACCGTAACAGATTACACTTCCGTCAGTATCCTTAACAAAAGTGTTTACTGTTTTAAGCCATACATAATGACCCTCCTTATGTTTAAAACGGTAAGTAGTTTTTATTTCGTCTTTCTCGTCATTATTAGCAATAACTTCTCTTAAATGATTTATGTCATCAGGAAATATATAGTTTTGGCTGTTGCCATTATAAATGTCATCTATTATTTTTGTTAATTCTCGGGTGGTATAGCCTAAAATTTTGCAAAAATTGTTGCTTACAAATTCAAGAGCGGTTTTTTCTGCCTTTTTTCTGCCAACGGTAAAACCGCCCGACATATTATGCAGCAGAGTATTGTAGCGTGTGGCTACTTCATCCATAGTTTTTTTGAGTTGTTTTTGTGCAAAGGAAAGAGGAAAATATTCCTTATCCTTTTGTAAAGATGTAGGCACGGAATTGTGTATTATTTGAATTTTAAAACCATCAGGTGTATTAACTAAATCGCAAACACATCTAACATCTAATGATGCGTCCACTTCTCCAATATGCGTTATGTTGCAAAAAATTATAACAGAAACATAATCTTGAGAAAAAGAAAATTCCTGCTCGGAAAGTATTTTTAAGCGGTAGGGGTGCGGGTCAATATCAAACTCTTTTGCCAAATACTCTTTAATCGCCTGTTTTCCGCTTGCTCTTTCCCATAGGGAAGTGCCTATCCATTCCGCACTGTCCGTTAAGTAGGATAATGTTTTGTTTAGTGAACGTTTTTCGAAACAATTAATCAAAAACTCTTTTACCAGTTGTGACGCTTGCGCATCGTTTATTAAGCTACCCATAAAACTCTCCTATTTTAACTTTGGTAAGGACGGAGTATGTATATAGACATTTTAATTGCTTTTCACCTTTTTGTCAATAAGCATGGATAGTTGAAAGGAGTCACATTTTTGCTTTTAATATTTAGTGTATATATTATTGTTATTGAATATAGCGGGAGGCATAATACTCGTGATACCGTACATTATAATAAGGAATACTATTAAAGCGTAAATGAAAAGTATAAACTCTTTATACAAACGCACATTTTTTCTTGTATTTATAAAGGAAAAATAAATATAATATTATGACGAAAAATGCTGAAAAAATGCTTGACATACAAAAGGATAACAGATATAATGATGCCCGTTGCCCTCAAAAAAGAGGTTAACAGATTTTTTACCCTTGCACATAATAAACAAAATGTTCATACGGTTTTAATAAAAATTTTCAGGGCTAAAAACTTACTAAAAAAGTATAAAAAACTCGAAAATAATTAAAAAAACAGTTGACAACAAAAAAGGCTTGTGGTAAGATATGTAGGCTGTCGGTTGAGGCTGACGGCAAAAAACCAAAGAACCGCCGATAAGTGCGGGGTAGAGGACATTGACAACTGCATAACATCAAACATGATGAAAGAGTATTAAAATATAATTTATAGAGTTAATATGCAATACAATTTAGTTTATTGTGAATTAACCGAGAGATTATAAGAGTAATCAAGGACAAATCTTATGTATATTGATTTTATATCAAGATACGTAGAAATACGATCAAGCTACAAAGAGCGTATAGGTGGATGCCTTGGCACTTGGCGCCGAAGAAGGACGTGACTAACTGCGATAAGCTACGGGGAGTGGTAAATACACATCGATCCGTAGATTTCCGAATGAGGAAACTCACTATGTTGAAGACATAGTATCTTTACACGAATAAAATAGTGTATTGAGGGGAACCCGGAGAACTGAAACATCTTATTATCCGGAGG
>ENA-UOOR01003795-UOOR01003795.1-fermentation-metagenome-genome-assembly--contig:-NODE-3795-length-12757-cov-48.022752_pt1 | contig 12757 bp, 10 predicted proteins | sample MGYA00245780_ERZ724029 | MGnify/ENA primary metagenome ERZ724029 (study PRJEB28704, sample SAMN03018315) | fermentation metagenome | biome: anthropogenic terrestrial biome; feature: soil... | reverse complement strand
ATGCATATAATATTTGACAAAGTGTATTGTGAATTATACAATATGATTAATTCTTACGGAAACTATAGAAAGAATTGGATCTTCTGTAAGTTTGAGTAATAGTTACTGTTCACACCCCTAACAAAGTCTATAGTATAATAAAAGCGTAATGAGGAAATGCAAGCCTGTTTGCAATTTCCGAGTGGAGCAAAAGATCATGAACGTTCTTTTCGTTCATGATATGATTTCGACAAATGATATCCGATAAGGAGTATTTGCATTCGTCGGTACTTTGGCTCCGTATTTTGGAGCCTTATGTACCGCTACGTAATGCAATTAAGCGAAAGCGTCTCCGAATCAGATACATTTGCCGAAATCATAGCATGGTATACATGTCGGGTGTGAATAGTAACGAGTAATATGATTTATAGTTAAAGGAGGAAGCATTCCTATGAATAAAAAAGTTGTAAAACCCGGCATCTATTCCGTGGGTGTTGTAGACTGGAATCTCAGAAGTTTTCATGGTTATTCGATTCATAAAGGAACAACCTATAATGCCTACCTGATTATGGATGAAAAAATTGCTTTGATCGATACGGTGAAGGCACCTTTTGCGGAGGAGCTTTTAGACCGAATCTCTGCCATTGTCGATCCGGCAAAGATTGATTATGTGATTTCAAATCATGTGGAAATGGATCACTCCGGCTCCATTCCCGCAGTAATGAACGCAGCAAAAAATGCGGAGCTGATCACCTCTGATCCGAACGGAATCAAAGGTCTGACCGCCCATTACGGTGCAGACTATCCTTACCGTGAAGTAAAAGCCGGAGATACCATTTCTCTGGGAAAACGAACCCTGACCTTCATTGGCACACCAATGCTGCACTGGCCGGATAATATGATTACCTACTGTCCGGAGGAAAAGATTCTCTTCTCCAATGATGCTTTTGGTCAGCATTATACCTCAAACTACATGTTTGATGACGAAATCGATCTGCCCACCGCTCTCTATGATGCACAGGGTTATTATGCGAATATCCTGATGCCATTCGGCTCCCAGGTTAAAAAAGCCATATCCGCAGTGGAGGGTCTCGATATCGAAATTATTGCGCCCAGCCATGGTATTCTCTGGAGAAGTCACTGGAAGGACATTGTTGAGAAATACAGGCAGTTTTCCGGAGAAGGAACCGAGGATACCGCTCTGGTAATCTACGATACCATGTGGCATTCCACGGAGAAGATGGCACGCAGGGTAGCCGAGGGCTTTGACAAACGGGGTACCAAGGTTCTGCTGTATGATCTGAGCGTATGTGATCTGTCCGACATCATGACAGAGATGGTAACCGCACGATACGTTGCGGTAGGATGCCCGACTCTGGACAATCAAATTACTCCTCGGACCGGTGCGCTCTTAACCTATATGAAGGGTCTTGGACCGAAAGGAAAGAAGGGCTTCGCCTTTGGTTCCTACGGCTGGGGCGGTCAAAGCATCGATATCGTAAACAAAGAGCTCCTTGCAATCGGTGTGGAAATCGTTCTGGATCCAATGAAAATCAAATATATCCCCTCCAAAGAGCAGCTGGAAGAGATCGAAAATAAAGTAGCATCTATTTAATATTTAATCGAGACAATCCTTTACGTTTTAAGATTGAAAACATGGATGGAGAGGCAGAATCAAAATCCATGTTTTTTTATCTTCCTTTCTGATATGGCATAGTAACAAAAAGTTTCCTTGGCAGGGCGCAATTTCCTATACAATTAAAAAACATGCTACATTATCCTGTCCTGTGCATATAATAAAGCAAGATATAAGGTGATTTAGGGTGATTCTATGCGCATTTGCGAACTGAGGGAAAAGGAAGTCATTAATTGCAGAGATTGCATTCGGCTTGGTTATGTCATTGACGTTGAATTTGATATTCATAGTGGGTGTATTACGCATATTATAGTGCCGGGCCCATGTAAAATATGGGGTATTCTGGGCAGAGATCATGAATATGTGATAAAAAGCTGTGACATTAAGCAAATTGGTATAGATATTATTCTGGTGGATATAGATGCTGAGAAATGTTTAGTCAAATGCATTTGACAGATTATTGGAATTTTTCGTACATTTTGTAATTTAACCTTGACCATTTCTAAAAACTTCAATATAATCAAGATGAAATAAAACAATATATGACATATGGTTATACAGATTAGGAGGATTTTTATTATGAAATGTCCATTTTGTGGCAACGATAATACCAGAGTAATTGATTCTCGGCCTGCTGATGATAATAATTCCATACGAAGAAGGCGTCAATGTGACGATTGCAAAAGGAGATTTACTACTTATGAAAAAGTGGAGACCATTCCGCTTGTCGTAATTAAGAAGGACAACAACCGAGAACCGTACAACCGGGCTAAAATAGAATCCGGTGTTTTTCGTTCCTGCCATAAAAGGCCTATTTCTGTAGATCAGATCACAAAAGTTGTAGATGAGATTGAAACCATGATCTTTAATCGGGAGGAGAAAGAGATTCCGAGCTATATTATTGGTGAAATTGTTATGGACAAATTAAAGAATCTGGACCCGGTAGCCTATGTAAGGTTTGCATCGGTATATCGTGAATTTAAAGATGTGAATACCTTTATGGATGAGTTAAAAAAATTATTGGATAACTAAATGTTCCCGCAAAGCATTGCAAAAAGCGCAATACTTAGAATGAAGTACGTAATGATACATAAGACCACGATTTGTTGGAAAGGCTTTTGACCGCCATTTAAGCAGCAAATACCGGTAATCTTCCTCCCGGTATTTGCTGCTTTATTCTTTGATTTCTTCAAGCTCTATTCATAGGTATCCCGCAGGCTGCGAACGATCAATTTGCTTTCCAGCTCCTTCGCACTCGTTATCTTCTCTCCGCGGATATCCGCTTTCATAAGCTCTATTACCCTTGGTCCTTCCCCGGTAAGGGTAAAGTAGTTATCGCTGAAAATAGCATCACTTTCCGCAAAATCCAATTCTACAAAGCATGCCAGTTTTTCCGCGGTGAATGAAATCAGATATTTATCCTCATCCTCCCTTACTTCATAGGTAATCTTAGGTTTCTCCAGTTTTAAATATTTATAGGGCGCAAAAAATTCCACTTCGACGCTTTGCCTGCCTGTCTCATCGGTGAACACCGCTTCTACAAACACCTGGTCCTCCCGTCCCCGAACCAGTTCTGTAAAGTCTTTTTCAGAGACCTTCCTGGCTGTGAGCGCAGGGACCGTGATCGTATAGGAAGCTTGATCAAGTATGGTAAAATCCATGGTCTTTAACGCAATTACCACATTGCATTTTGAATCCTTCCGGGTTTCATTCTGAAGATAGGCTTCCACCATCTTGCCGGTTCTGGATAAGCTGCCGGCAATCGGAGCATAAAAGTTCTTCGCCATATAATGCAGCGCTTTCCAGCGGCCGTAGTAATCAATGCTTGCCCAGGATGCCACCGGCCAGTTATCATTAAGCTGCCAGTAGAGAGCTCCCATACATCTTCCGCGGTTTCTTCTCCAGTGCTCTACCCCGAACTTGATTGCAATCCCCTGTAAGATCTGGGATACGTATAGAAGATTCTCAAAGCCATCCGGATACAGGAAATTTTCAGACAGATAGTAAAGAATCTTACCATTTGCCGCGTTATTCTTCTGATGGCTTTCCATAACCCTTGAGAAAATATTGCGGTCCTCTTTTTCGGTAAAGGATTTTACCGTTTTGATCGACGGGAAAGACTGAAAGCCAAATTCGGAACAGAAACGGAAATAATAGTTCCGATAGTCTTCAAAAGGTTTCAGCCCGTGCCACACCTCCCAGTAGTGTACATCTCCCCGATTTTCATCATTCGGATGGTCAAAACAGCCGCCGGAAGAAGGAGACGACGGCCAGTAAAAGGTCCGATCATCCACCTCTTCTACCGCCCTCGGCAATACATATTCAAATTGTTTAATATAATCGGCACGCAGTTTTTCGGGATGACCTTGGAAACTTTCCCAATTCATCCAGGCGGTTTCAATCTCATTGTTGCCGCACCATAAACCTAAGCAGGCGTGATGGCGAATTCTTTTGACATTGTCCTTTGTTTCTTCAATGATATTCTTTTCAAATTCCCTCGATAATTCATATATATTGCAGGCAAACATCAGATCCTGCCATACAATGATTCCTGCCTCATCACACAGCTGAAAGAAATCATCACCTGGGTAATATCCTCCGCCCCAGACTCTTAAGCAGTTGTAGTTGGCGCGTATGCAGGAATCAATCAGAAAAGCGATCCGCTCCTTGGTAATATAGGGATAGATTGCATCCTCCGGAATATAATCCGCACCCTTTGCAAATATCTTAATACCATTCACTACAAAGGCAAATTCGGATCCCCATTGGTCTTTCTCCTGGCTTACCGTTAAGGTCCGTAATCCAATCTGATAACTTTTTAAGTCACATTCCTGCTCATCCATAATAAGGCTAACGTTCAGCTGATATAGCGGCTGTTCCCCATATCCGTTCGGCCACCATAACTCCGGTTTTTCCACATCAATAAAATAGCTGGCGCTCACGCCGCTCGTACTGCATTGATATGACTTCTTACTGCCATCCGGAGCAATCCATTCGTATTTCAGAAGATAAGGCTTCTCTTGTAAGACCTCCAGTGCCGTATTGATTTCCAACCTGACGCTTCCCTCTTCATGATGCTGAATGATATCCACATCGGTTAATCTGGCATCGGAAAAAGCAATGAATTCAATATCCCGCCAGATCCCCATATCCGGAAGCTGTATGCCCCAATCCCATCCAAACATGGAATGTGCTTTTCTTATATACTGGTTGTCTTTCATTACACCATCTGCCAAATAATGTATTTCCTTGCCTTCCTCCGGCTTATAATTTTCTATGTACGTGATCGGTGAACGAAATACTATTTTCATGTGGTTTTTCCCAGACTGCAGGAAGGACTTGCATTCCAGTCTCCACGTCCGATGCATATTGTTGGTCTTTGCCAACAGCTTATCATTGATATAGATTTCTGCCAGTGTATCAAGACCATAGCAGACCAATTCAATTTTTTCATTTTCATAAAACTCTTTCGCAATGGTAAATTCTCTCTGGAATTCATAGTCCTTACGAAACATCTCCCTGGCTTTATATTCGTTATCCCGAAAGTAAGGATCCTCCGTAAGACCATTCGCCAGCAAAGCGGACATAACAGACCCCGGAACCTGTGCAGGAATGACGCGGCTGCCGGTTACTTCCCTCATCCTCCACATCCCATTTAATGATAGCTTCAACATACCTTTTCTCCTTATCAAGTATTTAGGTAATTGCAACGCTCCCTGCCTGCTTTCATGGATACCATAGCGGCTCATCAAAGTTTCGCAATTACCTATCTTAAGTACTACTTTATTTATACTATTCTTTTATCAAAATAGCAATTGATTAAAGCATCTTTTAACCCTTTCTTTTTCCTACGGTTTAGTATAAAATAATACATGGTCCTATGGCTTGATAAGAGTGTCATAAGTCAATTTATAAAATCGACTTCATCAATTTGCACAATTTATACATTGATAAGTAATAGGAAAACAAATTTCATTCGCAACACGTTTCCACTTGATTGAAGTACGTAATGGTACATAAGACCACAAAATACGTGGTCTAAGTGCCAACGACTTCAAACAGTTGCTCATTAAAATATTGTTTCCTATTACTTAAGTTTTTCCTTTCCTTGTGCAAATTGATTAAGACGATTTGTTAGGAATGCTTATGACACTATTAACATGGCTTATATATAATGTGAAACAGGGATTAAGGGATTACGTAAAAACATCTTAGAAAGGTTAGGTGCAGATTATGTTATTAGGAGCATTAGAAGCAGGTGGAACCAAGATGGTATTGGCTATCGGAAATGAGAATGGGGAAATTCTTGACCGGGTATCCATACCAACCGAAACACCAGTAATAACAGTACCAAAAATTATTGCATATTTTAAAAATAAGAATATTGAAGCGCTGGGAATTGGATCCTTCGGGCCAGTAGATCTCGATAAAGAATCTAAAACCTTTGGATATATTACCTCTACTCCGAAGCTTGCCTGGGCCAATTATGATATCGTGGGCGAGATTAAGAAGGAGCTTCGGATTCCGGTCGGATTTGATACGGATGTCAATGCTGCCGCCTTGGGAGAAGCGACTTGGGGAAGCATCAAGGGATTGTCCTCCGGTATCTATATCACGGTTGGCACCGGAATCGGTGTGGGTGTCTATATGAACGGCAGCCTGCTTCATGGGATGCTTCATCCGGAGGCAGGCCATGTATTACTTAGCAAGCATTCAAGCGATACCTTTGAAGGCGTATGCCCATACCATCCAAACTGTATGGAGGGCTTGGCATCCGGACCTTCTATTGAAAAACGCTGGAAGGAAAAAGCGATCGCCTTAGCAGATCGAAAAGAAGTGTGGGAATTGGAGGCTTACTATCTGGCTCAGGGTATCGCTAACTATATTCTGACCCTTTCTCCTCATAAAATTGTATTGGGCGGCGGTGTTATGCATCAGGAACAACTCTTCCCGTTAATCCGCAGCCAGGTTGTTAAATTACTGAATGGATATGTAAAAACAGCACAAATCGCGGATATCGATAATTACATTGTACCTGCCTCCCTGAATGATAATCAGGGAATCATGGGATGTATCCAACTGGCAAAGATGGAATTGTTGTAACATAACTAAAAAAATACAAGGAGGTCTGTGATCTTCCTGTAATGCACTGTTTGAAAGACTGGTTGTTCATTTTGTCTTTCGACCTGTGTGCGAAGGAAGGTCATTGACCTCCTTGTATCAATTATAATTCTTTCGGTCCATCTCCGATTTCCACAACATAGAAATCCGCTTTATATCCGATTTTATTCTCATATGCTTTACCGACATTCTGGATAAAAGCATCTACCCCATCCTTCTTAACAATATTCACGGTACATCCGCCAAAACCCGCACCGGTCATTCTGGCACCGATCACGCCCCCCTGTTCCCATGCTGTTTCAACAAGGGTATCAAGCTCTATTCCGGTTACCTCATAATCGTCCCGTAAGGAAACATGGGAAGCATTCATCAATAAGCCAAACTTCCGTATATTTTTCGCCTTTAACGCGTCCACCGCTTGGACGGTTCTCCGGTTCTCATATACCGCATGCTTTGCTCTCTTTATTAAGACAGCATCCTGAATAACCTTCTTATGAAGCTCGAATTCTTCCTCGGACAGGTCCCCCAGAGAATTAATATTCACCACGGTCTTGAGTCTTTTTAATGCTTCCTCACATTCGCTCCTGCGTTCATTATATTTGGAATCACCAAGACCTCGTTTCTTATTGCTGCAGGCGATCACCAGCCTGGCATCCCCTAATTCCAAGGGCGCATATTCATATTGCAGATCACTGGTATCAAGGAAAATCGCGTGGTCCTTCTTCCCCATTGCAATAGCAAACTGATCCATAATACCGCAGTTAACACCATTAAATTTATTTTCGGCATATTGGGATACCAGGGAGATCTTGATCAAGTCAATGTTCAATCCGCAGAGCTGCTTAGCTATGTATCCGGTTAAAACTTCAATGCTCGCGGAGGAAGATAGTCCGGAGCCGTTTGGAATATTTCCAAAGTAAACAATATCAAATCCCCGCTCTACCTTATAGGAATGCTCCCCAAGAGCCCAAAGAACTCCCTTCGGATAATTTGCCCAGTCATCCTCTTTCTTATAAACCAGGTCATCCAGAGAGGAAGTAAGGATTCCCTTCTCGGTGAAATTCATGGAATAAAAGCGCAGCTTACGATCCTTGCGTAACCGGACTGCCGCATATGTACCAATCGTCAATGCACAGGGAAATACATGTCCGCCATTGTAGTCGGTATGCTCTCCGATCAGATTCACTCTTCCCGGTGCAAAAAACACTTTAACACCTTCTGTGTCTTGAAACACTTCTTGAAAATACTTTAACATCGTCTCTTTCATCGATTTTCCCCATTCCTTTTCCAATATCTCTTGTAACAAGTTTAAAAACTTCTCGCATCTATTCTATCATAGAACAAGGCAGATAAAAAGGGGCGATTTCATATAAAGAGGATAGGATGTTACTGTTCACACCCCGGGAAAAGTCTATAATATGATTTCGACAAATGATATCCGATAAGGAGTATTTGCATTCGTCGGTACTTTGGCTCCGTATTTTGGAGCCTTATGTACCGCTACGTAATGCAATTAAGCGAAAGCGTCTCCGAATCGGATACATTTGTCGAAATCATAGCATGATATACATGGCGGGTGTGAATAGTAACATCCTAAGAGCTTAAATAATTCCTCATATTTTTCAGTGCTGATTTCTCCAGCCTGCTGACCTGTGCCTGGGAAATATTAATTTCCTGGGCAACCTCGATCTGTGTTTTTCCATCAAAGAAACGAAGCTTTATAATGTTATGCTCCCTTGGTGATAATTTGCTCATTGCTTCCTTTAAGGAAATCTCTTCGATCCAATTCTCTTCCCGATTCTTCTTATCGCTCACCTGATCCATGATATAAAGGGCATCTCCGCCTTCAACATAGACCGGGTCATAGAGGGATACCGGGCTTTGGATCGCATCCAGGGCATACACGATATCTTCCTTACTAATGCCGATTTCTTCTGCAATCTCGTTGATCGTAGGTTCCTTCTCATTTTTCTTCACCAGGGCTTCCTTAGCATAGATTGCTTTATAAGCAGTATCCCTTAAGGACCGGCTGACACGGATTGCATTATTGTCCCGCAGATATCTTCGAATCTCTCCAATAATCATCGGTACGGCATAGGTAGAAAATTTAACGTTCTGTGTTACATCGAAATTATCAATCGCTTTCATCAGGCCGATACAGCCGATTTGAAATAAATCATCCACATTCTCATTACTATTGGAAAACCTCTGGATTATACTGAGAACCAATCTCAGATTCCCTTTAATATAGAGCTCTCTGGCCTCCTTGTCTCCATCTAATATTCTTTGAAACAATTCTTCCTTTTCACTATTTTTTAGCAATGGCAGCTTAGATGTATTAACACCGCAAATCTCAACCTTATAAAGAGCCATAACGAAACCTCCGAATCATATCTTTTTCCCACCAAGGCGAACATCCGTATTTACTAACTCTGCAGAAATATTGATATCGCTCTTGTGATTATAATGATTCACGTTTTGACTCTTGTTTATACGAGAATACCTTAAGAAATAATTTCCAACTGCTTCTCCCTATTCAAAGCGCACCATTTCTTTTTTCAATCTTTTAATAATTTTTTTCTCCAGCCTGGAGATATAGGATTGTGATATTCCAAGGAGATCTGCCACTTCCTTCTGCGTTCTCTCATTACCGTCATCGGTGTTTAAGCCGAACCTCAAATCCACGATAATTCGTTCCCTGTCCGACAGTTTTGACAGGGCTTTTCGAAGCAGCTTCCGATCCACCTCCTCCTCGATATTACGATAAATTACATCCTCCTCCGTTCCCAGGATATCCGAAAGGAGCAGTTCATTGCCGTCCCAATCGACGTTTAACGGTTCGTCGATAGAAACCTCCAGCTTTGTTTTATTATTGCGTCTCAGATACATTAAAATCTCATTCTCAATGCACCGGGATGCATAGGTAGCCAGTTTTATGTTCTTATCCGGATTAAAGGTGTTGATTGCCTTAATCAGTCCGATGGTTCCGATGGATATCAGATCTTCGACCCCCACTCCGGTATTATCAAATTTTTTTGCTATGTATACGACGAGACGCAAATTATGTTCTACGAGGATTGATTTCATTTCAGCATCCTGTTCTGTTCCCAATCCGCTGATTACTTCCGCTTCCCGTACCGAATCCAGTGGCGGAGGAAGGACTTCTGCGCCGCCGATATAATGAATTTCTCCCCTCTGCCCGAATATAATTGTTCTAAAATCCGGGATCATCCGAAACTGAAATTTGTTTTGTATTGATAACTTTAAAAGCATAGATAAACCTCCCATATTTTTGCTTCCCTTTGAATTATAAATCACACTAACCCCTTATGCAAAATCACCTGATACTTATTGTTTGTGGAAAGTAAGTTATCACTGATTGCAGCGGTTACCTTCTCATTACAAATGGTTTCTTTCCCTGTATGTATCATAACCTTATCCAGATTAATTCCCGTAAGCACCCCAGACTTCCCGATGGATTGGTAAGGAATAAATCTTAAGCGAAGCATATGTTCCTTACGGATATTCCACTGCTCCATATCATAATTGTTTCCCTCCAGATATTTTTTTGCCTTCTCGATATCCGTGCAAAATTCCGGCGAAAGAAGATCCCTTAACAGCGAATTCTGAATCACCATAACCGGGCGCTTATAAATCGGATCGTAGAGACAATTTCCGGAGTCCATGAGTCCCTTCGTGTGAATACATCGGTCAAACAGAATCAGATCCACATCATAGGTCTCCGGTGTATTCCTTTGGTACCATCGCAAGATCCAAAGGATCATAAGCATAAACGGCGTCACAATAAGGAACATTATGATGATAAATTTCCATGATATATTACTGAATGCCATCCCTTTTCCCAAATGTACCACAAACATTCGAAAGCCTGTGTAATAATATATGGAATTTATCATACCACCAACAAAATATGTAATCAGATACAATACAATTGTCTGCTTTAACAGATCCGCTGCCATAAGCTTTCCGAAAGAAATCCGAATCATCAGAACAGAGGCAACAACATACATCAACAGAAATCGTATCACTGCATTCATCCATGGAAAAATACCGTTAATCGCCGCGAATAGTCCTCCGATGGCTGCCGCAAGCAAAAGCTTGGGTAGACTGCTGCTCTTTTTATTAACGAGCTTCAGCAGGAATAGCAGGATGAAGTCAATAAAAAAATTCAGGATAAAGATAATGTCTGGGTAAACCTCAAGGTACAAATTTCACCTCCAATAAAAGTTCTGTCATCCTTTGCAATTTCATGATCCAAGGTATATCCAGATTATAACTTGTTTTCGTTCCAAAATATGTCAATCCATGGAGCTAAATCAAAGGTTCTCGTTTACTTTTTTTTACAGCTTTTCGGCTTATCTGCTTTAATGGCACAAAAAAAGCTGTCATGCTATTTCATTAGAAATAATATGACAGCCTTAATCTCTTATGTATTATTCTTTTTCTATTTATTGTGGCGGTTCTTCTGCAAAAACTCAGGAATTTTAATTCCGCCGGGATCTGTGTTTGTATTGCTCGGAGCCTTCGCAGGCTGACTTACCGGTTTTCTTAAAGGATCCGTATAGTAGCTTGTCGGATTGCTCTGCTTTACCTGACTTGCCGGATTGCTATACGTATTTCCAAAAGAGGAGTAATTCTTATTGTAATTAAACTCCGGCTTCGGCTGCGTATACATGCCGCTGCCGGAAGTCGTACGTCTTAAGAAATCCGGTGTTTTCACCATATCCTTACTTCTGCTATCCAATCCGGTGGCAATGACCGTAATCGTAGCCGTATCCTGATTGGTATCATCGTACATAGCACCAAAGATGATGTTCGCAGCTTCTCCTGCCAGCTCCTGCACCATCGTGGCCGCATCGTTTGCTTCAATCAAGCTGATATCACCAGAAATATTAATAATAACGTGGCTGGCCCCCTGAATGGTTGTCTCAAGCAGAGGACTGGTAATTGCCTGCTTCACAGCATCGATACATTTATCGTCGCCGGAGCCCACACCGATTCCGATATGTGCAATTCCCTTATCCTTCATAACGGTCTGTACGTCTGCAAAATCCAGGTTAATCAGACCGGGTACATTGATCAGGTCAGTAATTCCCTGAACCCCCTGCTGCAATACTTCATCTGCTTTTTTTAAAGCATCCGGCATAGTTGTTCTGCGGTCAACAATCTCTAATAATTTATCGTTTGGAATTACAATTAAGGTATCCACATGTTCCTTTAATCTCTCTATACCGTTGATTGCATTCGTCATACGGGTCTTTGCTTCAAATTTAAACGGCTTTGTAACAATGCCTACCGTTAATATTCCCATATCCTTTGCAATCTGAGCCACAACAGGCGCAGCACCGGTTCCGGTTCCGCCGCCCATACCACAAGTGACAAAAACCATATCCGCACCTTGAATGATCTCAGTTAATTGCTCCTTGCTTTCCTCTGCAGCCTTTTGTCCAATCTCTGGTTGTGCTCCCGCACCGAGTCCCTTCGTAAGTTTTTCTCCAATCTGAATACACTGCGGTGCTTTACAGCTTTTTAGATGCTGCTTGTCCGTATTGACACAAATAAATTCAACACCCATGATGTTCTCTTCTATCATTCGATTAACGGCGTTATTACCTGCTCCTCCTACCCCAATTACAAGTATTTTTGCAGATGCATCCGCCTCATTTGTTTTTATTTCAAGCAAGGTCAATTCCTCCTTCATCGTAATCTTTGCTAAATATCTAAGCTTAAATTTCCCTCTCATAACTTGTTCCATTTTCGTTCAAAAACCACATCATGATGGGATTAATTTAAAATCCAATACAATTTCTGGTGGCTCTTTCATCCTACTATATATAATATCTTTAAATTCCCAAATAATCAAGCATAATTTTGAAAAATTATCATTTATTTACGGTAATTCCATCGAATTTTCGCAGAATTACCAGAATTATCTATCTGTAGCATACGATAAGCGGGTTTAAGCAAGCCAGGTAAATGTTCTGTCTTGTATGGACTAAT
>ENA-UOOR01003793-UOOR01003793.1-fermentation-metagenome-genome-assembly--contig:-NODE-3793-length-12765-cov-9.301731_pt1 | contig 12765 bp, 9 predicted proteins | sample MGYA00245780_ERZ724029 | MGnify/ENA primary metagenome ERZ724029 (study PRJEB28704, sample SAMN03018315) | fermentation metagenome | biome: anthropogenic terrestrial biome; feature: soil; material... | reverse complement strand
CCGCAAAAGCCGGATTATTTGTGGCGATGTTCATGGCAGCCAACGCTGCATTTTCACTCAATGCCGCATTGTCCATGAATGGGGCTACGAAAAGCATAGCCTGATATTGTCCGGTATTCCCCAACAGGCGGAGAATATCGTTTTTCTGTTTCTCGGTTTGCGCAAATTGCATCGCTTCACGGAGATACAGGTATTTTATGGCTCCTGTTTCATTTGATTTATTGATGGTAGCAACGATTGCATCCGTTACTTTGCCCAATTCCTCTTTGTTGCTGCTTTTTCTGGCGATATCGAGCAACGGATAAATGGCGTTGAACGATTTCCAGTTGATCAGCGCATCGAGAGCGGCTTTTTTGTTTTTTTCCGTTTCGGCGTTGTAAGCTTTGGTAATCATTTCCATTGCTTCTTGAGATCCGCTGTTTGCCAGTGCAGTGTAGTAAAGATGTTTGTTCGTAGACTTGCTTATCCGCTCCGATGCCAACTTCATTTGCTCATTGGCAGGAAGATACGACAGGGCTGCGTTTACGGCTCTCTGTAAAGCGGGAACGTAGGCGGCATCCGATTGTTCGAGCAGCGTGAATAAGTCGGGCAGGTTTTTATCCGTAGAAACGTATTGAAGCGTATTGGCCGCCTCTGCTTTTACGGTTTCGTTGCCGGTAAACATCTGGTTATACACCAGGTTGTACTGACTTTCCATTTTCCGGTTGGCAATGAGTTGCAGGATAGCTTTTTTTCCGGCATCACCGCTTTCGTTGAACACAGATGCAAGTGTATAGGAGATATCGCCCTTGTAGGTCGATAAAGCATCTTTAGCGAGTAACACGGTTTCATTGTCCTGGTTTTTCAATAGTCCGGCTAATACCAGCATCGCCTGTTCGTCTCCAATCTTTGCCAACGAGGAAATGGCCGCTTTCTGTACCATTTTATTGCCGGATGTAACGTAATTGGCTAACAGATTGGCTACGTTCGCTACATTCTTATCGCCCAGCCAGTATATGATGGCGGTTTGTTTCTCTGCGTTCGCTTTTGGACTTAGCTCTTTCACAATCATTTGAACAGCTTTCCTGTCATTATGGAAAGGATAGGCATTAAGCATGCGGGCGAGGTAAGTGATGTCCCCGTCTTTCAGTGCACTTTTAAGAAGTTTGCTCTTGTTCGTTGAGGGAATCTCCAGTAAAAGTTGCGATGCTACCACTTTCAGCTCGGAACGGTTTTGTTTTGTTGCAAAAGCGAGCAATCCGGCAGCTTCTTTTTCTACCAATTTTGCATTGGTGTGGACCAACTTTTTTAACAAGGAAAGGTAGGATGCTGTGGCGTTGTTGCTTGATTGATAGGAATAATTGATTTCTTGCGCTGCATTTTTCAGCGGAATAAGCGCGTTTTGGCTTCCCAGGTTCCCCAGAGCCGCAAGCAGCGCATGGTTAAGCCCCTCGGAAGGTTTTTGAGACAGTGCAGAGAGCAATGCAGATTCGGCCCGACTGTATCCCGCCTGACTCAGTGCGTTCACAAGATTGAGCTTTACAGCATCCGTTGTACTGCCTGAAAGTGCTGAAAGAATAGCTTGGTTGGCTTTTTCACTTCCGATGGAAACCAATGCCTGTGATGCCGGAGCAGAGAGGCGTGCATCGTTCAGGAAAGCAGACAGGGCTTCCACGTTGTTATCGGCACCGATTTGTCCAAGCTGGCGGATGATAAAGGCTTTTACCTCATTATTCAGCGATTGGTTTAGTGCTTTTCCGAAAGCATTTGCCGCAATGGTCCGACCGGCTGCATCGTTTGCCACAAAGTTTGTCCATCCGCTGATGGCATAGTCCAATACTTCGTTGCTTTGGTTGCCCGGAGGGTTCATTCGCCCGATCAGGTCAAGCAAGCCTTGTTCTCCTGTGGAGACCAGGTCGGTCATTGTCCGGCGGTATTGGTTTTGATTATTGGCCGGAAGTTGTGCCAGTGCATCTGCAATGATGGTGGCTCTTGTTCTGCCCTGCGGCAGTTGAGCTTGAAGTCCGCCTGCAATTAACAGACAGATTATGATGAGTTTTATAGGTTTCATTTTCTTACGTTTAAAAATTAAATACTCCACGGTGCACGCATCGGCTGATCGATTAAGCGATTGGCTTCTTCGTCGTTCACAAACATCTCTTTCACCGGATCGTACTCAAGTGTCCTGTTCAACCGGAGAGCCACGGCACCCATGTTCACGATGGTGGCGGAACGGTGTCCGTTTAATTCATTCAACGCAAACTTCTGTCGGTTACGTACGGATTCGATGAAATTGGTATTTTGCTCCGCTGGCTCGGGAAAATCGGCCAGTTTCTTCTGCCAATCGGGGATGTCGCAGACAAAGTTTCTGTAAACATTTCCGTTAGGCCCGGCAATATAGGGAGTGTTGGGCTCGCCGTAGTCGCCTCCCCACAGAATGATCTGGCAGCCGTCGTCATAGGTGTATGTGATAGAACGCCACGTGCCCACTGCGTCGGGATGTTGTTGCGGAGCATCCACTTCTACTTTTACCGGACTTGTGTTGTCTTTGCCTATCAGGTATTGGACAGGATCGATATAGTGCTGGCCCATATCGCCCAGACCACCGCCATCGTAATCCCAGTATCCACGGAACGTCCCATGCACGCGATGTGCATTGTAAGGCTTGTATGGAGCCGGACCCAACCACATGTCGTAATCGAGTTCTTCGGGAACGGGTTGCGGTTCAAGATGTGTTTTTCCTACCCAGTAGAATTTCCAGTCAAACCCGGTATGTTTGCTGATGGTAACTTTCAACGGCCAGCCGAGAAGTCCGCTATCTACAAGTTTCTTGAGCGGTTTTACCGGCGTTCCTAGCCCATAAAACGGATCTTTGAACCGGAACCAGGTATTCAGCCTGAATATGTTGCCGTATTGCTGAATGGCTTCAACAACGCGTTTACTTTCACCGATGGTCCGGGTCATCGGCTTTTCGCAGAAAATGTCTTTTCCTGCTTTGGCAGCTTCTACCGACATGATCCCGTGCCAGTGTGGCGGGGTAGCAATGTGCACGATATCCACATTTTTGTCGAGGATAAGCTCGCGAAAATCGTGATAAAGACTGATGTTGTCTTTTACCAAGGCAGCGGCCTGGTTGAGGTGGTTCTTGTCAACATCGCACATAGCCACGACGCGTGTGTTGTCGTACCGGATGTGACCGCGCCCCATTCCGCCAACGCCTATAATACCTTTTGTCAGTTCATCGCTGGGTGCGACAAAACCTTTCCCCAATACATTTCGGGGAACCACCGTGAGGAGTGTTACTCCACCGAGGGTTTTTAAAAATCGTCTTCTGGAAGTCATAAATTAAATCGTAATGTATAATAAAATTAAATTTTGTAAATATAATTAATTCTTCAATGCAATCGTCTTCGCGTTGTGACTTATTAAATACTTTTATTTTCTTTTGAACTTTTCAGACTTATCCCAGGCCACGTCATCATTTGCTTTTATTCCGTGATCCGGGAATGGGTTTTTTTCATCAAAAGGGTACAGTGCTTCGGTATCTTCAATGACGATATTCTGCTCACTTAACGACCCATCCGGATTAACGGCTTTTGTAACGTCTAAACCCAGGTGTTTTGCCAAGAAAGGATAAACCGCAACTCGTTTGTTGTAATCGTAACCGTGTTTGTCGGCAGGCAAATGGGTGTTTTCAACGGCTCCGGACTTGTTAAATAATCCGTAAATGTACTGCAGGTGAGGATATTCAACAAGGGGTGTGTTCTTTGTCCAGTCATCGCCGTCAGAAACCACTAACATCGGTCGTGGAGCGGCACAGGCAGCAATTTCCACGTTATTGGTTTGGAAATTATCGGTTTTGTGAATCTGCATACCGCTTTCGCAAACGCATCCGCCGAAAAAATGGGCAGAGACCTGAACTACGGGGACAGAAACGGCAATCCTGTCATCGACAGCCGCGAGTAAGAATGCCTGCGTGCCACCACCCGAAGCTCCGGTAATGGCAATCCTTTCCGGATCGGCACCCCGGGAAAGTAAAAAGTCGATGCTTCGGATGCTGTTCCAAAGTTGCAATTTCAATGCTTCCGGGTGTTTGTGTGTCCATCCGTACTCCTGAGCCAGTTGTCCGTACCCGACCATGTCGTATGCAAAGACCATTGCACCCATTCGGGCCATAGCTGCAAACCGCTTTTGTGCGTCAGGACGATACCGTCCGTAATCGTCAAGTTCTGCCCAGTGTCCGTGCGTATTGAGAATTCCCGGTAAATTTTCAGTCGTGTTTATCGGTGTATAAAGGCTCCCGGTAACGTATACTCCAGGGAGGCTCTCAAAGGCAATATTTTGTACCCGGTAACCCTCGTAAGTCCGTTTATCCCCGAAAACAGGGTTAAGTGGACATTTCTCGGGAAATTTTTCCAACCTCGCACCTTTCAAGATTTGTTTCCTTATCTGCTCTGAGCGTCTTTTCCAATCCTCAGCGGAAGTGTATTCTTTCCGCTGTTTCTCGAGAAATTCTTTTCCTTCGGTTTCGGTCCAATAGTATCCGACGCAAAGCATGGTGGAGTCCGTTTGTGTTACGTTCGCGCTGTTTTTTCTCTCTTCGGATGTACAGGAATATACCGTGAAAGCCCCAGCCAGCATGGATAGCATAAAAAGTTTTTGAATAAGATCTGTTTTCATTTTCAACAAATAATGATAGAGAAATTATTACTTGCGTAAAAAATCGACGATTTCAGGCTGAGTGATGTTGTCGGATTGTGGCTTGTTTTTTACTTCGAAAATTTTCACCGGAGTTTGGGGTGAGAAAGCAAGCAAGTCTTTCCATTCATACAACCCAATGCTTCCCGGAGCAACGGAAAAAGCCAGGAAAGGATCGTAATATTCCGTTTCCAGGAAATAACTGCCCGGAGGCGGTGGATCCAACACGGCAATTTTCCTGAAACCGTTATTGAATATTGCACAACTCAATACGGCAGGTACCAATGTTCCTTCTGCCAATGCACTCACGGTTGCTCCGCGATACCGATTGGTGCTCTCAATAAATTGCATCAACAGGTCAAGCGCTTCGGCTTGAACTCCCGAAATGCTTTTCCCGACCAGATTGGCTATAAAAGTATAGTTAAATGGTACTCCCCGTACAAATCCATCGCCCCTGAAATCGGAATCATGCAATTCGCCGATCCCCGGTAAATCGGCTGAAACAACAACATTGCCTGCGTTCAGTACATTCATGAGCAGAGGTTCTTCCAGAAGTTTCTCTTTTCCTGAAGGATGGTTCCAAACCACTACATTCTTTTCTTCCTGGCCAGTCTTCTTGATTACATATACAGGAAGAGCATAGTCGTTTTTATTGTTTTCAAGGAAATACTTTTCTATTTCTACGGCACCTGTCGAGAATTTTCCGGTAAAAACCGCAGCGGTTAACTTTCTCTCAAAATGAATACCTGCTGTTTCCTTAATTTTATCTTTGACGGAACTTGGTGGTGAATTTTTGACCGAATGATACCTCCGATTCAATTCAAAAACAGTGCTGCCTTTTAATGAACCGGCAACCTGTCCGGTCGGCGTCACCCAAAGCTCTTCTTCCTTAAAAAGATTCACTTCGCGGTCTGTCGGATCTCCCGGCAGGTTCAAAAATTTCATGAAGAATGCATTGACCGCCTCCCGGTTTTTTTTCGTTGATTGGTGCTTTCCCATATCCTCCGCGAACTGAATGTTTTCTGCAGCTCCCAGCGCGTTGTATGATTTTTTCGCCTCTTCAAAGGTCTCCCGAGCTCCCTGTTGGCTAAAAAAATCGTGTGTAGTGGTGACAATTAACGTGGGTTTTGGTGCTCGCATGTGTATCAGATCGGGTATATCAATTCCTTTCTTGATCGACGCATAGGGATTTTGCTCGGCGTCCTGAGGCCCGATGGATTGCAACAACCTTTTGAATGTAGTGATGTAGCATTCGGGAGCGGCAGCTTGTATGCGATCATCGTAAGCTGCGATCAATACGGTCTGTGTGCCTCCGCCCGAACGCCCTGTAATGCCGATTCGTTTCATGTCCACCTCTTTTCGTGTGGCAAGAAAGTCGACAGCTCGCACACCGTCCCAAATAAAATAGTCGGAAATTGAGGTGCCTGTCAGCAAAGTTTGTATCCCAGCATAGGAATGCTCAGCTGTTGGACCGCCAATCTTGGATTTTCCCGTGGTTTCATCCAGGTATTGAAGCCTTTCACCCTGGCCGATAGGATCAAAGGCAAAAACAACGAATCCCTTTTCTACGAAGTTAATTAGGGAGCGTTGGTAAGCTTCGCTACGAAATCCATTTTCCGAATGTCCGGAGCAATAGATGATGGCGGGAGCAGGGGTCTGCCTTTCTTTCGGTATAAACAGACACCCTGTCACATAAAACCCGGGATGTGACTCGAAAATAATCTTTTCTACCGTGAATTTTTCTCTTTCCAGCCGACCGGTTATTCGTGTATTCAACGCTGTTTTTTTGAATTTTATCAATGAAGCCTTGTACTTTTGCTTCAACCCTTGTTGATAGGCAACCCAACCCGCTTTTGTCTGAATGGATGAAACGTATGCTGAACGTTTATCGAGCTGTTCTGCGGCTTCATTGTACAACACCCGGTATAATGCCCTGAAGTTGTCCTGATAGATCATCCACTTTCTTTCTCCCTGATTGTTAGCAAACACGGATGTGGGCACCTCTTGAGAGTAGCCGTAATGGCCAATAACGCAGATGAAAAAAAACAGGGCCAGTTTGTGTTTCATGACTTCTGATAACAGTTATTTAGGACAAAAGAGCGGCTGAATAATTGTCTGCAAACAGCCACACAGCTTTATGTTCTTTCAGGATGGATGATGGAACGGATGGATCGACAGGACTTTCAATCGTTTTTTTTACGGCAAGAGCCTTGCGTCCATCGGGCACACTGCAAATAATTGCTTCCGATTTCATGATTTGATGGACAGACATGCTGATTGCCTGTACAGGCACATCGTCGAGGGTGGAAAACCAGCCTTCGCCCAGCTGTTGCATCCGGCAATCCTTGTCCAGGTGAACCACAATATACGGCTCCTCTGTTTCAAAATCGGCAGGTGGATCGTTGAAAGCAATGTGACTGTTTTCGCCGATCCCGATAAATGCGACATCAATTGTTGTCTTGCCAATCAATTTGCCGAGTCTGTTGCACTCTTCCAGGGGGTTAATCTCACCGTTTACGTAGTTGAACTTCTTCAACGGAACGATATCTGCAAACCTCTCTTTTAGGTATTTGCGGAAAGAAGCCGGATGGGTATCCGGAATTCCGATGTACTCATCCAGATGAAATGCCGTTACATTGGACCAGTCGACATTTTCGTTTACGAGATGAGTTAACATCTCGAACTGTGAGGCTCCTGTGGCAACTATTATGTTGGCTTCCCCCTTTTCCCGTATAGCTTTTTGAATGAGCAGTGCTCCTAGTTTCGCTGCTTCTTTACCAAGTTCTTGTTTGTTTTCACTGATAATAATTTCCATCTCTTCTTTTTGTTTGTGGGTAGCATAATCACCTGTCCGGTATAACCTGTCTTAAATTATTTATCTTCGGTTCAGTCCAATTCGATAATTTGTATATTCCTGAAATGGATCTCGGAACCTTCTGCTTCCAGGCAGATGTATCCTTTTTTTTGTGATGAATTGGTGATTCCATTTACAAACTTGCCATTTACGGATAATTTAATGTTCCCGTCGACACACACAATCTCGTAACTATTCCATTCTTTCGCTCCTTTCACCCTGTTTTCCCTCGACTTACTTCTTTTACCCCTTGGATTTTCAGGTGTTATTTCGACTCCGCCAACGCCAAATAATTCTCCGTGTACATAAGCGACAGGTGGTTCCACACCATCACGGGTATTGAGTTTGATCCATTCCAGGTCCAACATCTGTACTTCAACCCCGTCCGGTAGCCTGTTTTCACCCGGTTGAGCCTTGCTCCAGACAAAAGCGCCGGAATTTCCTCCCGGTTTACGGTGGCTCCATTCAATATGCATAATAAAGTTCTCGTACTCCTTTTCACTGCGTATCACTCCAATGGGTAACCCGGTGCACTTCAGTGTTTTGCCGCTGATTTTCCAGGAGTCTGCTTCGGTATTGACCTGGTACCATTTTACCGGTCGGGCATTTTTAAGTTTTCCTGCAAGAAGGTCTTTCATATGTATCGATTTCCCAAACGAAGCCACTAATTCCTGCGAAGAGCCGGGGCTAGTTTGTAATAAGAACAGAGTGAGGATGGTCCAGATTACCAAGACTTGTTTTTTCATGTCCGAAAACTTCAAATGAATTATTAGAAAGAAATGAATATTCGGAACGGTCGGTTTGCCACTACAGAAACCCTATTGGTGAAACTTCGCCATTCCGAATATACCAAGTAGATTAAAAAAACGGTTGTCGGGGGATCAAGGTGCAAATTTTAATCCGTTTAACTTGTCCCAGTCGCCACGGGTGAAATCGGGAATCTTTACAGGCATTCCTCCGTTCAATACCGATTGTTCGCTTAACTCAACCAGGCACGACCATTCTGCAGCATCATAAACGTCCTGGTCGAGAGGCAATCCGTTCCTCAAGCAATGGATCAACCGGTAATCCATGATGAAGTCCATACCGCCGTGACCGCCTACCTTTTTGGCAAATTCACCGATCTCTTTTATGAAAGGATGCTCGTATTGAGTCATTAACGAGTCAATTTGCGTTTCCGTGAGGAAGTTATGGGCTTTTGGTTCCAGTGCGATCAACCCGGTTGGGTATTTCTGAAAAAAACCCTTTGTGCCGCTAATGGTGTGCAGCCTGCTGTAGGGCCGGGGACTTGTAACGTCGTGCTGTATCATTATCGTCCGCCCTTTTTCGGTTTTTATAACGGTTGTATTCATATCGCCAAGCTTATACTCCTGCTTTGCCTGCGGCGAATTTTCACCGAACTTCTCCTTGGCGTATTCCGTCATCCCAAACTGATTGGAAGAGACAGAAACCAAGTAATTCATCTTGTCCCCCCGGTGGATGCCCATCACCTGGCAAATCGGACCGAGCCCGTGTGTGGGGTAGGGGTTGCCCGTATGCGCCGTGTTGAACTTCAATCTCCACATGTCCCAGTAAGCGCCGGACCGGAAGTTGCTCTCCCTTAAATCGTGAATATAGGCACCCTCTCCGTGGACAATATCACCGAAAAGTCCTTGTTGAGCCATATTTAACGTGTTTAACTCAAAGAAGTCGTAACAGGTGTTCTCCAGCATCATGCAATGACGGCGTGTTTTTTCAGCCGTGTTTACCAGCTGCCAACACTCTTCGATGGTAGTTGCTGCCGGGACTTCGATGGCGACGTGTTTCCCCTGCTGCATGGCATATACGGCCATAGGTGTATGGTGAAGCCAGTCGGTGCAAATATAGATCAGGTCGATGTCTTTTCGCTGGCACAGTTCTTTCCACGCGTCTTCACCCACGTACTCGTCGGCAGGCTTAAGTCCTCTTTTTGCCAACGTGTTTTGCGATCTTTTTACCTTATCTGCATCTAAATCGCACAGGGCTTTTATCTCCACGCCTTCGATAAATGTGTATCTCCCTACTGCTCCGGTACCCCGATTACCCAATCCGATAAATCCTACCCGAACCGTGGGGATGGGGTCGACGGCCAACTGCAGCACGCTCCTTTGTCCTTTTTCACGCGGAGGTTCAGGATTCTGCATCTGCCCGGATGGCTGTGCGAAACTACTCACCGCAAAAATTAACGCTAAAAAAAATAAATTAAAATGTTTCATGCTATTGTTTTTTTATTCTTTTCCGGGAACGCCCGCTACCGGAATAACTTCAGGAATGTTTTCAACGGGCCCCATTACATATGTCTTAGGCCCCAGGTATAGGTCGGAATTCAGCACTTCATCCCACGTGATGTCCTTTCCGGTATAGGCCGCCATACGTCCCATGATGGTGACGAGAGATGAATAAGCCTGATCTTCGCCGTCGTTAATTGTATTTCCGCTACGGATGGCGGTAACCAGATTAATGTGTTCCTGAACAAACGGATTCTTTACGCTCCACTCCGATTGAGTGTCGCCTTCTTCGGGATGTGGATATTTCCATATAATGTTTCCGTTCAGGTCGTATAGCTTTCCGGAAGCATCGGCATAGCCATTCGTACAGTTAATTTGCTCTACTTTTCCATTGGTACAACCGTCAATCTGTCTCGCAGCACAATGCGTGCGCATACCGTTGTCGTACAAGTACTCGATACTGAAGAAATCATACTGATCTCCGGTTACCCTTCTTTGGCGTCCGCCCCAACCGGTTGCTTTAATGGGATTTTTACCCAAATACCAGTTCATGACATCCACCTCGTGGATAAATTGTTCGGTGATGTGATCGCCTGAAAGCCAGCAGAAGTTTACCCAGTTTCGCAACATATATTCCATGTCTGTCCATTCCGGTTTTCTGGTACGGAACCATAATGCTCCACCGTTTCGGATGATATTTGCTCCCACAATGTCGCCAATCTCACCGTTGAGAACCCTTCTCCTGGTCTCCATGTAATCTTTTTGAGAACGACGGATGGTACCGCTGATAATATTCAGATTCAGGGTTTTTGCCCTTTTTACTGCTGCCAATACCTTTCTGACTCCAAACGGGTCAACGGCGATCGGTTTTTCCATGAAAATGTGTTTTTGTGCATTTACGGCGGCTTCTACGTGAGCCGGACGAAAATGGGGAGGCGTACAAAGCAGGACCAGATCCACTCCGGAATCGATGACCTTTTCATAACTATCAAATCCAAGAAAACAGTTTTCATCGGGAATATCAACGTTCCGTTCTTTTTTCAGGATCTCCCTGCAGTTGTTCAGTTTGTCCTGTAACACATCCCCCAATGCAACAATCTGAAGGTTTGGTCCCGCGTCTAAAAAGTTCATGGCGGCACCGGTACCCCGACCGCCACATCCGATTAATCCGGCTTTAATAACTTTCCCGTCGGGTGCCTGTTCCAGCAACTCCGGCAGCGTCAGCTCACCTTTTTTTGATTTTTCACTCGAGCAGGAACTCAACATTGGAATTCCTCCCATCATGCCTGCTGTTCCGGCCACAACGGAACTTTTTAAAAAACTTCTTCTCGATAATGAATTTTTGTTTTTCATATTATTTAAATTATTTGTTGGATAGTATGGTCATGAGTTTGGTAATAATGACTTTTTACAGGTACGCGACAATTTCATCCATCTGTGCCGAGATCCGTTTCAAGTGATTTCGGTCTCCTCCCTTAACCTCCGCTGTTAGCCAACCTCCCTGATGGTTTATCTCTCTTACGGCTTTCATTACCACCGGCCAGTTGTTGTCGCCCTTCAGCAAGTCGACGTTGAAACCTTCCCACAATCCTTTTGAGTTCATAAGTTCACGGCTGAACTCTTTGATGTGAAGCTTCATGATGCGGTTGTTAAGTGTCTTGATCCAATGTTCGGGCCAACCGTACCGTAAAACATTTCCGATATCAAAATACCAACCCACCAGGGGGTGATTTATTTCATCGATATATCTTTTTGCTTCAAGAGGACTTATGAGGAAATTGTTCCAAACGTTTTCCAGTGCAATTTGCATTCCCGTTTTTTCCGCATAAGGGATCAATTCCCTGATTGCCTGTTGGGACGTGATGTATGCCTGTTCATAGGATACTTTCTCATTCACTACGCCCGGCACGACCAGGACCGTGTCTCCACCCATCTCTTTCACTTCCTGCAAAGATTTTGCAACGGAGTCAATACACTTTTTCCTCACGGCAGGATCGGGATCGGAAAGGGGTGAACTCCAGTGGTCCTTGTTTACCACAGTGGGAAGTTCAATTCCTGATTTCGACTTAGCATCCAATAGCTCAGAGATATTGAAATCGACAGGGCTGTTTAATTCCACACCATCAAAACCCAATTCCTTGGCAAGTCTGAACTTATCGGTTAATGACAGTTCTTCTTTAATCATGCCAAGTCCTAAACTCTTTTTTAAGGTGACTTTTTTCTTCGGCTTACTCTGCAAAACGGATGCAGATGCAAATGACGTTACGGTTGCTGCTCCGGCTAAGGCTGCCGCAGACTTGATGAAATCTTTCCTGTTCATTAGAATTTATCTATTATTAAGTTATTCCGGGTAGAACGGATACTACAAACTGATACTTGATTAAATGAGCAATAAAGGTAAGTATAATTTTGCAGACAGGCTGCAATCAAGATAGATAATTGCGTTTTTTTGATTATAAAGACCCTGATCTGCCGTCCATATCGTTTTTGTTTTCGGGGTAAAGAGGAAATTTTACAGGTAAATTATCGCGGGTGGAGCGATAAATGGCCGTAAACAACTCCACTGTCCTGCGTCCGTCCTCTCCGGTCACCAGCGGATCACGATTTTCATCCAGTGCAGATAAAAAATCTTCTATTTGTCGCTCCATATAGTGGATCATCGGATCGATGTTATCAAAATGACGGGCATCTTCCGTTTTCCATTTTTTTATCAGATTTTCTTCTCCAGGAATAGTCCAGAGGTCGTTTACCGGAGGTTCCAGAATCCCTTTCATTCCTGCAATAAACATAGCGCCCCCATCGGTCTGGACACCTGCAGATGCTCCGTTTTCACCGTGTACATGTACTTTTCCGTAAATTCCGGGCTTTTGCGAGTTGCTCACGATGATATTTCCTACTCCACCGTTCCTGAATTTTATTATAGCCAATGCAGTTATAATTACCCCCGAATCTTAGACAACAAGTATGATTAAAAAAAAGTATTAAATT
>ENA-UOOR01003791-UOOR01003791.1-fermentation-metagenome-genome-assembly--contig:-NODE-3791-length-12769-cov-9.833491_pt1 | contig 12769 bp, 11 predicted proteins | sample MGYA00245780_ERZ724029 | MGnify/ENA primary metagenome ERZ724029 (study PRJEB28704, sample SAMN03018315) | fermentation metagenome | biome: anthropogenic terrestrial biome; feature: soil; material... | reverse complement strand
ATTCATTACAAAAACAGATAAAAAGGAAAATTGGGGAGGATTACCTCTTTGCAATTCCTTCATCAACTGCATTAGTTGTGGCCAAATATCAACCTGAATATATAAAAATTATGGAATCATTGATTATGACAGATAACGACCCAAATAAGGTTTCAGATAAAGTTTATAGGTGTAAAAACGGAGTATTTGATATTGTATCTGCTTAATAGTATATTAAGGAGTAAAAGGAATAAGGGCTAAGTATAGTTATGGGGGAAATCATTAAAGATTTTATTTTAATTGATTTAGAGATAGTAAATTTATATAATATAATAAGGTATAGTAATATGTGGAAAAGGAGATATGGTATATGAATAAGGTTTTAATTGAATGTGATACTCTTATTGATAAATATGAATTAAATAGGGATAACATCCTGAAACAATTGCAATCCATGGAAATAGATAAAAAAGAAGAGAATTTTATTATTGCATACAATGATGATTTTAAGTATACTTTGATTGGCGAAATCAAGAACAATCAGGTAATTCTAACTAATATTAAAAAGGCTATTGCTTTTGAAAAGATGGATAACACGGATTTATACGAATTTGTAAAAAAGGGACAAGAGAAATAGAAAAATTAGGACAAAGAACAAGGCTTTGAGGATAAGGTTGTCTATCCTGTAAAGCCTTGTTTTATTAACATTTGGATATCTCAAACTTTATTTTTTCTAAAAAGTTCCTTATGGTAGGGGTATTATTTAACAGGAGTTTGTACTCACAAGGTTCAATTTTTTGTTGAATTTGATTTAGATACTGTTCAATCGTTTGAAGATAGGATAGGGATGAGGAATTATAGGTAGCAGGATTAAGGAAATATATTATTAACATCTCAATCGCTTCATCTATTTCCCCTAAAGCCTTATCTCCTAATGTCCTATTAACAATCTGTTTAAGGTAATTTAATTCCAATCTAAAAACTTCCAAATTTATCATAACGACCACTCCTTTATGAAATTTGAAGTATTATAGCCATATGTATACAGGAAATCAAATTATTTAAGGTAAAAGTTTTAAAATAAATAAGATAATTCATGGTATTAATACTACAGTAATAAAACATTATTCCTCTAAAACGGCTTTAGCCAGTTTTGCAATTAAACGCAAACTATCTTCAGAATTCATAATTATCTCATCATATAATTTAACAATCTTCGTGGGCGATACTAAATAAAATAGGGCGTATTGTAATAATTGTTCAAATATTGTAAAATTATATCGGAATGCCGAACATATTATGGAAATATAGCGCAATTAATGTAAATAAGGGGGGATGCTATCAACAAAAGATAAACGGTAAAGGAGAGGGGTTGATATACAAACTAAACATATTATTTTTTAAAATTAGGAATGGAAATATGGATAGCAAACAGTGTTTAACAAAAATTAGAAACATTTTTACATAGTTTTAATCAATTTGCTTTATTGCAAGAGAGCGATAAAGTAGTACGAATTTCTTGCACGTTCTTGTGCATTATTAATATATAAATTTATGGCTTATCCATACCTGTGAAAATTTAAAGGTGTGGATTTATTTATGCTATCAGAAAAATAGAAGAATAATATGGAGCAAGTGTTAAGTACATAAGGTTTAGAGTTTAAGAAAATTACTTTTATAAAAATAATATGAAGGTTATATTTTAGGAGAAAAGGGTAAAGGAAATTAGGAGAAAGGGAAAGGAAAGAGTGAAGAAAAGGGTGAAGGGAATTAGGAGAAAAGGATAAAGAGAATTAGGAGAAAAGGGACAGTTTGATTATGACCTAGCCCCTATTACCTAACCCCTATTACCTAAAGATAAGAATATAAAGGAGTGAAATTTATGAAGAGGTTTAGAAAAATAATAATATTTGGTCTAATGATGTGTATAGGTCTCGCATGTGCTTATACACCTGTTAAAGCAGTGACAAAGTTAAGGACAAAGATAGATTTTGTAGGACTTGATAGGTCTATTGTACTCAAAGGAACGAAGCAGACATTTTATTTAACAAGTGAAGGTGCTGAGGATGTACAATATAGGATTTGGGTGAGATACCCAGGAACTAATAATTGGGAGGATATAACAAAGGGATATACAACAGGAGTAAGGGCAAAGGATTTATATGCTGTAACACCAGATAAGGTTCTTGGAGAGGGTAATTTTTATGGCTCTATTTGGGTTAAAAAAGCAGGAGAAAAGGGTATACAGCATAATTCTAATGGAGATTTTGATAGTTATTATACATTTGAGTTCAGTGTAAAGAATAATGGAATGGATTTAGATAAAAATGTTATGACAGATAAAGAAGAATACAAATTAGGAGATAGTGTAAGAGTAGATAGTATAGAAGGGTTAAGGGATGTAGAATATAGAATACATGCATACGATGTAGAAAACAACAAGTGGATAAATAACATCGATGGATATAAGAAAAATGGTTTAACTTGGAAGCCACAACATACTGGAAAGTATATGCTTGATGTGTGGGTTAAAAAAATTGGAAGCCCTGCAAAGTGGGAAGCATTTAAACTTAAACCTATTGAAGTAAAAGCAAGTGCAGACGGAAAGACAGAACTACCAGAAAATGTTGATAATATATCTGGTAGTATTGAAGGATTGGATAAAGTATTGGAAGGGAAAACATATAAAGGTAGTTATATTATAAGAGATGAACATTTATTAATGAGTACAAGCAAGGAAATGCAATCAGATATTAAACCAAGTCATAAAATTGAAAGTGTTGTTAATCCAAATTTAGAAGAACAAGTGTATAAAATGATTAGAATAATGACAAACGGGGGATATTATCCAATTTTTTCTATGACTAGTAAAGGTGATTATATGTTTGCACAAGATGATTTAAGGTTATATATAAATTGTATTAAACAAGATTGCGATAGTAGTTTTGTGAATTATAGATTTTTTAGAAATGATGTATATAAAGATGCAGGTAATACAGGGGATTACAAAGGAGTTGTAGATATTCATTTTGATAATAATATAAATAATAAAAATAATATGAAGACATTTAGAATGTGTAATAAGGTTATACTAGGAGAAAAATCTGATGAAATAACTGATTATATGTTAGAACTCTTTAACAGGAAACTGACAGAAGAGGATAGAAGAGTGTATCCTTCAAAGGATTTTGGTGATATAAGAGTTTGTGGGATGCCTGGTGATGGTAAGGATGGTAATATAATTATTACAATGAAGAGATAAGGGGGGAAAATATGAAAAAAAGAGTATTATCACTTCTTATAATTTTGTGTATGGTCGTGGGTTTTAGCCCTCCCCCAGCCATTACAAAAGTTAAAGCAGGGGAAAGATTGTCAAAAGAGGTACATGGTATAAGAGGTACACAGCCTTTTAAAGTTATTAATAATGATATGCAGTATTATTATAAAGGTTTAGCAAAAGATAAGAATGAAGAATATATATATAAAGGTGGTTGGGTTAACCAAGGAGACAATAGGTCACATAATAAGTTTTTTGTACCACCTGGCTGGGTATGTGATTATGGTGGAAAATCTGAATGTCCTGGACTTAAGGAAAGTAAATACTATTACCATGATGCTGAAGGCTATAGTGGATGGTTAACATATGAAGATTGGGATAGATATCAGGTAAGAGAAACATTTCCATCTAATCCACAGATAGGTGAAATGTACATTGCAGGTACAATAACTGATATAGGAATTTATGGTGGTACAGTCTATAAAGATGGTGGAGGTACTCCTTCGACTCCTTCGGGGGATATTATATTTACTCCTAATCAATCAGCAGATATTCCAGGGAATAGAGATGGTTGGGTTAATCAAGATATTTCAGTAAGAGTTAATGTAGAACCTTCTAAAAAACGAGTTGAAATGAATAGTTCTGAAAGCAGAAGTTATGAATATTACGATGAGTGTTATTCAACTCGGCAAGAGTGTAGTACCAGTTGCTATACAGATTCAAAAGGGGGAAGCCAGTGTAGCACTAGTTGCTATAGTGTGTGCGTAGGTTCTTGGGTAAGCAGCAGTGTTCCTTGTAATTATAAACAAACATGGGAAGCAACAGAACTTTATGTAACTGGAGAAGGTAGAACAGCACAAGGGAGTACGGTTTCTATAGGACCATTTACAATTCCTGATGGTGGAACGATTACGATTAATAAAGAAGAAGGGAGGGAAAAAGGAAAAAGGGAAAAGGTGATAGGGGAAATTTAGGTATAAGATATTATTGAATATTTTTTCATATATGTATATAATAGAGCAAAGGTTGAAATACATAAGTACTACGACTTTTGGAATGTTTTTTAAATAGGGCTATTAGAATTTTTTAAAATGCTTTGGAGATTTAGCGGTCTTTCCAAAGCATTTTTCCTTATAGTCTATTTTTATTCTAAAAGAGTTTATTACAAGTTCTTTATATTTTATTAAAAGGGACCTGACAAATATTTCTATGTGCGCTACAATTATTGTAAAAGGAGTTGATTAAGTATGAAGAAACAATTGAATATAATTTTTAACATATTAATACCTACAGCAGTTGGGTTTGCAACATTTTTCTCGATTTTCTACTTATATCAAAAAATGTTTTTTGAATATAGATGGCTGGCAGTAATACCGTTTGCTATAATTACAATATTTATCACTAAGGACAATGTGAAAGAGTGGAAAACAATCAAACAACAGGGATAAGGGGAACCTTATCTCTGCCTTATTAGGGAAAAGATTAATGTCATGTACTTGGTGATGGCTATAATTTTTTGAAACCAAGTTTTTTTTTATAAAATAATAAAATACACCCATATACAAAATATAGGTGTATTAATTTTAAGATATTTAATAATCTGTTATGGCATCAATGCTCTTTTCTAAATCTTCTTGTCTTACTTTGAGGTAAATGGCACTGCTCTCAATGGATTCATGTCCTAATAAATATTGAATAGTGTTGATATCAGCGCTGGAATTAGGATTATTTAGAATTCGAATTGCAAAATAGTGCCTGAACATATGTGGATGGATTTTAATGTTTGTATCATTTTCCCAGCGCTTTAATATCTTGAATATTCCAGAGCGGGTAAAGGGTTGTTTTCTTTCGCTAATTAGAAGATACTCAGAATTAATAAGAAATTTATTTCTAATTTCCATATACGAATCAATGGCCTTTCTAACATCTACATGAAGAGGAATATTCCTTTCTTTTCGATTTTTGCCTATAACTCTTAGGTTTCCAGACCTTTCATTTATAGTTATATCATTAAGACGAATATTTATAAGTTCACTTACCCTAATCCCTGTTTTAGATAATAACTCAAAAATCACTATCCATAATTCCTTTTGACTTTTATATACATATCTTTTAATTTTTTTAAAATCCGAATCAGAGAAACTTTTGGGAGCGGTAGGTTTATTTGTTCTTATCTTTTTTAAATTTTCAGCAGGATTTGTTTTGATTATTCCTTTGCTCTGAAGAAAGAAGAAATATTCCTTCAGTGCAGCAATTTTATTATTTATAGTAGATGCCTTTTGGCGTTTGATATTTAAAAGATAATTTCGATAATCCTGTAAATCCATCATGATTACATTTTCAGGGATGAACGATTCGTCATAGGATTCAATGTAGTATCGTATAAAATATCTAATATTGATGGTGTAAGTTGATACTGTACCAGGTGATTTATCGTTTTGATATAAATAATCTACAAAATCATTTAAATAATATTCCTTTATATCCATTTAAAAAACTCCTTTCTATCTGTTCAAATAAATTTTAAGAAATATTTAGCCATTATTTCAAGTTATATACCATATAGTTTTTGTGATGAAAAATGTTGTAAAAAGTTTTGTGGACAATTTTTAGGGGCTTATTACATCTAATTGTTACAAAATAGCAGTAGATTTTTATAGTATTATCCACAAAACCCTGATTTTGTTGAAAGGTTTTGTAGAAAGATAATTTAATTAAATGTATAATATATACAACTAGTAAATTCTGTATTTATTAAAGAGTGGGTGGTGAAGGAATGTTTATATCAGAATTGTTTATAAAAAATTTTAGAAGTATTGAAAGAGGGAAAATTAATTTTAATCCTGGAAAGAATGTATTAGTTGGTAAAAATAATTCTGGTAAGAGTAATATTGTTAAGGCCCTTGATTTAGTCCTAGGAGAAAAGAACCCAGTATATCAGGATGTAAATGAGAAAGACTTTTTTACATATTACAGCAACGGTGAAGAAAAGACAAAGGATAATTTTTTTATTTCTGTGAAGTTAGATGGGCATGATATAAACGAAAACTTATTTAAAAGTATTAAAGGTTTATGGTTAGTGTCTTTAGGAGAAAACAATCTTATAGAGCGTTTTTATAATAATGGTAGTTGCCCTAAACTCCTTATTGAGAATTTTGAAACTTTAACCGATGAAAAATACAATAAAAGATACAATAAAAATACAGAAGAACTATTTAATATGTTTAATAATTCTCAGGAATTATACATATATTTTTCAGTTGCTAAAAATTATATAATCGAAAATATGGGTTGCGATATGGATAATCAGCAAAATAATTATCAAAAAACATATTCTATTCTTCTAAAATATGACAACCAATATTATAGGTGCTCTAGGTTCTCTAATGATTTGAAAAATTCATTGATTACAAGTGCAATACTACCAGCAGTTAGGAATATAAATAAAGAACTTAAGATTAATACATGGAGTTGGTATGGTAAACTAATAAAAGGTATCTGGGAAAATTCTGATTCAGGGCAAAAAGGATTAATAGATGAAAAACTTAATGAAATTAAAGAAATTACAGATAATATTTTTATAAATGCTACTACAGATATCAAAGAAAAAATAGAAAAAGCAATCTATCATGATAGCATATCTTTTCAACTGCTACAAAACACTAAAGATGATATTTATAAAGGAATTAATATATTTGTTAATGATGGTGTAGAAGGATTATTAGAGGATAAAGGGACAGGCATTCAAAGTGCAATCATAATAGCATTATTCTCTTATTATTGTAGTAAGTTCCATATGAATTCTTCATTACTTGTTGTCGAGGAACCAGAGATATATCTGCATCCTCAGGCTCAAAGAGTAATTTCAAATAAATTTGACGAGTTTGTTAATCTAAATTCTACAAATAAAAATCAAGTTATTATAACTACACATTCATCTGAATTTATTAGAAATACTGATATTTGGAATATAATAGTAGTTAAAAAAGTCCACGGAAAGACAGAAACAAAACGTATAAATATAGATAAAGATCAGAATAAGGAACTTGCAAAATTACAAAATATAATATCAACTAAAAATTCAGAAATATTTTTTGCAGATAAAGTTATTTTAGTAGAAGGTGCAGAGGAATATCTTATACCATTGGTAGCCGACAACTTTTATAAAGAGAATGGATATTTAGATAATAATAACATTAGTGTTGCTAAAGTAGGAGGAAAATCTTTTTTTAAACAATATATAGAGTTGTTAACTTATTTAGATATTGAGTATTATGTCATTGCTGATTTTGATATCCTTTATAATGGTTTAGAGAATATTAGCGATTATATTAGTGACTTTTCGCAGGAAGAATTAAATGATATCAGGAAATCTTTACAAAAAATATTACCAGCCGATGAGCCTTGGATAAAGAGTAAAGATATCAAAGAAAAAATATTAAGGCCTGATAAAAGTAAAGATGCTAAAACATTATGTACAGTTATTGATGAAATATGTGCTACTGAAGAATACAATGGAAAATTAAAAGAAGTATGGGAATATTTAAGGCCAAAAGTAATCAAAAAGGTTAATTATAGTATATTAAATAATCATAAGGATGTTAAAACAAAGGTTATTGATTATATTAACAAATTAAAGAAAGATAATATTTACATACTTAAAAAGGGAGAATTAGAAGATTATATTACTGCTAAAGGTGACGAATTAATTGAAGAGTCGGGATTTGCCAACCAAAAAGAATTAAAAGTTATAAAGTTGGCGGAGTTAGTAAGTAGTGGAAAAGTTGGAATAGAAGAAGTTTTGGATGTTGAAGATTATGCAGAAGTGATACAGAAACTCAAACCTAATAATTAAAAATGATGAGGTATTAACTCAGGAGGAATTAACCATTTCTTTATATCTGTTGAGTTATCTACCGAATTAGATGATGTAGAATTATTATTAATTACATACTGTAAACCGCCTAAGAACACCAGTAATTATAAATATTATAGGGGTAGAGAAAATATTAAAATTATAAACAATGGTAGGGTCGGTTTGGTACCCAAGGTTATATCAACCGATATGTTAAAGTGGTGTTGATATTAATTTGTGTAATTTAAAACATAACTATTTTTAAATTAATAATAAAAAGATGAAATAAAACTTGATAAGAGTGTGCAGCCTTCTTTATATTATATAAAGTTCATAAAGTAGGAATTTTATAATATAGGGAGGGCTTATATTATGCATTTAAAACCAGAAGAAATTTATTTTAAGTTTAATGAGGAAAGTATTGGGATTAGAATTCATAAGGAATTGCTATTGCCACTATTACAGCGGATAAATAGGCATTTAGAAGCCTTAAGTTATGAGCAAGGAGTTATAGATAATTTTGCAATACACGATAACATAAGTAATGCAGAAATGATAATGACAAAACTGCTAATCTTAATGGCTGAACCGTACAATAGGAAGGAAATTATACTTGAACTAAATATAGCAGAATTTTTAGTTTTAAGGGAGTGTATATGCTTAAACTTACAATTAATGGGCGTACACAATAAGAAATATGAGGGCCTTGCACGACAGATAGAAAGTATATATTCTATGCTTAGCAAAGAGGATATAAGGGAATATAGGGATTACATTAATAACTATAAAGAAAATAGGGCTACTTTAAATTGATAGAGGCTAAAATGTTGGCAATTTGGTTGCCAATATTTTTTATAAATTAAAATTAATTGTAATATAATTTTAATATTATCCTGCTTTTTTGGAAGCCTTAGAAAATTTTTGTGTTATGCTAAAAATAAGTAAAGAGAAAGGTGAGGTGTATAAAAATGGAAGACAATATAGTAAGTCTAGATAATTATAGGTTTAAAAAGATGGAACAAGAGCAAGAATCTTCTGATGGTTTTTGTATTAAAGATAGAAAAGAAAAGGTATATTTGGATGAAAAGGAAGTAGAGGTTTTAATGAGTTTCCTTGATGAATTCGCAAGTTTTTTAAAAGGAAATGAAGAGGAACTTATAAATGAGAATGAATGGGGGATAGTAGAGAATGAGCAAAATTGTATAAAAGGATGCAAGAGAATTAAAAAAATAATAAAGGATAATATAGAATTATATGAGGACTATGTTATGTTAGAATATGATGATATAAATTTTTTATCCTCACACATATATATATATAATTCTAGTATAAATTCTAAAAAGCAGCAAAAGAATTTAGAGAAGTATAAAACAGTAATGGATAAGTTTAATGAAAAATTAAAAGGAAACGGAAGGCCGCTTATATAAAGTCATCTCTTTGCTTTAATAAAACAGCAGGAAATGTAGGGGCAAAGGGTTTAGAGGGTAAGAAATTTAGAATTATGCCAGAAAGTGGGACATGATAGACTACACCCTCTGCTAAATATAGGAAAAGGCATTAGGAAATTATATTCTACTAATGCCTTTCAACCTTATTACCTTTTGTTTTTTTGTGTATATGGTTTCTATCTTAATAGTAAAGGACAAAAGTATAATAAATGAGATACCTGCCAGTAGACCGAGAATAAAACGTATGGCAGTATTCTGTATGACAATAGAAAAAGGAATTAAAAATATATTTCCAAGTATAAGTAGTTTTATAGTCCTAAAAACACTTGATTTCATTGAATACCTCCTTATATGCATGTATTACATAGAATTTTACCTAACTACCATATCTTATTTCAAATTAAATTTTAACGTTTAAAATAAAGTCGTTATATGATAAAATTAAAGTACACAGTATAAATGGATTTAAATGCCATTGACACAGACATCTAATAAAAGGTGCCCTGAAGTCAGTGGCATTTTTTTGTTTGCATTTTCTAAATTAAATGGAGGGAGCAATATGGCTAAAAGAAGTAATAATTGGGATTCAAACAAATTAGAGAATTGGATAAAGGAGGGGAGGGGCCAGGGAGAAGGAAAGGAATATAAGCCTTGGCTAACAATACAGGACTTTCCTAGTATGGGAAGGGTAACGAGGATATTTGGATGGACAACGCAAAGAATACATCATTTTTTCTCGGATAGCCAGTTGAAATATTTCTATTTATTAGATCGGGAAGAAAAAGTTATCGATATTCGGGAACATTATCCCCTTATAGATTTAGAAGTAGTGTTAAAAGACACATCGGATTTAAAACTTGATAAGTTTATAGACAGGAAAACCAAGGAGCCTTATATACTAACCACTACATTCTTAATTACGCTATTAAACTCTAATGGAAAAAAGAGTTTTGCTGCAAGAAGTATAAAATATGCTTCGGAATTAGAAAAAAAGAGCACAATCGAGAAACTGGAAATTGAAAGGAGATACTGGAAGGCCCAAGGGATTGATTGGGGTATTGTGACAAATAAGGACATTAATGATGTTAGAGCAAAAAATATAGAATGGGTTCATTCAGCAATGACTACTGATAGCAATAATGGGTTTCAAAAGGCTGAGTTTGATGATTTATTAGACGGACTTTTATATAGATTCGCTGATAATAAGCATAGCATAAAGAACATTATAGCAGGATTTGAAAAAGACTATTCGTTAAACGCTGGGACAGGGCTACTATTATTTAAACATTTAGTTGCAGATAAAAGGATAACTTTAGATATGGATGAGCCTATCAATCTTAGTCAAACAGGAAAATCAATTTACATATCTGGAATAAGTGGTAAAGGGGGAAATAATGATGCTAAATTATACGATTAATTCTTTACTGAAGTGGAAGGACGGGACTGAAAGTCCTTGTATTGAGAGATTGCTGTGGCTGGATGATGAAACAACTTATGTAATTGATGTAAATAAAAATAAAGTCCCTTATATTCGTAAATTAAAAGACATAGAAGATGTACTTGCAGAGGGAAAGGCAGAAATAAAAGAAGATGATGAATTTATAGTTATGTTAAAGGAAGAAGATATACCTGAAAAGCATAAGAAAATTAGGGATAGGGCTTGGGAAGTAATTAAAGATATGGCAGATAAGGAGCCTTATATTTTTCAATCTGCTTTTAGGGGTAAGTTAATTAAAAAAGCCTCTGAAATCTATGGAGTAAGTGAATCATGGATTTTAGAATATTTAAAAAGATATTGGAAAAGAGGGAAAACTCGCAACGCTTTATTACCTGACTACAGGAATTGCGGGGCAAGGGGTAAAGAAAGAGAGGCTGGGGATGCGAAAAGGGGAAGACCTAGAATCAATCAGGATATCATGGGGGAAGGGGTTAATATAACGGAAGATATAAAAAGAATCTTTCGTATTACTGTAAATAAATACTACTATACCACAGCAAAAAATTCTTTGACGCTCACATATGAACTGATGAGAAAAGAGTATTTTTCGGATGGCTTTAAAGAAGAAAATGGAGTAAAGATACCAATTATAAAGCCTCAGGCGGAAGTTCCTTCTTTTGGGCAGTTTAGATATTGGTTTAAAAAGGAACGAAATGTAAAAAAAGAGATAACTAGCAGATACAGCAACAAAAAGTATCAAAAACAGTATCGACCTATAATAGGCAGTTCTTTAGATGGAGTATTTCAGCCGGGAAAATTCGAAATAGATTGCCAAGTGGGTGATGTTTATTTGGTATCAAGATTCAACAGAAACTGGGTTATAGGTAGACCTGCCATTTATGCAGTAATTGACAAGTTCAGTAGACTAATATGCGGTCTATATATTGGATTAGAAACAGGTTCTTATGCAGGAGCCATGATGGCGCTTTTAAACGCAACCATGAATAAAGTGGAGTTTTGTAAGCAGTATGGAATTGAAATAGAGGAGAAAGATTGGCCTGTACACCATCTTCCAGAGACTATAATTGCAGACCGTGGAGAACTAGAAGGGGGAAATATTGATAACCTTATAAATACTCTAAATGTAAAAGTTCAAAATACACCACCTTATCGAGCAGACCTGAAATCAGCAGTTGAAAGGTTCTTTGGACTTACAAATGAGCGAGTAAAGCCATTTGTGCCAGGTGTTGTGGATTTAGATGGAAGGGAACGAGGGGATAAAGACTATAGGATAAAAGCAAAACTGGATTTATTTCAATTTACTCAGATAATGATAAAATGCATTTTATACCACAATAATCATTATCATTTGGATTACTATAAGCGTGATGAAGATATGGTTGAAGATAATGTTTCCTGTATTCCAATAGAACTTTGGAACTGGGGTATTGCAAACCGAGGTGGGACACTTAGAACAGTTCCAGAGGATGCTGCAAAACTAGCACTGATGCCTTCTGATACAGCCACTGTGACTGCAAAAGGGATTAGGTATAAAGATATGTATTATGCAGCAAAGTCTATGCTAAAAAACGGAATGTTTGCTGATGCACGAACCAAGGGAACACGGAAAATTAAAATAAGTTATGACCCACGTAATATGGATTACATCTATGTCTATAATGATAACCCTAATGAATACGAGAAATGTTTTTTGGTAGATGCTAACAGCAGATATAAAGATAAGGCATTTGAAGAAATAGAATACTTATTAG
>ENA-UOOR01003780-UOOR01003780.1-fermentation-metagenome-genome-assembly--contig:-NODE-3780-length-12800-cov-12.897607_pt1 | contig 12800 bp, 9 predicted proteins | sample MGYA00245780_ERZ724029 | MGnify/ENA primary metagenome ERZ724029 (study PRJEB28704, sample SAMN03018315) | fermentation metagenome | biome: anthropogenic terrestrial biome; feature: soil; material... | reverse complement strand
TCATGCACTAATTATAGGGGTTTTCTCAACCTGAGTCAAATGGATAACCATTTAATATTATTACCCTTGATGAGCCTATCTCCTGGGATGAAGGAGCCGAAGTAAACCTTGCGTATTCAGAGGACGGGGTCGATCTCGGAATATATGAAATGGGTGATACCGGGCGTGTATCGGTGCAGATTGAAACGCAGCCTTTCAAAGTAACTGCAGGAGATTCTGTAACATTAACAGCAAAAGTCCATGGCTCTTGTACTACAAGTTCATATTCATGGGATTTTGGTGACGGTAGTGCATCTGGTTCAGGAAGTTCAGTACCTCATATATACAACAATGCTGGTCAATATGCGATATTCTGCACTGTTACTGCAAGTGATGGAAAAGTATACAAAGGCTGCTCGTATATAATTGTATATGCTCAGGATGCATTGAAGCAGCCGTTACGAAAATGTACTTTTGATGAAAACGATAATGATTGGGAATGGTACATTAATACCGGAACTAGGGATAGTTTATTTGGCAGAGAGCAAAGTGTTGAAAAACTTAGTGATGGCACTAACGGATACCTGCGTTTGTACATCAATGAGGATGATTTAGAAAATGGTAAAGATCTAATGGCTGAGATTTGGCCGAATGAATGGAATATAAACCAGTACCCCTTAGTTAAAGCCAGATATAAAATAAAGCCGGGTACGCCTGTAGCCATGTTTGTATGCGGTTTTCCTAAGCACAGTTTTTATGAGAATCGTGCCGTCGACACCGGTGCAAATATTGTATACGTAGCTGCATCTCCCGGAAGCGGTAAAGAAGTCTTTTTTATCTTAGAAGATGATAATGAATGGCATGAAATAACGATTGATGTACGTGATTTTTTCAACGTAGATTTTGTCCAATCTGTAGGATTTAAAAATCCAACATGTCCGTATACTGCAGATTCTGGCGACGAGTGGTGTCTGGATTATTTCTCAATAGAGCCTGACATAAGTTTGGTTAAAAATCCGGGATTTGATAATCCTGAAACAGAACCATGGCTTGTAACTGGAGGCTGGAATGCTGCAGATTGTGTTTATTCAATTTGTACAACCGATCCACGAAGCGAACAAAATTGTATAAGGGTGGATCATGAAAGAAGTAGCAAGTATCTATATCAGAAGAATGTTGCTGTTGAAAAAAATACAGATTATACATTCTCGTTTTATGCTAAAACGGAGATAGATCGAGCAATAAGATGTTATGCAGCTACAAGTCCCGAATGGGAACCGATATTATCGGAATATTATGAAACATACAGTAGCAATGGTGAGTGGAACCAATATGCAATAGCTTTCAACAGCAAAGAAGCAACATCGGTTATTTTAGTCTTATCGGATTGCGCTTCTTCAGCCCAAAATTCAATAAGTTATATTGATGATGTTGAATTGCTCCCATCATCATTTGCGTTGTTAAAAGCCATGGCAGTAGCTTCAAGAAAAACAGAAGCGGATTATACAGTGGAAAGCTGGATAGTTCTTGCTCAGGCGTTGACAATGCCTGAAGCAACCATAGAAGAAATGGCGGCAAAGACAGCAGCGATTAATAACGCAATTTTTTGCTTAGAACAAAAACAGGAGGTTGTGCCGACACCGACAGAAGCCCCGACACCGACAGAAGCACCTGCACCGACAGAAGCGCCGACACCAACAGAAGCGCCGACACCGACAGAAGCACCTACACCTGCACCAGCAACAATTACGATTAAAGAAACTTTGGCGGATGGAAGTGTGATACGCTCTGTTACAGTTATCATAGCTATGGAGGCGGTTATAGACTCAGGTGGGAAAGCCTCGGCTATGGTGCCGGAAAGCCAGGTAACAGAACTAATAAATAAGGCAATAGAAGAAGCTGCGAAGAATGGCGGACCTGTAGCTGCAAAGGTTGAAATTATAATAAACGCGCCAACCGGAGCTAAAACTTATGAATTGAACCTAACAAAAGACTTAGTTGATAAGATTGCAGGCAGCAAAGCAGAAGCTTTGACTATATCGACACCGTTTGCGAATATTACCTTTGATAGGGCATCAATGGATACCATTTCCGATAAGGCAGAAGGCGATATGAGAATTTCAATTTCGCAAGCAGACAAAACAACGCTTTCTAAGGAAGTGGCGGATTTGGTGGGAGACAGGCCTGTATACGATTTTAGCATTAGAAGCGGCGATAAAACTATTTCCGAGTTTTGGGGAAATGTAACAGTATCGTTGCCCTATACACCAAAAGCCTGGGAAGATATCAATGCCATAATTATCTATTACATTAATGATAAAGGTAGTCCGGAGCTTGTCAGCAATTGTTTATATGACCCTGCAACGGGTATGGTTAGCTTTACTACAGACCACTTCTCACGCTTCGCAGTGGGGTATAATAAAGTAAGCTTTAACGATATAGACACAAATGCATGGTACAATAAGGCTGTAGAATTTATTGCTGCAAGAGGAATTACAACGGGCACAGGTAACCGCAATTTCAGCCCTGATGCAAAATTAACCAGAGGCCAATTTATAGTCATGGTGCTAAGAGCATATGGAATAAAGCCTGACGGAAACCCAAAAGACAACTTTATCGACGCAGGGAACACTTATTATACGGGTTATCTGGCTGTAGCAAAGAGGCTTGGTATATCAGCGGGCATTGGCGGAAATAAGTATGGGCCTAATATTGAAATCACAAGACAAGAGATGTTTACCCTACTGTATAATACTTTAGACGCTGTAGGTGAATTACCTGCTAACAATACCGGAAATGAACTGACGGAGTTTACTGACATAGATCAGGTAGCGCCTTGGGCTAAAAACTCCATAATGGCGCTCGTAAAATCAGGAATTATAACCGGCAGTAATGGTAAGCTTATTCCTGTCGATACTGCAAACAGAGCTCAAATGGCACAGGTTATGTACAATTTATTATCAACTAAATTCAGGCGCCCCTTGGCTGATAAAAGCTATTCATAGCATTTGCAGGAGAAGTGCTGTGCTTTAATGCCGATTTGCTATAGAATTGCGCTAAAAGGAGACCGAGAGGTCTCCTTTTGTTAATTGGATATTATGATGATGCCCTCCATCTCTATAGCTGGCCTAAAAATCCAAAAATTCAGGAAGTATGTTTTTAACCCGCTGCGCAATAGCTTCCGTTGTTTTAAATAATGAATAAAGAAAAATTTTCACCCTATATAAATTTTATCACCTTATTCATGGTGTGACAATGTTTTACAATAAAAGTGTACTAAATATATTAACGCGAGGTTAAATTATGCAAAGCAATATAAACAATTTAAAATTACAAAAACACACCACACCTAAGCTTGGTAAAAATGGTTTTATAAAAAATATAAAAAAGAACAGAACCCTTTTGCTAATGATTTCTCCGGCAATCGTATATTATGTTATTTTTATGTACCTGCCTATGTTAGGCATATGTATCGCATTCCAAAACTTTAATTATGTAAAAGGGGTGTTTGGAAGCCCACTTGTGGGTTTTGAAAATTTCAGGTTCTTCTTTATAACCGGTGATGCAAGAAATGTCACATTTAATACATTTGCATATAATGCGGTGTTTGTGTCTGTCAATACTATATTTGAAATTACAATTGCGATATTTTTGTCGGAGCTCTCGGGCAAGTATTACAAAAAAGCGACCCAGACCATTATGTTTCTGCCGTACTTTATATCATGGGTAGTGGTAGGAGCATTCATCTACAATATTTTCAACTATGAATTTGGAAGCCTCAACACTTTTCTTAAATCACTAAACATGAAGCCTGTAAATGTTTATATAAACGAGAGCGTATGGAAGTATATTCTGCTATTAGCAAACATGTGGAAATGGGTTGGTTATGGAAGCGTAATATACTTGTCAGGAATAATGGGAATTGACAATGAAATGTTTGAGGCTGCATTTATTGATGGAGCGAATATATTCCAAAAAATACGGTATATAACACTGCCATCACTAACACCACAGATAGTTGTTCTCACTCTGATGAATATAGGTCAGATTTTCCGGGGTGACTTTGAAATGTTTTATCAGGTTACAGGCAACAATCCAATGGTTTATAAAGCCACAGATGTAATTGATACCTATGTGTTCAGGGCGTTGATTAACTCTCAGGAATTTGGAATGTCGAGTGCGGTAGGATTATACCAGTCAGTACTGTGCTTCATAATAATAATGGTTACGAATTATATTGTTAAGAAATACCATAGTGATTATGCTCTTTTTTAACCTAACGGAGGGATATAGATATGTCAAAGATTAAAAAAGAAAACGACTCAATACTTTTTAGTATACTGGGATATGTACTTATAACTTCATTCTCAATTGCATGTTTAATACCTTTTATTATGATTATTTCCGGTTCATTTACAGCAGAAGATGCAATCATGCGATATGGCTATAGCCTGATTCCAAAAAAGTTTTCGCTGGAAGCATATGGGTTCCTTGTAAAGTCACCAGAAGCTATAATACGCGCTTACACAGTAACAATAATCCGCACTATTACGGGAACAATTCTTTCGCTGTTTTTAATGTCTATGACTGCTTATGTTTTGCAAAGAAAAGATTTCCCGTATAGGAATAAATTATCAATGTTCTTTTACTTCACCACGCTTTTTAACGGAGGCCTGGTACCAACTTATATACTGATGATTAAGTATCTTCGACTGAAAGATACATTTGTAGCTTTGATATTACCTCTGTTATTTAGTGTGTTTAATATGATTATTATCAGGACATATATGAGCTCTTTGCCAGAGTCCATCAGCGAATCAGCTAAAATAGACGGTGCAGGAGACTTTAGGATTTTCATTGGCATTATTCTTCCCATATCAACGCCGGCAATTGCAACTATTGGGCTTTTCAGCGCATTAGCTTATTGGAATGACTGGATGTATGCCATGCTTTACACACAAAATGACAGGTTGTATCCTCTGCAATATTACCTATATAAAGTTTTGTCCCAAATCGAGGCAGTTAAGAATTTAACACGGGCAAACATAAATGTAAAGTATACCTTGCCCGAAGAGTCCTACAAGCTTGCTATGACCGTAGTAGCTACGGGACCGGTTGTTTTCCTTTACCCTTATTTGCAGAAATACTTTATTAAAGGTTTAACAATAGGAGCCATTAAAGGATAATGCCGACAGACGGTTTATCAATATAAAAATTCAGGAGGTATAAAACAATGAAGGTAACAAGAAAAGTTTCACTGGTAACTGCTATACTATTAGCATCTTTATTAATTCTAACAGCTTGCAGTATCCCAGAAAGCACAGTTTCAACCACAGCCCTCACTACTACAACCAAGAGCAGCACAGCAGCATCAACGGAAGATACGTCAAAGCCTGACATTCCACAGGAAGTCAAGCTTAAAATGTATCTCCTTAGTGACAAACCGGTTGATGCTGATCTGGTATATGCTGAAGTCAACAAAAAATTAAAGCAGGACATCAATGCAACAGTAGATGTAAACTTTATAAGCTGGGCTGAAGAGTCTACGAAATACCAATTGATTTTCGCATCGGGTGAAGATTTTGATCTGGTATATACAGCCAATTGGGAGTATTATAATCAAATGGCTGTAAAGGATGCATTCATGCCAATTACAGAGGACATGCTTAAGAAATATGCTCCCAAAACTTTTGAAGAGGTTCCCAAAGAAGCATGGGAGCAGGCGAAAGTAAACGGCAATGTATTCATGGTTCCCTTTACTAAAAAAGAATATAATACATATATCGCAATTGTTAGAGGGGATTTACGCGCGAAATATAATTTGCCTGAATTAAATTGCATCGAGAATGTGGAGAAATATCTTGATACAATTGCAGCTAATGAAAAAGATTTAGTTCCATGGGCCGATTTAGGCAGTAATAAATCATTTCTGATACCGGGTATATTAAATATTTACCCAAACAATTATGGTGAAAAAGGCGAAAAAAGCATGACCTATGTCAAGCAGACTGATAAAAACAGTAAAATATATTCATTACTTGACAAGGATTTTTACAACGAGCTTCTTGAAACCTATAAGAAAGCTGCAGAGTGGTATCAAAAAGGTTTTTGGTCAAAAAGCGCTCTTACAAACAAGAGCAATAACTGTGATCAATTGGTCGCCGGTAAAGGAGCTTTTGGTATAACAAACGTCACAAGTCTGCAAAATTACATCGACAAAATCGAGAAAGAACATCCCGAATGGAAAGCCGAAGTATATGATGTAAACTTTTCCAAATACGCTTTTGTTAATTCCTACCTTAATAATGGGATGGCTATACGCGCTATATCAAAAAATCCCGAAAGAGCCCTTATGATGCTTGATTTATTCAGAAATGACCAAAGCTATTTTGACCTTACCACATATGGGATTAAAGGGAAACACTACAACCTGACTGAAGACGGCAAATTGCTGAGCGGACCGGATCAGGCTAATTTCGAAGTTGACGAAGCATGCCCTTGGGGATGGAGAACAAATTTATACAGGGATAATGCAAATAATTCCGAAAGTTTCAATAGAATTTTAGAGAATTTAGAAAGCAAATCATTTGCTCCACCGCTTGTAGGATTCGATCACAACCCTGAAAAGGTAAAAACTGAAGCTGCTGCAATACAAACGTTGCATGAGCAATATTATAATATATTATGCCTTGGAATGGATGCGGATCCTGAAGTGAGAATGGCTGAATGGCTGGAAAAACTAAAAGCTATTGGGTATGAAAAGTATGTAAATGATATGCAAAGCCAGCTTGAAGAGTATCAAAAGAGAATAGGTAACTAAGTAGCCGTAATACATGCAAACTAATACTCTATAAGCTATATGAAACGTTACAAATTCTTGAAATTTTAATGTAGATGCTTTATCCAGCCTTCGAAAGAAGGCTGGATAACCATATTATGATTGCACCAGATTGCAGCAATCATAATATAGTTAGTGCTCATTGAATGGGGGTGCCAGCCAAGTGCCACAAGTTGTAACATATAATGATATATTAAAAGGCTTTAAAAAGCTTCCTTTGGGTAAAAATCCATTAATATTGGTGCACAGTTCATTAAAGTCTTTTGGTTATGTTGAGGGAGGAGCAGAGACCGTTATTGCTGCACTACTTGGTTTATGCGGTGATGGTGGAACTTTGGTAATGCCTGCATTGTCTTACAGGAGTGTTAATGAAAGTAATCCTTTCTTCGATGTTTTGGAAACACCCTCCGATTGCGGTATCATTACCGAGACATTTAGAAAAATGCCATATACAAGAAGAAGTATTCATGTGGTATCCTCAGCAGCAGCTATGGGTGAAAAGGCAGATTATATAACATGCTTTCATGACGATACGCCTTGCGGGTACGGAACACCATACAGGAAAGTTATTGAAAATGACGGGTACTGTCTTTTTATAGGCACAGGATTTGAGTCAAATACATTATTTCATGCAGCAGAAGAGCATGTTAACCCTTTCTACATAAAATATAAGTCTATTGAGTATGTTCGTGTAAAGGGATATGACCGGTTCATAAAGCTCTGTTCCTTCAGAAGATATAATTGTCACCAGACAGGAATCATTAGAAAGCTTAAAAAAATGAGTGCTGTATTTGAGCAGGAGGGTGTGCTGTCAAGGGTTAAGTTAGGGAACTCGGTAATTACCTTGATTAAGGCAAGAGATAACTTTAGACTATGCTGCGACGTCCTAAAAAGCAACCCTTGGTTTATCATAGATAAATCAGAAACCCTAAAATAGGTTATGACAAGGCTACAAGAGGAACCCCCGCCCTACCTCTATAGGTACTTATTAGTATTGAAATCAAATAATTCAATGAACGAATCCGAGGTTTGTAACTAGAAATTTATAGGCAAAAACCTCACAAATACTATTACACAAGGAGGATATATTATGAGCCAGATTGCATTATTTGGAGGAGAAAAAGTAAAGAAAACACCTTTCGGTACAGGAAAAAGATTTGGCGATGAAGAGCTTTTGCAGGTTAAAGAAGCTCTTGAACAGAATACTCTTTTTTATTGGATGGGAGGTAAGGTAAAGGAATTTAATAGGAAATTTGCGGAGATGTATGGGACAAAATACTGTGTTGCAACATCCTCCGGTACGGCTGCAATACATGTAGCTCTTGGCGCTGCCGGTGTTACAGCGGGTGATGAAGTTATAACCTCCCCGATCACAGATATGGGAACTGTTATAGGTATACTATATCAAAATGCGATTCCTATTTTTGCCGACCTTGATCCATACACCTACAACCTTGACCCAAAATCCATTGAAGAAAAAATCTCTGACAAAACAAAAGCCATTCTTGTTGTTCATCTTGCAGGTAATTCAGCTGATATGGACGGCATTATGACAATTGCCAAAAAGCATAATTTGAAAGTAATTGAAGACTGTGCACAAAGCTATTTATGCTATTATAAAGGGAGATTAACAGGTACAATTGGCGATATCGGATGCTTCAGCCTTAATGACTATAAGCATATTTCTGCAGGTGATGGCGGTATGCTTATATTAAATGACGAAAATATGTATCATAAGGCTTTAAGATTCGCTGATAAGAACTATAACAGGTATGCAAAAAATCAGGCAGAACTAAGAAAAGTGGATTACATAGCACCAAATTACAGAATGAACGAATTAACTGGAGCTGTTGCAATAGCCCAGCTTGGTAGACTTGAAGACTTGTGTGAAAAAAGAAATATTTATGGTGAAAAATTAAGCAAAAGAATTGAAGGATTGCCAGGTATTAAAATCCCCAAAATTGAGGAGGGCGTAAAAAGCTCATATTGGTTTTATATGTTCAGGATTGATGAAGAGGAAGCAGGGGTAAGCAGAGATGAGTTTTCTAAGGCTTTAAATGCCGAAGGAGCTACAAACTGGCCAGGGTATATTCAATCCTGTGTATATGAATATAGCATTTTTCTAAACAAAACAGCCTACTTGGGCACTGACTGTCCATTCAATTGTAAACACTATAGTAAGGAAATAAACTATTACAAAGGAATGTGCCCAACTGCGGAGGCTATTAATCACACTGCGATCAGAATGCCTGTAAGTGAATTTTTCACGGATAAAGATTGTGAGGAAGTAATTGAAGCAATCAGGAAAGTTTCTTCATATTATTTTAGCAATAAGAAAAGTAATAAGAAATAAAATGAAGAATCAAACTTATGTACCAAAAAACGGGCGCTCCAAATTATTTTCTCAAAATACAAAAGCGTACCTTCATTTGCAACTGGGATTGTAAGAGGTATTTCCCTTTGCTGGTTTATAGCGGGTGCTAATGATGCAGAACACCCGCTAATTTTTCGAGCTTACTCCAAAATATTGTTTAAAAGTTTTATCATTAATAAACCAGAATCTCCCCCTTCGAACTATCTTATCTAAGGCAGTGAAAGCGTGGCGGGGGATGAATCATTTACAATTCAAAGAATTGTTTAAATCAACCTTAACTTAGACAAGCCTATGCGTGTATATTTGTCCGGATTGCAGCATAATTATAGGTTAGACAGATCTGAGAGGGGTTATGTATTATGAAAAAAACAATTATTATAGCCATCTGTATTATAATGATAATATCTATAAGTGGCTGTCTGAAAACAAGGGATAAAGCATTGGAACAAATTAAGGAAGATGAGCTCCGGCCGGTTAGCAGTATTCTTTTGTCAGAGGAGGATGCTCTCCGTTTAAATGAAAAACTGCAGGTTCGCCTTTATTTTGCAGATCAGGACGGAACCAGGCTGGTAAAAGAAATACGCTATATTGATATGAATGACGCAAAGCAGGGTACAGAACAACAAGCAACTTTATTGGTTAAGGAGCTTGTAAAAGGACCTTCAAACTCAACACTAAAATCAACTATGCCAGAAGGAGCTTCTTTAAGATCGCCTATAAAGGTGGAGAATCGGACAGCAACTGTTGACATGACTAAAGAATTTGTTGATAACCATCCGGGTGGTAAAGAAGCCGAAGAAATGACGATATTTTCGATAGTAAACACACTTACAGAGCTTAAGGACATTGAAACGGTTAAGTTCCTTATAAATGGGAAAACCCAAAAAGAGTTCAAGGGAAACTTTCTTTTTAATAATGAGTTTCCAAGGAACGAGGCGTTGATAGATCGTAAACAGAGCCAAAGCGTTATACCGGATTCGGGAGAAATCGGGGATGATACAGTAGAAGTTAATGCTGATGATGTATATGAGGATGAAATACTTGAATAGCATTACCCCTCTGGCGTTTACACTGGGTGGCAGGAAACGGTTAGTCCGTAACTGCCACCCATTTCGCAATATATGTTTAATCTGAAAATCAACATACATAGGCACGAATTGATGCACATGCCAATTATCAAAAAACCAAGACCCCCACTTCTATAAGTGGCGGGTTCCGATTCTACACTTCAGGTGGAGTAGAGTCTCCATCTGAAGCCCATAGGCGTATTTTACAAGTAAAAACGCTTGATGTTCAGCTTTGCTGAACGAGTTCACTTTGGCATAGGCAAACAGTTGAATGTACAATATGGTTATCACCCAGAAAGTCACAAAGTGACTTTCTGATGAAATTTTAGACTTCTTAAATTTCATCAGCCTTCGGAAGAAGGCTTGATAACCATATTGTGATTGCACTAGGTTGCAGCTCGCTGCAACTTCCTGCAGCTAAACCTGCAGGAAAAGTCGTTTTACGACTTTCTGGGGAGCAATCATAATATAAATTGAAAAAGAGGAGGTTGACATACATCACCAAACACAATAACATCTTTTTCAATATATATATTCAGGAATACGAAGCATATCCCTGAACCCCGCTAACTTTCGCATACCTTTGAAAGATATGGATTCTGTCTTGTGAAGACAGAATGTTTAATGTATAATCATGAAGATGGATTTGGATATATGGCGATAGCAGTGTTATGAAGTCATTTGTGGTGTAAAGAGTAAGAATAGCTGCGTCAATTTAAGGAGAATTGTGATGGATGACCGACCGATTGGAGTATTCGATTCGGGGCTTGGAGGGCTAACTGTTGTAAGTGAAATTATGAAGAGCCTGCCAAACGAAAGCCTTATTTATTTTGGTGACAATGGTAGAACTCCATATGGTACTAAATCAAAGGAAACCGTTATTAAATACACGAAGCAGGATGTTGCATTTTTGCTTTCAAAGGATGTGAAAATGCTTGTCGTTGCATGCAATACGGTTAGCGCGCTGGCTTTATCCGAGGTCAGTTCCGCAATCAACGTACCTGTTCTGGAGGTTATAAAACCCGGAGCAAAAAGTGCCCTAAAAAAGACAAAAAGCGGTAGAATAGGCATAATCGCCACACCGGGTACAATAGCAAGTGGTGTTTATAGTAGTGCAATCCTTAACCTTAATCCAGCAATCGAGATTTTTTCAAAGGCTTGCCCGCTTTTTGTAAGTCTTGTGGAAGAAGGCTGGTGGAATAATGAGATCGCCCGGATGGTCGCGGAAGAATATCTTAAGGATATAAAAAAAGAGAAAGTTGATACCCTCGTTTTGGGTTGTACCCATTATCCTTTGTTAAGCGATACTATACGAAAGGTTATGGGGGACGAGGTTTCCCAAGTTAACTCCGCTAAGGAGCTGGCTCTTGCTTTGAAAGAACTGCTTGAGGAAAAAGAAATGTCTGCAGCACAAAAACCCGCTCGATATATATATTATACCAGTGATAGTGTAGAAAAATTTAAAGAACTGGGAAAGCTAATTCTTTCAGCAGATATTGAAAATGTGGAACGTGTTGACGTGGGGAATTAAAAAAGAATATACTTACAATGAATAATGGATAATGAAAAGAAATTATGAAAAAAGTATTACCAATAAAGAAACTATATATATATATTGAATGAGAAAATCAACATAATATACACACGAATTGTTACACTTGCCATTTGTTTTGCATAGCAAAAACAAGCATTTGTGCAATATAAATTGAAACAGAAATGATTTACAAATATCACAAAGCATAATTAACTTCTTATTCAATTTATATAGATAAAAGAACAATGATAAAAGAACAATGAAAAAAGAACAATGAAAAAAGAACAATGAAAGAAGGAACAATGAAAGAAGGAACTATCTTGAAAAAAGACGTAATGATTACTGTTGATAGCAAGCAGGAGCATCCGGAGCAGGAACCGGAGGTTATGAATTTTATCACTGAAGGGACATACAGCAAAAAAGATAATTGTTATTGCATAACGTATGATGAGAGCCCTGTTACAGGCTTGGACGGGACAACCACTACTATGGAGATAGCATCGGATTCGGTGACATTAATTCGCTATGGTAATGTTTCCAGCCTTATGGTTTTTGAAAAAGGCCGTAAGCACACTTCCGAGTATAACACTGAATACGGTATATTTGCAGTTGGTGTAACTGCCAGAAAGCTAAATGTGGAACTGAATGATCATGGCGGTCATTTTGATATCGAATATGTTTTAGAGGTTAATAATCAGGTAACCAGCTTTACAACACTTAATGTTAAGGTGCAGTAAGCATAGTGAACTGTAAAGATTACTTTTAAATGCGTGCAGACTACAACATTAAGAAAGTGGCAGGGTGCATGAGCGAGCAGACCGGATGCATGGGCGAGCAGCAGGCTCTGCCTGCGACCAGCCTCGTTGAAATGGTGTGTTGAAATTGCCAAGCAATTTCTTCCGTTATTTTAAATTAAATAATAGAAGGTGATATGAAAAATGTACAGTATTTACGAAAAAATCAAGGAGCAAATAGAGGACATCATAAAAACAGCAATATCCCAAGCGA
>ENA-UOOR01003778-UOOR01003778.1-fermentation-metagenome-genome-assembly--contig:-NODE-3778-length-12814-cov-4.013246_pt1 | contig 12814 bp, 17 predicted proteins | sample MGYA00245780_ERZ724029 | MGnify/ENA primary metagenome ERZ724029 (study PRJEB28704, sample SAMN03018315) | fermentation metagenome | biome: anthropogenic terrestrial biome; feature: soil; material... | reverse complement strand
CAATGCTTTATTTAATCCGGACCAATCTATGTTTTGCACTAATTGTGTAGTGACATCAAGAAATTCTGGAAGTCCGGTTCCTAGTGTCCATTTACCAACTGGCTTTAAAAAGTCATTGTAAAAGTCCTCCAGCCCTTTTGCTGCAAATGTTTTTAAAGGCTCTAAAGAATTCACAAGGCGCTGAAAAGCCGCAGTTGTAGGTTCTGCATATTTAGCCCATTCTGAAAAGAATGATTTAATTTTATCTCCAAGCGATTGAATTCCAGATGGAATTTCTACGTTTTTAAACATTTCTCCGTAATCAGGCATACCGGGATTTTTATTTGCACTCGATTTTGGAGTTGCTGTATCTTCACTTGGCTTTTGCAAGACATTCAGTTCATCGAATCCCATAACTGTGCGTTGCAATTCTTTTACTTTTTTAGTGGCATTACTTGCATTGTCTGCGGTTTGTCCGAGAGTGTCAGCATAATTCACATTTGCGCGTTGGGCTACCGTGAATGTCGTTGATCCACCAAATATGCGAGCACTCAGCATACCAATCGTATTGAAAAGATTTGCTAATTGATTTGACAACCATGTAATAGTGGGAGTAATTGCCTGAATTGCTGGCATAAGTGCGCTGGCAAAGCTGTTTTTCAAATATAGTGAACTTGTTGCAAGTGATGACATAGCAGCATTTGCGGAAGAACTTGCTAGCGCCATATCTTGAACGCCCGTAACAATGCCTTGTGAAAGCGCGCTGAATATCTTAAATGCTACCATCCCGATAAGCATTTTTTTCATCGTTTTCATAGTGCCGGACCATGCAGAAGTTGACTTGTCAGCGGCATTTTTAGCCTTATTCCCAGCACTCGTCATACCTGCTCCGACTTTATTTGTCGTAGAAGTTATACTTGATAATTCGGCCTTTAGTTTTTCCTGAGTATCAGAGAGCCTTTGCGTCGCCGAGTCAGCCGAAAGCATTCTCTTTTCAAGCTGTAAATAGGCGGTGCTTCCTTCGCCTTGTTCTTGTGCGACGCGAGCCGATGCACTTGCCAAATTGCTGTAAAGCATTCTTTGGTTGTCAATTCTTTGGCTTACGGTTGTAAGCTTTGCGGCAATGGCGTTAAACTGCGCCTGTGCTTCCGCTGACATATGAGAAATCTTTGGAGTAAGGCTGTCTATATATTCTCCCATTCTACGAACTTCCACCGTTGCTGCTTCGGTATCAATGTTGATCTTTGGACCTTTGGAACCGATTTTAGCAGTAAAGGCATCCATTTCGGCTTGAATTTTTGAAACGTCATAATTTACTGTAGGAACGTTTTGCTCTGCTATGGCTGGGGCAGGAGAAGAAGAAACCGGCTCTGTTGTTGGCGCATTTTTGACAAACTTTTTTGCAAAATCTTCTGGAGACATAGAAAACAGATTTTTGTTATAATTATCAATCTCTGCGGATTTAGCCAACTTTTCTCTTGCAGAAGCTAGCTTTTCGGAAGCAACACGAGAGCGCTCCATGGATACAGTGGCACGGTCTAGTCTTGCTTGATACATTTTCTCGTTTGCTTCGGCTTTTTTGCTGGTGGAAGATAAATCCCCTGTGCCTTTAGTCAACTTCTCCAATGCAGAAAATGCCTTTGATGTAGAAGCCATAGAATCTAGGCTTTCAGTGAATTTTGAGAGAGATGGGGCGATCTTTTCGATTGCTTCCTGCATCCGTGTTACTTTTTCAATAACTTTATCCAGTGCATTTGAAGCCTTTGTAGACGAGCCTGTAACTTCAATCATAAGGTCGTCGTTAGCCATTTGGTATATCCCCCCTATATAATAAAAATAGCCGAAGCCCTAATAAAAAGGTTTCGGCTTTCAATGAAGCTCATGTTCGCTTTTTGCCAATGATTTCTTTGGGCGGTTGATTCTTTTTGGCAAGAATACGGTCGAGCTTTTGAGTTTGTGCGCGGATGTCATCATCAGAAGAATTGACTTCTTTTTGAGGTTCTTCTCCTTCTGATCCATCATAGCTTTTGAAAACCTCAAACGGTTTGGCTGGATATTGTTTGTCTTTTGAGAAGCAATGAGAAATAGCTGCCATCATGTATCTCCCCTGAAGCCATGCGGCAGTGTTTGTTTCCCACTGCCATAACTTTGCTTCTGACTTTTTTCGTTCGTTGTAGGCCTTCAAATAAAGCCAAAACAGTTTCGGATCTTCATTCCAAAACTCATTTGATGGACAGCCAACAAGAATTGCTTGCGGAAAAAGCTCATTTTCAAAATATTCAGTAAGAGATTTTGGAAGCTCTGACTTTAAGCTTTTGCGTTCTTGCTGACAAGAAAGCTCTTGCCGGTCGTAGCATTGCTCCCGGCCTCTGTAAAAACCGCCATAAAGGATTCCATAAGCGGAGAATAAACGTTATTAATGCCAAACTCCTGAATGGATTTATCAGATAGTTCCTGCGCTTCCGCAAAACTGATCTGCGGATGGAATTTGCGAAGCCCAATGTAAAACAGTCGGTCGGTTGTGCTGAACATCTTTTCCTTCATGTCAGAAATGTTGCCGCCGATTTCCTCAAACTTCCGGACACTCGACCGGTCAAAAAACATTTTGTACTTTTTTTCATCCACGGAAATATCAAAAGCTGCCATATGTAAAATCCTCCAAATTTTTAAAAATTATTTATTATAATTGAGTTTTAAGTTAAGATGCTGTAATCATTGTTGTAACTGCGGTAGGTGCAACATGATCGTGGGAAGATACAGAGAAAGACAATCCGGCTTCAACTGCTTTTCCGGCGGTAACGGCTTCAACCCATGTAGAACCACGACCAGTGAACTTTTCTCCAGAACCATCGCCGTAAACGATCAGATAATTCTTGTCTGCGGTTAAACTGATGGCTGTCTGTACTGTCGTATAATCAGCATCAGTATAAAAATATTTAAACTCATATCCGGGGGTCTCTGGACGGTCAGGAATAGATGTAGAATATGCGCTATCAAGAGTAGTGGTATCGATGGATTTTGGAGCTGAGCCGGTTGCCGGAGCACTAGAAATTTTAACGAGCATTTCATACTTTCCAGGTGTAGTGCCTTCTGCGTACAGTTTTGTGCCAACATCAGAAATTGCCATAGGTTATTCCTCCAATTTCAAAAAACAAAAATAACGATATGGCACTCTCTGGCGCTCTGCTTACTTTAAAAAATAATTAGCTGTAAATTACTTGCCTGTCCTCATCAATCATGCAGTCGTAACGGAGCATATAACGATAGATCGTTGTGTCAGCTACATTTGTGACAGGCTTTGCGGTGATTCTCCGCATGTGGAGTTCATTTTCCATAATAGGAATAATTGCATCACGGATTTTCTTTGCAACAATTTCTCCTGTGCTTCCGTTCATGTAAATGTCAATCTGCCATGAAGGTTGTGACTGCTGTCCGGTATAGCTTAGATCATGAGAAATCTCCGGATCATCAACATCTATAACCGTGACATAAGGAAATGACGGGGCAGTCGATTGATATTGCTTTTCAATAACGGCTGTTGGATATATAGCCAACACAGCCGCTTTGATTTTAGTAAGAATCGAATTCGTAAAGTCAAGCATTTCCCATATTCACCTTCAATGTCTCTCCGGCTTGTTGCCGCATATATTCTCGTGTGCGATAGACGAAAGCAGAAGCAGGTTGACCTTGCGTAGTATGCCAATTCCCGTTTCTATCCTTAAACGACCAGCCTTTTTCACCATGACCGTTATGGTCGTATACCCAACCGGGAGCCGGTTCAGGGTGGGGGCTGTCTCTGCCACGAATTCCTGTTCCGTACTCCACAAAGATTGCATAGTCAGAGCCAACTAGAATTTTACCGGTATTGGCGTTCTCGTCATATTCCCATGAGATACTTCCTGCAAGTTCTCCACTGTCAACTTTCACAATGGAAAGCATGTATTCGTACCCCTTTTGGGTTAGCTCTTCAACGGCTTTTCTTGTTCCACTGTCGATTGCATCTGCCTTTTTCATCAAAAGGTCTTTAGCATTTTGAATTGATGACCGGCTGAATACGTTTATGGAAATCTTCTCGCTCATGCTTTAGGTGCTCCTGCAATCTTCTTGAAATACACGGTAATCTGGTTGCCCGTATCGAGCACTTGTTCAACCGTGTAATTGTTGTTCATCGGCTTTGTTTCGTCACCATCGGTTAAGTTACCATTCGGAGTAATACCAATCCATATCGCTGATTTTTCAACGAATGAATATCCACTCACATCAAATGGAGTACATACCGCTTTTAGAATGCTGATAACATCTGTGCCAAAAGCTTGACGTTCCAATTCGTCCGTAATTGGCTTTACATTTAAGTAAAGCTTTACTGGTTCGTCCCAAACATTTTCTTTAAGTCCGGTGTCGTTTCCGTCTGAATCTTTTATTTCCTGTGAAGGAAGCGGTTGGGAAACGTAAACCGTATGCTTATCACGATTTAAAGACCTCATTCGACCACCAACGCCAACGGAGTAATGTCGTTGAGCAGAGAACTGGGAATGTCTGCATTTTCGTATGTGCGCGCTACTCCATTTTCGGAGTGATGTGTTTCGCCCTCGGCGCCCTGCTTGTTGTAGAGAAACAACGCAATCTGAATCTGTAACTCATTCCAGCGAGGTTCCATTGGCTGATCGTCCGGCCAATTACGCTTGTGTTTGATTACGCTCTCGGCACGGTCAAGCATGAGCTGGAGCTTAGGATCACTGCTTGTTACATCTTTTGAAATGTCAAGCCAAAGTTTCAACTTTTCTAATTGAGAAAGATCAGCCATAGATTATTTCTCCTTCTTAGACGGGGTTTTAGCCGCCGACTTAGGCGGGCTGGTTTCCTGCGCTTTTTCTGACGATTTCTGGCTTGCTCCAAGGGCTTTTGCGCCAAGTGCAACAAGTTTGTCCACTTCATTCTCTGCGACCTCCAAAGCCTCGCTAGGAGAATGAAACTTACCGCCGTATTTAACCGAGAATGGAAATGATACTTTAACCATAGGTTAGGCCACCTTCATAACATAAACTTCATCCATGCGTTCAAAGGACGGAAGGACAATTTCGGAAACAGAAGTAATGGTATTGATAGGCGGGGTAGGGGTAGTGTATGTAAGAACCGCAATGCCGGTATTTACAATGGAAATCTTAGAACCGCTACCCATTCCAGAACGTTCCTCCGGTGTAGTACCGTACCATGTAGAACCGAGTGCACCATCCGGAATAAGAGTACACATATCGTCCGGGTAGAACTGGTGAGCTGTGCCAGATTCATCCTTATACTTTTTGGTGTAGATGATAACATCCAATCCAAGCTGAGCTTGCAAGAACGCTTTCAAAATACCGTCAGTCATGAAGATATTTGCAGTCGGGTTCTGTGCAAGAATTGCGGACTTGATTTTTGCGTTGGCAAGCAAGTAGTTAAAAGTCTTGCGGCTTACGATCGCAACAGACGGACGTGTTCCGGTAGCTTCCTCAACTTTATCCATAGCGGTACGGAAATCAGTCAGCGGATCAGCGGTAGCGGTAGCGCTCCACTTGTTTGCAGAATCTGCGGCAAGAGAAAGAAAGTTATTGGTCTGGAATTTATGGTCTGGAGTATCATAGCCATAAACGTATGGAACGTTATTAGCTGTGATATTGATTCCAACGTTTCCGTCAGCAGGAGAAAGCAACTGCATAATCATTCGCTCAGGCACAACATTTGCACCATCAATAAGCGTATTTGCATCGTCAAAAATCCGGTTAAGAATATCCTGAGCATAAGGACTATTTGTGTCCTGAATGCGCATGATGTCCTGCTCGTCCTTCTCAGAAAGTGTCATGGCTTCACGGAAGAACGCCATCTCGGTTTCAACCTTTGTCACACCGATACGGTCACGGAATGTTGGCTTTGCATCAAATGCAGAAGGCTTCAACGAAACAGGTAATCCCTTATATCCTTTAATCCAAGCAAGGTCAAGTCCCATTTTCTTTCGTGCCGGAAACAATCCAGAACCAAGATAAGGAATGGCATTGCTATGTACTTCTGTCCAATTTTCTGCAATAGCCTGTGGGGTAAAGAGATCGTTAATTGTAATAGCCATTTATATTCCCCCTAAAATTAACCTAAAAATGTAATCTGCTTCAATACCGGTTTAGCGGCATCAGAAGGCGCAGCGGGAAGAGCCGCAGTTTTCAAAAAGCCATGGATAATCAGCGCACCGGAATTGTCGCCATATGTAACGTCTACACTTTGGCGAAGAACGCCGATTGCTGTAGCATCGTTTGCCGGAAGAATTGTACCGGCAGGGACGATTTTCTTTCCATTTGCATCCGCAACAACACCGGTTGCGGAAACCGTATAAGGGATTGCAACAAAATGATCGTTTGCAAGGATTTCAGTAGGAGCCGTAGCTTCTGTAGTTTTAAGTTTCATGCTTTTTTACCTCCATATCTATAAAAGTCGAGTGTCTTATTAGCCGCATCATTGACTTTTGCCCGACGTTCTCCAAGAACTTTTCCAATGGTTTCTTTTGACTTTCCGTCGCCGTCGCCATCACCGGAACTGGGAACCTTAACGGACTTCATGGCAACTTTGATCTTTTCGTTTGTTGCCTTTTCGATTGCATCAACAAGAGCCTGTGCACGCTGGAGCGATTCAGCTTCATCTTCTCCGACAACGCTGTCAAGCATAGTTGCACGGGCAGATTCATCGGTAACACCTTTGCTGACAAGTAAACTTTCGGCTTTGATCCGGTTCTTTTCTTTTGCAAGAGCCTTTTTGTCAGCCGCGAGTTGGTCGAGCTGTGCCTGATACTTTTGCTCGGCGGTCATGTTTGCCTCTGCTTCAAGTTGCTTACGGATTTCAGGCGTAAGTTTACCTTTGAGCTTTTCTTCGTGAGTCTTTAACGCCTGCTGTACGCGAAAATCAACATCCTTTTTGTAGTCCTCTTCCGAAGCAAAAGACTTGAAAGGCTGTGTTTCCGATCCATCCGTTTTTGCAGGAGTGGTGGTATTAGCTGGTGTTGCTTCTGTCGTAGGTGTAGTGGTAGGTGTAGTAGTAGAACCGCCTCCACCATCTTCGCCGTCAAATCTGATTGCGTGTCTGCTAAGTTGTCCCCAAATAGTGTTCTGGATTTTCTTTCTCATGTTTTTTCCTCCGTATTCCGCGCCGTTCTTTTGCTTTCGTCCCCGTAGGTCTTACTTGCATTAGCCCGTCGTGTAATAAAGTTTTTTGATATTTCAAAGCGTTGCCGTCATAAATTTTCGTGTCCCACTAAGATGAATGACGGGCGAATCTTTGCTGTTTGGTTTAAATTCACCGGTTTCTGAATATCCGGCATAATCAAGCGCCGAAGAAGTATTTACAAATAGCTTTGTAACCGACTTGACAGCACTGTTTTGAATGTCTGTCCGAAAGAATGATTGCTTCATGACTAACGGCAAGTGCGTATGTCCATGAACGTAAATATCTGCGTCAACAATGCTTGCCATGTCTGCCAGCCGAACAACTTTTGACCCTTCTTTTCTTCCACCACCGGAGCCGTGAGTTGCATAAATCGTATAGCACGGTTGTCTAAACCTTCCGCTTCCGTTTGATTCTTTATGACCGGATGGAAATTCGCCAAATCGTAGGAAAATCAAATTTCCTTCTTGTGAATACCGATCTTCGACTCCCAATTCACGGGCAATAATTCTCGATAGGTCAATTCCATCTTGCCGGTATGTCCTCCGCTCATGATTTCCGTCCTCTATTGCAAGAATCTTATCTTTAATAGGAGTGAGAAGTTTAAGAATCAAATTAAGCTGTTCCATAGGTGGAACTCTTTCGGCATAACTATCTGACACACTCGTTTTGGTCGCATTATTTAAGAGATCACCGTTTAAAATGCAATAAGCGTTGTCGTTCTCATGAATGGTTGATATTGTTCTTTCAATAAGATGTAGGTCGCACGCTTTATCGCCTGTGTGCCAATCTCCGCAAGGATAAATATTCAGCGATGATAAGGAACGCGGTAATGTAGCTTTGATTACATTCAAACGATCACCCCGTAATTTTTTAATACAGAAAGGTTTTGCCGGACACTTTGCCGACCGTTTTAGCGGCAGAAAGCCTTTGAACTTGCCTGTGGAGCTGGAAGCAAGGAATTGAACCCGCAACGACGCGATTACAGAACGTGTACTCTACCTTTGAGTTATTCCAGCATAAAAAAAGAGCACCAACAGTTCGGAATATCCGAATTGCTGGCACTCAAAGGTGCTCTATGCTTTATTATTAGTTATTTTATTTTAAGAATGGGAGTCTGAGATTGCACTAACGATAGTAATTACAATGGCAATCACAACGGCGACTGCAAGAGGAACCCAAAGGGGGGATAAGATTACCCATAAAGGCCATGCAATCACATTACAAAGCCGGAGCACAATAAATGCGATCGTCAATGCTCCAAAAAAATCAAGGCTACAACCGCAAGAAGCGGGTTTGTCTTTATCGTCCATTCGTTTTCTCCTTTTCGTTTATGTGTCCGCATTTGGGGCATTTTATTTGATATTCTGAATCTTTTGGGAGCTTTGCCAAAAGGCGATTGCAAATGTATGGAGTCCCGTAGGCGTTATAGATGGTGTTGTTGCACCGGATTTCCACGAGACTTTCATCACTCTTCACCGTCTGTTTTACCATCTGGATTGCTCCCTTCGTCAAGTGCATTAGTCGATTGTGAATCTGCTAGTTTGCTTTGTGCGGCAAACTTTTCAGCCTGAGAGTCTTTATAAGCCTGTCCACGCTGAGCCATTCCCTTTGGATCGTCGGTAACTCCGATAAGCTGAATTTCATCTTCGGGGGAGAACACACCAGTGCTATGAAGGTTAGACAGAGCTTGCGATTTATTCACAAGGTTATTAGTACGATTCCGAATGAATTTAACGTCAACTTGCATTGGCTTTAAATCTATTCCATCAAACGTCTTTAGAATTTTGCAGACCATTCGAAGCGTTTGCCGTTCCGCCTTTTTGAAGTTTCTTTCTTTTACTCTGGCGACAACTTCGAGAGATTGATAACCGTCGCGAAGATAAACTGCGTCCCCGGTATCACTTGAACCCCCACTAGCGTTTCCTTTACGATCTGGAATGCCGGTAATGGCATACACATAGTCAATCAGCGTTTGTGCAAGCGTTTCTGCCTCGTTCTGATTAACATTGGAATTTACATATTTCACATCGGCAGTCTTTCCGTCTGCACTAGGAAGCTCAATCGCCAACTCTTCTTTTAGGCGGTCAAGGTCGGAAGTGGTTCCTTGATTGGCTGCTTTATTTTCAGCAGCGGTTTTTAAATGGCATCCGATGAATACCAAAATTGAATTGACAATCTGTTCCACGCTGTTTACTCGGTCGGAGTTTAGCTTATTAATAGCGTTAAGAATTATCATAACGCTTTCAAAATCTCCGATACGCCATTCATTGTTAGGATATTCTACAATCGGAACGCTGCCTAAAAAGTGTGGTTTTGGTTCTCCGACTAAATCTTCGGGATGGATAACACTTCCAACGCCTTTTACAGAATAAACATATTGATATACCCCATCATAGACAATATAATTTGTGCCAATGACAGAACCACTATCATTCAGTATTGGGCTATATGTAACTCCCAAAAGTGGTTCATGCCCTGCTTCTGTAGAGTAAATTACGAAAGTGTTTTGAGGCTCCAATGTTGGAATTTCAAATGGGGCTTCATCTTCTTCTCCAGAATCATCAACTGCAACGAGCCGATATGCTGTACCGCAAATTGATGCAGAATTTCCGATTGACATATCTTCATAGGATTTATTCTCACTGTCCATATAAGCGTTTAGCTTTTGGACGTTCTCTGAATCATCTTCCAACTTTGCCGTATACTGAATCGGTTCTCCAAGAAAATATCCAGTCGCGTTGCGAACAATGGAATAAGCATTGTTAATAACGATTCTGTTATTCACATCGGGACGGATCAGTTTTACTCGGTCAAGTATCGGCTGATACCCTCTAAAATATCTAAATAAGTATTTGATTTCTCCTCTGTTGCACAAATGGCGACTCATTGCACCACTTACAATAGAAGGAATAGTGTTTTTGTTTATTTCATCTTTGGTGTGAGAGGTATAAATAACTCTTCGGCCTAAGAACACATAGTCTTTATTTAATTGTGGATCGTGAATGAATTCCATGTGTTCGCATCCTTCCTAAATGAAAAATGAATTTTTATTCAATCGATATGTATATTTTACCATATTGTAAAAGATTCTTCAACATAGATTGCGAACTATTGGTTCCAATTCCGAATAAAAAGTTTAGTTAAAAGGGAAGACTCCGACGGTCAACAATGGTGACAGACATTCCAGACAGATCCTTTACAAGTTGTGAAAGCATGGCGAGTCCATCCGGGCCATCATCATGTTTTACTTTGCCGGTAATAGTAAATCCGAGAACATTTTGCATAAATCGTTTGTATTCATGGCCTGCTTCATCTGGTGGATACTTGCTTTCATCAAGAAATACAAAATGCTTTTTCACAAAGTCACTTTCAGTGATGATTTTTGTTATTTTGTTTGTTGAAGTAAAGAATGTACGAACAGAGGAAAACCCACCTAGCTTATGAATTTGCTCATCTACACTTTGGGCGTAATATTCGCCGCCGTTGTTGCTTTCAATATCAATTCTGCTCACTTTGTTGTCTACGCACATCTGAGCGACGAGTGGCTTTGTGACTTCCGGCAATCCATTATTGAAAACAAGTGAAGGAATGTACACGGAATCACCATAAACATAGCCACATAGAGCGCAAACATAGTCCTTTCCTTGATTCTTACTATCACAAATGGCTACAATAGCATCCGGAGCCGCTTCTGGGAGTTCAAAGAAGTGTTGAAGCTGATCTTTTTGATACAAAAGTCCTTCTCTTTCAATCGGCTCTTGCTGATAAATAGCTCTCCATGATACATCGTCCATGTTTTCACGCATGTTTTCAAAATAGGCGCGTGAGAATCCGACTCCATGCTTATAATCAAAGTTTGAATTTCCGTCTTCGTCGAGTGCAGAAATCCTAATAAATTTAGATTTCCGATCTTCGGAATATCTTTCTTCCATTCGTCCTAAAACATCATGGCAACTCCATCTGGTCCCTACCAAAAGAATTCGACAACTCTCTTTTGCACGGCTGAAAAGATCATTTGTGACTTTCATCCAAAGAGAATCCAAACGTTCAAGATTCATTGCTTCCTCAATGCCGGAAACAGCATCATCGAGTACAAGAATGTTTTCACAGCGGGTGGCTCCGGTTAATCCGGAATCCAAAGAACGTGCAGTAAACGTCTTAAATCGTTGTTGCTTTACAAGGTCAATACTTTCATCTTTGGCGTTTGTAGTTGCAATAGGAGAATCAGGAAAAATTTCTTTATAACAATACTCTGGGTCTTTCATAATGCTTAGAATTCCATCAAAGGTTCCTCGGCAAAGCTTATCTGCGTAGCCAGAGTACAGGTTTGGCATCAATGGGTCTTTACCCATAACCCATGTTAAAAAGAAAATAATCAAGGTGGTTTTCCCAACACCAGGTGGGAGGGAAATTCCAAGTCTTTGAAGCTTTCCGTCATATAGGTCTTGTAGATCCTGTACGATTGGTTTTAACTGTGTGAGCCGGTTTTCGTAAAACTTCTTGTCTGGGTCGCGCCGGTGTTCTAGATATAACATATAATCATGAAAAGAATATCTAGCACCTAGGAGAAATGTTTCCCAGTACTCTTTTTGCAATTTCTTCGATTCTGATGGGGTACATTTATTACGCAACTTTTCTCGAAGCATTTTGCGAAGCTCATAATTGGCCCAAAGTTCGTGATTAATATCTTCGTCTTTTTTATAAATTCCACGAAGATTATTCCAACACAAAATTTTTTCATCGACTGAAATGTGAGGATTATTTTTTAAATGTAGAATAAATTTGTCTCGTGCTTGAATTAATTCTTCCGAAAGCATAGAAAAAGTGCCATCCCCTTTCTAAAGAAATGGCACTCTTAGGCGCTCTATATCTTTATTTATTTGTACTGCCAAACATATCCATAGGCAGATTTGCGTTTTCCGTTACAGCAATCGGATATATGGCCTTGGCTAAACCCAAAAACTTTTTCAATGTCAGATGCAGAACAATACTCTCCAACTCTTTTGCCTGTTTGATCAAACTGAACAACCGCTTTATTTCGCTTTTTTGTGACCTTTGCAGTTCTTGTGCCATATCTGATATTATATTTATGTTCGCACCATTCGAGATTGTCCGATTGGTTATTTAACGGGTTTTCGTCTTTATGATTAACCTCTGGAAGGCCATTTTGGTTTGGAAGAAATGCCAACGCTACAAGGCGATGAACGTAGGTTATAAATTGGCGGTTTTGCTTCCATAGTGTAGCCTGAACATATCCATTCCCATTATCTCGCTGAGAAATGATTTTTCCATGTAAATGGTGTGGCTTTCCATTTTTCCAAGGAACAATTCTATCCAACGATTTTATTCTGCCTAAATTGCTTACTTGATATAGTCCTTCATATCCAGAAACATCCTTCCAAATTTCTTCTGTCATTCTTATCACCATCATTATTTTAGCACATTTTGCTCGAAATGTCAATAGTCATGTTTGCGTGTAAATGCATATATATTCTTAAAATTCATTCTTTATTCATTTTCGCCGTTTGTATTTCCCGGCAATAAAAGCGGGTTACAATGCCCGGCGCACCCTCAAAAATAGGGGTACACCCCCACACTATCATGGTATATATTAGATATTGCGTGAAAAAATAATTGTATAAAAATGCGA
>ENA-UOOR01003775-UOOR01003775.1-fermentation-metagenome-genome-assembly--contig:-NODE-3775-length-12820-cov-4.190599_pt1 | contig 12820 bp, 10 predicted proteins | sample MGYA00245780_ERZ724029 | MGnify/ENA primary metagenome ERZ724029 (study PRJEB28704, sample SAMN03018315) | fermentation metagenome | biome: anthropogenic terrestrial biome; feature: soil; material... | reverse complement strand
GTTCATGGCCAAATAACGCCGTCTATTGCTGGACATTATGAGTTAGTAGTAACAACACTAGTACAGAAACGGAACAGGATACCACAGAGTTGCCTCCGGGAGAGATGATCGGTTATTTCCAAGGCATTGAGTGGGGCGACTATCCATATTTCATAATGGAAGACTTGAATGGCGAAACGCATAGTTTTTCTGTTACTGGAGGTATAGATTTCGGGAAATTTGAAAATGACGAGAGTCTTATAGGGAAAAAGGTAAAAGTGAAATTGAATGAGTATGAAACCTATATTCCTGAAGGCGGCGATTATTACACAATTACAGAGCTTTTATCTGTTGAAGTAATGGAGTGAACATAAACCTTCGGATTGAATGACACTTATGGTGTTCTGTAGTAATCTGACGGAGATCGGTTGTTTTTGCCCATGTTATTGACTTAATATCTCTCTAATAATGGGACCGTCATGAGAGGAATTTCTGAGCTTCTGGAAGAAAGAAGTGCGTAAAAAAGAGCGGAGCCTTGCTGAGGGGTTGATTAGTTCGCAACTCTACTCAGACAAGGCTCTTTTCTTGACGATCACTACTTAACGAATTTGGCAATTAAAGTGCATAGTTTGGCCGCCGTCACATTTCGGTAAAATTAACTATAAAATCTCACATTCGTTGTGGCCCTGTGCCATCCCAAACAGCGCTTTTCTAAGGCGGTAATTCCCCTTCAATTTCTTAGAAAGATGCATTAAGGTTATCAAGCAATTGGGTGTATTCTAAGTCAAGTTTTCCATTTTGACTGGCAATTTGACAGTCACATAAATTATCAATGCCTGTTATCAGTGCATATGCAACCATAGCAGTTTTAAATTCCTCTTTTGTGGCTTTCAAGTTGAACCACAAAAAACGGCGCGGCTTTATTGTGTTAACAATCTCCATTTGGTTTGTAAGCAATTCTGAGAGGCCTTTAATCAGTTTTCGACCTTCTTTAATCTTCTGGAGGATAGTATTAATTTCCATCCGATATAAACGAATATTTTCGATTTGAATATCAACTTGGAGATCAAATTGTCTAGCCTGTTCTAGGTATTGTTTTGACTTCTCGACTCGCATTTTTTGTTCGTAACCGATTAGGAAATTTCCGATAGGCAATGAAATTGTATTAATGCCGGATGTGAAATCGGATAGCCCGAATTGAATTGAGTTATTGTCCAGTTTTATTGGGGGGGGATGCGAATTAACTTCACATTCACGCATGGAGGCGATTTTCAGTTCATATTCATTGACCGAACTGGACAGCTTTCTTATGCTTTTTGCTTTAAGATAAGAGAACTGCTGCTGTGTGTGAAGCAATTGTTCAGAATGTGTTGGCATTATAACACTCAATCTTGTTAGGCTATCTTTTATTAAAGAGTTTTGGGTTATTAGCTTTTCTTCATAAAATAGGGATGATTCTTTTTGTGCCTTACGAATTGCTCTTTTAAGGTGGCTGAGTGAACTTTCATATCTTTCCTTGGCACTTTCAATTATCCCTTCGGCACTTTCAACACGTTCATAGGAAGTCTGATAGTCGGGTTCAATTCCTAGTATCATTTTCGGAATGCCATCAGTCACTAATTCCCTAGCTTCATTTCTTATCTGTTTAAAAAGATCGATACCTTCCTTCAAAATGTCCCAAAACTCTCCCATAGTCGATCCACCTTCCAAGAAAGCTTTGCTTTTATGTGTTTTCTGAAGCGTTGCACTTAATCGGAGCCTTTTTTGGACATTAGCTCAGCAAGTAGTTGTCTGGCTTTTGCGGAATCACCTTTCTCCAAATCAGAAGCAGCTTCTGCTATAATACGTTGAAGTCGTTGCGATTCCGCTGTGGTCTGTTCTTCGTTATACAACATGACTTGTCGTGCCTGTTCGTTAATAGCCTCAATTTGCTTTTTGTTCGCTGCTTTAATTTGTTTTCGGGTTTGTCGTTCTTGAGCGACCATTTGTTTCATTTCGTCGACTAGTCTTTTCCGCACCTCAGAAGCAGAAGTCTGGTTTTCATCCGGATTTCTCTCTTCTCTATAGTTCATGGCTCAATACTCATCCTTTTGAATTAAGCTTTTCTGATTGCCAGTGATTTGCGAAACACCTCTTAAAGGATCCTCACTAAAGACACACTTGATTAGGTCTGTCATTATGGTTACATGTTCAGGTCTGTTTTCTTTCATGGCAGCTTGGATAGCGGCAAAACATCTGTCATATAGCTTTTCTCTTTCCGCCGATCTTGTAGAGAGATGTTTTAATACAATGTCACGATTTGCATGTACCACTGCCAGGCATGCTTCCAAAGATGCGGTAATTCTTGCCCTTTCAGTTTTGTTGGATTGCGCTGAGATTATACAATCCTTAATAGTTGCAAGGATCTCTGTACCGGTCTTTACTAATGCTACAGGTTCTACACTCATCTAGCTACCTTCTTTCAAGTCTATTTCTTGGGGATAAAGGACAATATTATCGATAAGCTTTTTTGAACTACCCTTTCGATGGAATCGTCTTTGTTTGCTACTTGAGTGTCACCCGTATAGAAGTAACTGGAGCACAGGTGACCTGGTAGATGCTAAATCTATTAATAGGCTTCAGCATGAACCATATTAAGTAAGGCGGCGCGGTTACTTCGCTAGCGTTCTACTATGTTCAAAGTATGTTTTTAGAAACCTCATTGAGCATCTCATATCCCCTCAAAACCTTCCTCAGAACGCGCTATTAGTTATGAGGATGCCCTTATGCAAACGACGTTTTCCAAAGTAATGGTAAATTCAACCCAGGTAAACAAAAACCCTTTTTTGGTAAGAATGCTAAAATTAATATTATTTAAGAATGTAAAGCACAAGGAAATAGCCTAGAAATCTCAGACGGAACGACAATAATCAAGCTGGGTTAGGTAGTAGAAGGGCCAAACTATGTCGTTCCGCTGCGAAAGAATTTTTCACAGCCCCGTCTATCTTACAGACGGGGCTGTTTAATTTTACGGTTATGATGAGAAACGGTCGAACGTGTGTTCCCGACTTTCTGTGACGGAAACGCCTGCTATACTGAATTCAGAAAAAACAAGTGCTAACTCCGGAATATTGTCGGCTGAGGGACGCAGGTCAAAGGCGGAAACGGCTATTGGCTATTAGAAGCAAGGAGTGATTTGAATGAATTTACAAAAAAGCGAAGCATTGATTTCGAGCCCTTGGAAAAAGTGGGGCCTTTATCTTGCTTGTCTGGGCGGAATTCTACTGTTCTTTGTTATTTTCTTCACCGCAACAATCAAGGATTTGACATTAATTGCTGCATATTTAGTGATTTACTCATTGCTCTATTTGTTAATTGCCGCCGTTTTATCTGAAAAGACTCATAATATGCAGCTGATCTCTTCCGAGAGCACAGATCAAAAACATATTCTATTGACTCAGATTGTTTCAAAGCTTAGTAAGCAGGCGGGACTTGAAGCTGAGCCAAGAGTCGGAGTCTATCAAAGTGAGAATATGAATGCCTTTGCCATAGGGATGAGTAAAAAGAACAGTCTGATTGCCTTTAGTTCATCTTTGTTACAAAAGATGGATGATAATGCTATTGAAGCTGTTGCAGCGCATGAAATTTCGCACATTGCCAATGGGGATATGGTCACAATGTGCTTAATGCATGCATTAATCAACGGACTTGTTTTGCTAGTCAAAGTTCCTTTGGCAGTTATTAAGTTTTTTGTCTTACTGATAGCTACAGATAGAGCTGAATTTATATTTGCATGGCTTATCGGAATTGTGAGTCAGATTTTGCAGGCAACTATTTTATTGGTGGGAAACTTATTTGCAAAGGCCTTTTCAAGGAAGCGCGAATATAAAGCTGATCTGGGCGCTGCTTTTCTAGTTAATCCTCAGTCTATGATTCAGGTACTTAAGGTTCTTAGTAGCGACACTTCGGCAATACCTCAAGAGCAGCAGAATTATGCGGCGTTTAAAATAAACGCACCCGCCAAGCTAATCAGTATTTTTTCAACTCATCCACCCATCGAAAAACGTTTGAGTGCACTGCAAAAGTATGTTCAAGAAGATTATGATCCAGAGGTTACTAATGGTCAGATTGACAATCACCATGATGCTACGCAGTATGCCATTAGCGAGGAAAAGATTAATGCCGAAAACCCGATTGTCTCTCTTGGGGCCGCACAACAAGAATTATCACTTCAGAATGAAGAGGATGATCTGGAACGAGTGCAAATTCCGCAAATTGCTGCGAGTACTGAAAATGCCGACGTAGAAGACCAACTTGTCTTGCTGCGGAATTTGAAGGAGTTGGTTGATCTAGGCATCCTTAGTCGTGAGGAGTTCGAAGATAAAAAGAAAAAAGTTCTCGATTGTATCAGAGAAGGATGACAACAGTTGACAGATATCTCATTATTCATTACTTGCGATGGAGGGGAAGAATGTGGGAAGACAACTAATGGACCTAGCCGAAGAATACTTTCAGAAGAATAACCCTGGTGGGAAAAAATGGTCATATCAATATATTTTTTACGCGCCATTTATAGCCCCAGAAAAGCTCCGTTCCGCCATGCAAGCATATGCGGATTTTGATCCTCAACAGGAAAAGCCTATTTTACTAATGGATGATACATTATTTGGATCAGCGCAGAAAGGCTTGATTATTACTGACCGCGCCCTCTATTATAACCTTTCTGTTTCGTTTAGCGGGTCTGATGGAATTGACAGAGTTGAACTGAAAAATATCGAAAGCTTCACTGTGGAAATTAAGACGCTTGGCGCAAATCTATTAGTAAACGGGGTACAGTTCGGCTATACTACCAGCTTAAATAGCATGAACAGAAAAGAAGGAATAATTCTTCAGGAATTAATGAGGCTATTTATCAAGTCTATCCAATCGATGAATAATCGAAGCGACAGTAGCACCCTTAATAGTAGTATTCCAACTGCGAACGCTGCAAAGCCTGAAAAAGACGATCCAATCTCTTTGCTAAAAAGGCTAAAGGAATTAGTTGACATAGGTGTCCTTAGCCAAGAGGAGTTTGAAAACAAGAAGAAGAGCATTTTGGATGGTATTTAGGATTTTTAATGACAACGAATCGTAATGCTGGTGGAGGATGAGGCGTTGCTCTAGTATATCAGACAAGACAGAAACCCGTCTTTTTGACGGGTTTCGCATAAGGTCTAGTCCCAAAAAATGGCGACCTCGGCCGCCGCAGCAGGAAAAAGGATCCTTTAAGTCCAAATAGTCCTTTATGAATGACAATAAAATTGTTTCAAACATCCTTGACTAGACTTGCGACAATTATTTCTTAAGGAGGCTGGATAAAATGGCTCTGTTTGCCTTCGTGACCGATAAATGCAGGGAAGAGGCTAAAGGGTTCAATTACTTGCCTGACCTCAAGAATCTTTGTGAACAAATCGAAGAAAGTCAAGATTTCAATCGCTTCGATCCCTTTCCCCCACCATATTTGGTAAGGAAGCATTTTGCTGGCCGTAATGGTCGGTTGATCGCCTTGAAGCAACCAGTTACCTATCAAGATGAAGAACATACAGTCATTGTCCTCCTTTCAGTCATAATGCGCGGTAATCGTGCTTATGAAGAGTTTAGCGAGAATGCCGCTGAATATGGGGCGCGCCATTTTGCCAAGCATTTTACTCAATCAGAATTGGAGACCTTCATTGAAATTAGAATGGCCAGCGATCCGGTGATTCCAAAACCGGCCCTGTCAGACGAGGAATACGGGTATCTTTATGAGGCCCTTTCGTCCAATAAGGATAATGCCAACGACCTGATCTGTGAGTCAGCTGATTGGGAGGGGATAGTAGGTAAGGAATCCGTCAAGCCATTCCTGACGCGGGTATATGACGCCTTGGGGAGCGCGAAACCGGCCTCAACCGCAGGAGGTTCGCTAATTGACATTCCTCAAAAGCCCGGCTGGAAAATACTAGCGCGCTCCTTTCCGTCACTCAATACATGGTTTTTGGCAGCGTTATTAACAGGCTCCTCGGCTGAAGAAGAGAGCGTAATCAGAGAAAAATACAATATCATACTTGAAGCTGAAGAAGTTGAGTTGCAGATTTTGCTACAGCATTCGCGTCGCTCATATCCCCAGATCATTCTGGCCGAAGAAGCGTTGTGGCAAAAGGTACAGTCCGATAAATTGGCTAACTTAGCTTTGTCTCCTGAAGAAACTCAAATCCTAAAGACAGGCTTAAGACCAGAAGGGGCGTTCCCACTCTTCATTAATGGGCGCGCTGGGAGCGGAAAATCTACCATTCTGCAATACCTCTTCGCAGATTACTTGTTCTATCATATTGATACTGCCAAAACCGGTGCACCACCGGCCTATTTTACATACAGCGAGGAACTCTTAAAAGAAGCCCGCGATGCGGTTGAAAGCGTATTAGGTTGCAGCGCCAAATACTGGGAATACTCCGATCAAGATTTTCGCTCTGACCAGGCTGGCGACATTGTTGCCAAGTCCTTTCGCGAATTCCGCCAATATCTATTGAGCCTTGTTCCCGAAGGAGCAGGAAAGCAGCGCTTTATCCAAGCGAAGTACATTGATTATTCTGCTTTTCGCAACAAGTGGTCCAGAAGATTTGGCCGAACCACTACGAAACGAGATGTGAGCCCCGATCTTTGCTGGCATATTATCAGAACCTATGTCAAAGGAACATCGCCAGATACTTTCTTGGATGTTGATGAGTATTGCCAGCTGGAGCAAAACCATCGCACGGTCTCACCGGACATCTATAATTGGGTATACCAGAATGTCTGGGAGAAATGGTATAAAGAACTGACTAGTGAAGACAGTGGTTATTGGGATGATCAGGATTTGGTGCGCTACGTCCTCGATAATGATCATATCAAAGCGGTTTTTCCATGTATCTTCTGCGACGAGGCTCAAGACTTTACCAGGGTAGAACTGGAGGCCATCCGGCGTATGAGTCTTTTCTCAAATAGAACGGTTGAGCCACAAGCCATTGCGCATATACCATTCGTGTTTGCCGGGGATCAGTTTCAGACCGTGAATCCTACCGGATTCCGTTGGGATGCGATTAAAGCATGGTTTGTTGAGAAGTTTATCTTTGCGCTTGATCCGAACCGTAAGTCCGCACTGAACGATATTAACTATCACGAACTCAGTTACAACTACCGCTCAACAGCCCCCATTGTGGGTTTCAGCAATTATGTGCAAGCGCTAAGAGGGTATTTGTTTGATCTTCCAGATGTTGAGCCGCAAATACCCTGGGACACCTCGTCAGCCTCCCCGGTATCTTATTTTCAAATCAGCCAAGATTTCTTTTGGGATGAGCTCAAGAAACTAAGTGATGTGGTGCTGATTCTGCCATGCCATGAAAATGAAGAAGATTGGTTCATTGATAACGACCCGGTTTTGTCTGAAAAAATCAGAACCTCCGATGGCAGCACGCTGATGCCGGTGCTTAGTCCGGTCCGCGCCAAAGGTCGGGAGTTTGCCAGAGTGGTGCTTTATGGGTTCGGGAAGGATTGTCCTGATAAGCTGCTTGAACCCCTAAGAAAGCCAGATTTCGAAGGCTTTTCCCAAGAGGAATCCCTACCACTGGAGTATTTCCTGAATCGTCTTTATGTGGCGGTGAGCCGCCCCAAACAGCAGTTAATGATCGTGGATGAGGATTCTGCTGAAAGAAGTAAGCTATGGGTCTTTGCCAATAACTCGAATTTCGAAGAGAAAATTCTGGCCAAGATTAACGTTCGGAATGTATGGGATCAAAGGTTGAATTATTTAGAAAATGGGCGGATCGAGATGCTGACCGCCTCTAATCCGACGGATAGCCAGGAGAATGCCCGGGTTTTTGAAGAGGATGGTTTGCGGCGGATGGATTCATACATTTTGCGGCAAGCGGCCATCTCATATAAGAATTGCGGAAATAATGCGAAAGCGAACTTTTGCCGGGCTTGGGAGTATCGCATCGATGGGGAATATAGCGCTGCTGGCAATTTGTTCTTGGGAATTGGTCATTTGGATGATGCGATTAAGTGTTACTGGATGGCTGGTAAAAAGGGATGGCCAGAAATAGTCTCGAAATGCAAAGACGTAGCGAGTAGAATTGAGTATCAGTTGGCATCATTTCACTGTGATAAAAAGGAAGTCAGCGAAGGTGTCAGAATCCTGGAGAAATTATCGACCTATGATTTTGATCAGCTTGAAGCGATTGAAATGTATGTTGCGTTTGGCGAGGCTGCTGAAGAAGTGCTGAGGTTTATTCTAGGTCAGAGCGACAGCAAGCACCTCGTTTACCCGGCGCTGTTTGGGTATGTGCAGAAAATTAGGCTGGCCGGGATTACAATTGATGACCTGCTTTTTGCTGATTTGGCCTTTAAAGCGCATGATTATGAGGCCGCGATCGAGATCTGGGATCAGCAAGGTAAAACGCATTTGAAGGATTACAAGCGCGCCAAGGCGGCCATTGAGCCATATCCCGAGTGTCTGAACAGCTTTTACGCACTCCAGGAATGGTCCGAAATGGTTGAAAAATATCGCGAACATCATGATAAACCTTTGAGTGATGAGCAACGCACGGCTCTTGGCGTGGCTTTGGCGCGTCTCAATAATCATGATGAAGCATTGGCACAGTTAGTCGAGAGCCGGTCAATTGAGGGACTACGCGAAGTAGAGAAGATCGCTAAGTCCGCAAAAAATCAAGCCGTCGTAGAAGCATGCAGACTGGGAGCTTTAATTTTGTTGGTGGAGAGTGGCACGTGGCTGGCAATGCCGGACGTCATTAACTCCAAACTCAGCGATAAGGAAGCGTTGACATTGTGTCGGGCTTTGGCGCGTTCTGATAAACTTGTTACCATACTCAGTGATAATCGGGCCGGAGGCCAGATCCAAAAGCAGATCTCTGAATTTCTCCGGAACCGCTTTATTAAACCGCAGATCGTTGAGTTGCCTGAGCAGTTCATTTTGGAAATTGGGGCGGCGATCGAAAGGGCAGGGAATCGCGTAGATGCCCTGCAGTTCTATGAATTAATTGACAAAGGCGCTTTTCCGCAAGCAATCCAGAGACAGGCTGCACAACGCTGGGTTGTCTGTAAAGAGCGTCAGGCTAAATTTAACGCCGATCGGGGTATTATTGAGCGCACAAACGATCGGATGAAAGAGGCAGAGGAGCGTCGCCGGAAGCTGGGTATTGCTGACGAAAAGCTGCCCGAATTCCCGGTCTTGCCGAAGACGCTGGCTGGTCTTTTCGCAGAGGTTATGAAAGATAAGGCACATGATGTCTCTAAAGTGGCCGAAAAGACTGCTTCAGAAGTGGCTGCCAGCGATGTCTCAAAAGAGACGGCAATGGATGCTAGCAGGGCGGCCGCCAGTAAAGCGGCAGCCGGTAATGCGCCTGCCCGTAAGACATCGAAAGGAATTGCCAGTAATGTCCCGAAGGGGGCCACTCCAAAACCATCAGATGAGAACATGAAAGCCAAGACCGAGATGACGATTGGCTCCTATAAGATTACCTTCTTCCGAGAACGCGACCGCATCAACATTGAGCATACGGACTCCGGCGAGCATCTTTCGATTCGTAATAAGGGGACAGAAGTTGATGGCGATTGGGAGTTCGATCAGCCAGAACCGGGTCACTTCAAAATCCACGGTGCCGAATTCGACATCGTCAACGACCCGGGAAAGGGCGTTTCGCTGAAATTTGGAAAGAATGGGGTGGTGGTTTTTTTTGAGCGTGTGTGAGGTGGGATATAAGGCTCCATGGATTGGATCCGGTAATAGGTATATTAGGTTGCGATTTTATGGAGGTCTTCAATAAGAAAATTATGAGGGATGAATTGATACAGGTCATAATGCCAGGAAGTGTCATCAATGATATGTTGCAGAGAGATTCAGGAGGTTGAAATATGGTATAATAATAGGAAATTCCTGCTAGTAAAGGGATGTCATCTTAAGTCCAAAATGTCAAAAGTATCGAGTCATTGCAGGGGGGGTAAATAGCATGAGTGAACAGACTATTCAAGATAAAATAAAAGCAAACTTCATGAATGCTGTATTGAAATCTTCTAAATTCACAAAGGATGAAGTCGAGAGCATTTTGGTGGCAATGTCGACATCTATGAAAGCGGATAAGATGGCTGAGAGTATATTAAAAAGTATTGGAGGCAACGCCAATGAAGATACTTAATCTCCATATTCAAAGATTCCGCGGAATTGTGGATCTCAAATTAAATTTCAATGGAGAAAACGCCGTTATCTTTGGCCCGAATGGCGTGGGCAAAAGTGCTGTTGTAGATGCGGTAGATTTCCTTTTACGTGGTGAAGTTTCACGGTTGACTGGAGAAGGTACGGGCGACGTGTCTACGGCAAAACACGGTCCGCATATTGATAACCCACCAGAAAAAGCGAGAATAATGGCCACAATTCAGAGCGCAACTGGTAAAATATTCGCCGTTGAACGCACAGTGGCTCAAAAAGATAGGGTAATAATAGATCCCGCCTTCTCTTCCGATTTTAACGATATGGTTGCCTATGCTCAAAGTGGTGCGCATTGCCTTGCAAGACGTGAACTATTGCGCTATATTTTGACGACTCCCTCAACGAGATCACAGCAGATCCAGATGTTACTTGATATTGCCGATACCAAGACTGTACGAGACGCACTTTTAAAACTTAAAAAGACTACAGCAAGCACCTTAAAAAGTATAGAAGATTCACTTGAACGCTATTCCTCTGATTTGCGTACAAAGGTTGGTGCTAAATCCGACGATCAGTTCCTTGAAAAGATAAATTCACTTCGAGCTGTCTTAGGTGGTGACGCACTTGCGTCTATTAATGAAAATTCTTTTATAAACGGCTTATTGTATAGCGATACAAAGGAAAATACCGAGATAGCCAGCTACATACGCAATTTAGAAGAACTTGAAAAGTATATCCCAACACTACGACCTACACTTCAGGAGAAGCTGCAAAATGTGCAGGATGTCGTGCAAAAGATTGAAAACGAAAATACATCAATTGAAAACATAAATTATATTTCCCTTATAAAATTAGGGCTTGAACTACTTGATGGTACAGGACGGTGCCCGCTATGTTTGCATGAGTGGGCGTCCGAGATCGAATTGCGCCAAATATTACAAGAACGAAAAGAAACGAGTGAATCTCTATCGACTCTGCTTGATATATATCAAAATTCAATTGCGGCCGTGTTGAAAGAAATTTCGGCATACGAATCTAAAATCGGTGTGCTCTCGCATCAGCTTACAAAGTGGGACAATGGCTGCGCTGCCATATTAGAAAGTGAGCTAAAGTTAATTGCCGCTGCATCTTTTCCGGACAATAATAAGTATGAAAATTTCAGCAAAGTCCAGGAGCTCGTTATCACTGTCATAAACCAGAGCCCAGATTTACTTTTAAGCCTTATCCAAAAACAGATGGCAGTTTTATGTTCATTGTTTGATGAAAACAGTAAAGCAAAAAGCGATGCATGGCAGACTTTAAATGTGGCAAATGAGCTACTTATAAAAATTGGCGAGCTTAGTAAAAAGCTGCCGGTTTTTAAGCTGGCGGCCGAGAAAGCTGTATTTTTACTCGAAACATATGACGACTCTCAAGCAGCTGTACTGAATGATTTATTTACTTCTATAAGCGACCGATTCACAGAATTTTATAAAGCGCTTCATATTGACGATGAGAAAGATTTCTCAGCTGTATTGAATAAAGATGGTGCAGGGATTAATATGAGCGTCGATTTTTATGGGAAAGGTCAATTTCCGCCAATGGCGTTTCATAGTGAGGGACATCAGGACAGCATGGGCATCGCTTTGTTTTTTGCTCTAATGGAAAAACTGACGGCATCGGAATCAGGATTAGTAGTCTTAGATGACGTTGTGATGTCTGTAGACATCGAGCATAGAAAGAACTATTGCAAGCTGCTAAAAAGTTTTTTCCCGGAACACCAATTTATTATTACTACCCATGATACAGTTTGGGCAAGAAATCTTGTAAATGAAGGCGTTGTTAATAGAAAAAACAGCATTCAGTTTTTGTCTTGGAATGTTACGGAAGGCCCAATAATAATAATTGGACAAGATGTTTGGAAAACGACTCGTGCGAAGGCCAATATTGATCTTCATGGAACCTCTGCTTTTTTCAGAAGAGAGATGGAATGCTTTTTTGAAAATGTCTGCCATAAATTGCACGCTCGTGTTCGCTATAATAACGTCCATAAATGGGATTACGGTCAATATATGAATGCAGCATATAAAGAACTGCAAGATTTGATAAAAAAGGCACTGCGACTGGCGCGAGGATTCAATAAAACTGAGGCGATTAATCAACTTGAAACACTATCTAGCACCCTTAGGGCATTACTTACTGCTGTTAATGCAGAAAACTGGGTGACAAATGTTCTCATACATTATAATCAGGATTATGAAATATCAAAAGCTGAGTTTTTAGCAGCAGTTGATGCATTGGAGAAATTCTGCCAGTGCTTTGAGTGTTCAAGATGTTACACCACAATTTCTGCCTTGTATACTGGGGAGACCCCAGTGATGCTAACGTGCAAATGTGGGAGTTATGCGCATCCTCTTGAGAAATAAATGCAGTTAGAGGATGTTTCCAAAAGGAAGTTGAGACCAAAAGGATCATTGCATGGTATAGGGAAGATATACTTATTGTCTTTAGTGACAAACGTCTTTTCTGACTGTACTCAGCATGACGTGCACCATTAAATTATGATCGGGAAAAAGATGTAAAAGCAAACTGCGAATAAGAGATTTTAAACATGCGTTGGATTGATGAAATCCATACTCATGAGCCTACTTGGGGTTACCGTATGGT
>ENA-UOOR01003774-UOOR01003774.1-fermentation-metagenome-genome-assembly--contig:-NODE-3774-length-12821-cov-4.910700_pt1 | contig 12821 bp, 12 predicted proteins | sample MGYA00245780_ERZ724029 | MGnify/ENA primary metagenome ERZ724029 (study PRJEB28704, sample SAMN03018315) | fermentation metagenome | biome: anthropogenic terrestrial biome; feature: soil; material... | reverse complement strand
AGCTAACTTATATAACGAAGAATTTACAGAATCGATATCATTATTTCCAAGTGCTTTGTTAATATCGTTTGATATTATCTCAAATTGTTCCCTTTGATTTTTTAGAGTTTCTATAGCTGCTACATTAAATGTTTCAGTGGCATTTTGTATTTCAGCAATTCGTTCATTAAATATTTCCTCTATGCGTTCTTTGCGTTTTTCGGCTTTCGCACTAAATAAATCAACTTTGTCCATAAAATACATAAAAAGCGTAGATGCTAAACCTGAAATTATAGTCGAAATAACAACTGACCACGGTTCTTTAATCCCTAACTTATTCAAATAGAGTTCAATTCCAATACCTGCAAGTGCTATCAAACTTCCACCTAAAAGTTTTATTATAGCATCTCCCTTTTGAGCGGCAGTCATTTTCTTAGAATCCTTGCCAAACAATATCTTTGCTGATTGGATAAACACTTTAATACCTTCCTTAATGATCCGCAAAAACTGCTTAAACACTCCAACAAAGATGTCAACAATAGATTCAAAAAGAGACTTAATGAAATTCTTAATAAATTGTCCAATACTATCTCCTAGAAATTCCCCTGCGTGTTTAAGCAAATGATTTTTAATACGGCTACATCTGAAGAGAAATGCTTGACCAGGAGATGTTGCTTCTGTTCCTGCCATCATACCATTTTTGAATATATCTTTAACTTCGTAATACAACGGTTTAATTATGTAGAGAATGACATTACCTACTGCATATTCTGTTGTTTGATTTTTAGTGTTTTCTGCAAGTTGGCTATTTAACTTATCTGTTTTTGATTTTTGTAGACCCAACTTTATTTTTCCTTTTTCTTCTTTAGTAGGTTCCCTACCATTTTCTATGGTAAATTTATCATAACCAGAAATAATTTCTTTGTTACTTAATTCTCCTTGGCCCGTGAGATTGTTTAAAACGCTTTTATTTGCTTCTGCATTGATTGCTTTTTGAGCGTTTTTCTCTAAATCAATCATTCTAGATGTGGTTTCCGCATCTAGATTATTTCCCTGTTTTTTTATAAATTCGGAGTTGGTGTCATCTAATTTTTTACCATTTATAGCTCCGGAGGTTACAGCAAGATTGTAATCGGCATTAGCGGTCACTTTTATATCTTCATTAGATAAAGCATAATTATCCTTTAACTGTGTGTAAACCTGCTTTAAGGGTACAATATGATCTGTTTCAGCTTGATAATCAAATTTGGGGTCGTTTCTTCTTTTATCTGGATCGTTTCTATATACATAAATATTCTTTTTGCCAGTATACTCATCCTCGATGAGTTTACGACCAGTGCTATTTCCATCTTCATTATTTAGTTTGTTAGCTTTATATTCATCCATCTTATATTTGTTTTCATAATCAGAACGGTTAAACTTATCACGGTTATTTTCGTCGGTATATTTATTAGAGTCCTGAACATTTTTATACTCTTCATATGCGTTTCTATCTATTGGCTTTACAAGTTCTTCATCATAAGAAAAACTTTTACATTCTTGAACTACCCTTTCTGTAGTTAAGCCCTTCTTTCTAGCACCTTTCCCAAAAGATGTACGTTCTAATAAACCATCCACAATTGCGCTGAACACAGGAGTAATAATACTTACTTCCATCTGCTCACCAGTTCGAAATTGCTCGTAGACCTCGTCAATTATTTCTTGAGACGATTTCTTATCATACAACTCAAATTCTATAAGTATATTAGATACTTCGAGCGGCGAAGCAGACTTTAGCTTTTCTAACTTCATTATCTTTTCACTTTCCACATGATCACCTTCTTTCTAAACTTATGCAGCCTTATAAATATCGACTATTTCATTTTTACTTTCTTCCATTATCTTTTTATACTGGGTAACCTTGCTTTGATCTTCAATTGTAAGTATCTGTGTCTCAGCCATTTTCTTCAAGATTTTGCTTGCAGTAATAATTGCTTCAATTTCCTTCTGTTGTATCGATGGTAGTAATTTTATACTCATACCCTGACTTACTACTTTATTGGCAAAATGTAGACATTTGTAATACAAATAATGGACAGAGTTGTTTAAGCGAATAAGTAGCTGTTCATATAAATCGGTAAGCGAAGTAAAGTAATAAGCTACATTTTTTAGGGACTTATCTACTAACCTAAGTTTATCTAACTCCGAGTGCATCTTTGCTATTTCGTGTTCAATTTTCTTTCTTTCTTCTTGTACAGCATATAGAGTTTCTCTTGCTTTCTTTCTTGAAGAGAAACCCAATGTCAACACAGCTAAAACTTTCGTTTTAGTTTTGCTAAAATCAATCTTGTATAGTTGACTTTTCGAATTCATACCTTCGAAATTAAGCGCCTCTCCTTTGTATATTTCAAAGGCGAAATCCTTATCGAATCTGATGTCCTTTATTTTTTCAAGTTCTGTAGCCATCTTCGCAAAAAGTTCACTTTTTATTTTATGTTTGGCTTCGTTAATACATCTAACACTTTCTTCAATAGAGAAAATCAATTTGTCCACTTCAGTTCTAAATTCAAGCTGCTTACTTTCGTATAGTTTTGCTGTTTCATCATATAATTGTTCAGCTTTATCAAAATTACTTTTTCCAGTTATGCTAGCCCACACATTAGAAACTGCCTCTTTAGTAGCGTTATATATCTTTTTCACGCCTGCACCGATTGCTGCAAAAAAGCCCATATAATCTCTCCCTTTTCTACTTATTTATATATTCGTAGCCTTCGGCTAAAAGTTCATTGAAGTCTGTGGTCCACCGTATCATCCTTCTAATCTCAGCTATTCTAAAACCCCATGCTTCACCTAGTTTGAAGATCCACTTCTCTTCAGTTTCATCGATCTCAGTATCTGCGTTAATAACTCCAGCAAGCTCAATTAAAACAGCCTTTTTAATTTTCGTTGTACTAGATTTAAAAGCAGTAATTAATTCCTCTAACGGTTTACCTTTTCTTTCATAATCGAGTAGTCCTGTTTCCATTTTATAAATTTGGTAGATAGCTTCTTCGCTCTTAACTATAACACCATTTGCATTCATAGCTTCATGTGCAAGTTCTAAAAAATTTTCTTTTTCTCGCTTATTCAGTAAATTTAAAAACATATTATCTACCTTCCTCTAACTTATTTTTACGCCTTTTTCATTAAACTTTGTTACATATGTAACAATCTCTCCGTTTTTCTTGATATTCTCTTTTCTTTCTTTGACTTCTCCGTTGGGAAAATACACCATTTCTGTTATAACATTACTATCGGCGTCATAATTTTTACTTGCTACCATAACCCCTGTATCGTCGTAATTTGCCGAAAAAATCAGCTTTCCATCCTGTAACATTTCGCTATAACTGAGTATATCGCCAATGTACTTATTTATTATTGATAACTTATTTTCTTCATCTATAATCTTTTCAATCTTGTCATTACCAATAACCTTTTCATCTACTAAAATGTTTTCCGGTAATTCGGCTTTTGTTTGAAGTGACTTTAATGTATTTGCTAGCGAAATTACGCTACTAACCTTGGAATCAAGGTTATCAATTTGTGTTTTTATTAAATCTAAATGCGATACCAAGTCCTCAGTAGCTAACGTTATTTTACTATCGTTGGTATTAGCTTTATTTATAGCAGATATAACATTATTAAACTTGAATTCTTCTTTGTCTGTTAACACCCTAATAGCTTCAAATACTTTTGCTATCTCTTTTGCCTGGTTTTCGCTTGCCGAGTGGATGTTATTATTTGTTGCATTAATTTCTTGTTTTAACAAGGAGACATTGCGCTCAAGTAACTTAGTTCCTTCAGCAATTGATTTTTCTTGATCTTCCTTCAATGCGTTGTAACTTTCAATAATTCTTTTAGATACTTTTTCATTAATCTCAGATAATATTTTTTCTATTTCCGAATTGATGCTCTGTAATAGCTCTTGATTTAACCTTATTTGATGACCATTATTGTTTAGTAGTGTAATCAAATCGTTATTATTTGAGGTAATTAATTCTTTAGTCGAAGCATATTGTTCTGTTAATGTGTCGCTTATTTCTTTGTTCGTAATGTTGATTTCGTTAACCAGATCCGTTTTATCTTTCTGTAAATTTTGATACATGGTATCTATTTTGGTTTCAACAAGATCTGTAGTAATCAGTATTTGATTAGCTATATTTTTGTTTTTTTCAGTAACTAAAGTTGCCAATTCTTGAGTTTCTTGATTGACTTTTTCCAGTATTTTTTCACTACTTATTAACATTTCCTCGTGCATTTTATTTTCACTATCTTTTAGACTGACCGAGATAGCGTCAAAATAACTTTTAGAAAAAGATAAAATACTCTCCTCCATTTTGTTTAGCTTCATCATCATATTCTTTTCGTGTGCATCACTTTTTTCTAACATAAAATGTTTATTGTTTCTCTGTATACTTTGAAAGAGAATCGAGCAATAGTAACTAGCTATTAATAATATTACCGATGAAATTGCAAGTGGCACCCAAAAAGAAGTGTATCTAGCAATAACACCAATGTTAACTACTTCTAAAATAGCAATAATACCAAGAATCAATGGCCATATCTGTTCTGTTTTGCCTATCTCCTTGTTAATCCATTCCATTATTTGTTTCATTCAATATGCCTCCATCACAAATGCCTCTAATTTCAAGTTTTGTGTTTTCTACTAAGAGCAGTTTACGAAAGGTTATATACTCAATATATTCTGTTTAAATACAGTTTCTAAAAAAGGAGAATCATACTTTTTATCGGTTATGTATCTGGCAGGAAAATACTGGAAAGTGACTCTCTAAATATTGAGGTTCTAGCATGTAATAACTTTTATAATTGTATTTACCCTATAAACGATGAACATTCAAGTTAAACACTTGCAGATTACTGTTTCCTAAGTTAATTTAAGTATTTTTCTCTAACACTTTTAACCCCCGATGGTAGATAACCTTATTAATTAAATAAAGCATGTAGCCATATAACATTCCTGCTAAAATAACAATTAACCAAGTTAGCTTTGACACAGTAGCTAAAAATAGCTCTTCTTCCACACCCATTTTGTTATAAAAAGATCCGTAAATTTGGTAATGCATGATAGCTGCTTTATCAACTAATCCCAACCCCTTGACTCCCATCACTAATCCTAAGAGAGAGATGAGAAAAAAGCTTGAAACTGCGAAAACAGAAGCTGCTATTAATTTATTTTTTAATGAATAATCTTCATACAACAAAGGAAGTACAAACCCAGCGGGGATCAACATAAACAAAGCGAAGATAAGTTCTTCTAACCCTAAAAAAAGGCCTACACAGAAAGCTAAAGCTATACTGTAAAGAACTAGCGTTACATAACCATGTCTAACTGCGATAATAGCCATTAGACCGGGGATTAGATAACGTAGATATATACCAACACCTGGAAACAAAAAGCCAAGAAAATAAAGTATTAAACTTAAAGCTAACAACAGGCCTGTTTCTGTAACTGATCTAGTTTTCTTAGATAGCACTATTCTCCCTGCCTTTCTCCGGACGCCAGAACCAGGAGGAAAAGATCTCCTCACTAACAGCAGCTAAAATATTCCTTATTTTAGATGGTGGAAGTTCTAAAAGTGAATTGCGAGCAGCTTGCATCTCTTTGTGGCAAAACACTGTTACTTCCTCTTGTAGTTCACCTTGCTGGGCTGACTTTTGTAGCGAGCTAATAAAAAAGACCAATTCCTGATCTTCTAAGGTATCTAATTTGGCCCATAAGCTTTGGCCTTCAGTGGCTTTAATTTTTTGATCTAACATTGCTAAAGGAACACTACTTCTTCTTTTCTTTAGATCTGTTAGTGCTGCACCTTTAACTAATTTGTCTAGACCAGTAAGATTATTTAAATCATTAATAGTTTGAAAGACCATACCTAATTTTAAGCCGTATTCATCCAAAGCAGTTTGAATTTTTGGCGGTGCTCCAGCTAACAATGCTCCCGATGACAGACTAAACTGAATCAGGCTAGCTGTTTTTCCTCGACTTATTTTTTGTGCTGCAAAAATATCAATTTCCTGACCAAGACAGCACACTTCTAGTAATTCGCCTTCACAAAGCAATTCATGCATCAAAATAAAACGTTGCCAATACTCTCTGGGTGGTTGGGCATGAAAAAGTACTTTTAAAGAAAGAGCGACAAGATAATCCCCCATAGCTATAGCTGCTTCTGGACCGAAACAGCTATAAAAGGATACTTCTCCACGTCTATGAGTATCTTGATCAATTAAATCATCGTGAATCAAGGAAGCCTTATGCAATATCTCCAAAGAAGCAGCGTAAGGCGTTAGTATCTCTGGCGTTTCTCCTTGTGCTACTAAATACCCTAAATACTGCAATATTGGCCTAAATCGCATCCCACCAGTAACTGCTTTTATATACATAGTTTTAAGTTCTTGTTGAATGTTAACTTCATTAAGAAGGTACTTTTCGACTGTTTTGGCTATGGGGTTAAGATATTGCTGGTAAAAGTTCTCGCTAAGTTTTAGGGTTTCTAGCATTGGTGCCCCTCCTATGTAAGGATTAGTTAGCTAATCTTTTGCTAGTTTTTTATTATAATTAACTTTTAGCTATAGAGTCTTGAGAAAACATCACTTATTCTTTCGGCTAAAGAGAGGGGTTACCCCTCTCTTTGTCAATCTAAAAGAACAGCACGCGCTTTCCCTAATTCAACTAACTTACGATTAGCTTCCTGGGCAATATTCATATCAGCACTATTAACACGAGCTCGATATTTGTTGTATTCAGCATTTAGAATTTCCCTAATCTCTTTTTGTGTTGCTCTATGAGGAATATCAAACATCTTCATGTACTTTTCTTTTTCCGGATTATAATAAGCTTCTTGTTTTCTCTCCTGCTGCCAATTTGTTTCGGTTTTACTTTCTCTCTTTTGTTGCCAATCACTCTCTGTCTTTCTTTTTCGGTCCCACTTAGGAGACTCATTGTCCGAATTATAAGGTGGAGGTAAGGGTCCTGAAGACTGCAGATTGATAGTAAAAGCATTCTTCATAGTGACTAGTACTGTTTCTTCTTCCATAAAAACAAGATGACCAACTGGATTTAGCTGGTTAGTTTTACCCCAATAAAAAGCGTTATAGGGAACAAAGATTACAAAGTCATCGTAAGCGGCCGAAGAATAAGGGTTTGTAAACCTTTCTCCAGATATTACTCTACCATTAGAATCTTGATAATCTTTACGCTGGCCAGATAAGGGCCTTCCTGTATCATCAGTAAAATAACAGAAACAAAAGATTTCTTGATACTGGTAACCATGAATCTCAAATTCTAAATGGATCTTAAACCCAGTCTCGCCATCTTGGTAAGCTTTATATTCAATCCAGGTATTTTTAACAACTACATTCTGGTTTTGAGTTGTGGTATACTCAATATTTCTATTAGAAGTACCAGAATTAGAATCAATAACATGGCCCAAAGCTGCTCCAACACCAGCTCCTATGGGTCCACCAACCATAAACCCCAGAAGTGCACCGACTATCTTTCCCCCACTTCCGCTCATCTTAGACACTCCTCAATTTCTTATTTACAGCCTCCGCGACAAATAGCTTGTAGTAGTAAGCCTAAACATACACCTTGGTAGCAAGCGTCTAGTTCATCATCATTATTGCTACTAGTACTATTTGAAGACGACTTTCTCTGTAGCGGCCTTGGGGTGCCACCTAAAACTTTACTTAATTCAAGTATCTGTTCATTAGAATCTAATCTTTGGCCTAAAGCCTTGAGTCTTTGGCAACTTTCTAGAAAACGTCCTCTTATTTCTAGATCGTGCACTGCTATTAACTCTTCTTTAAGGAAAGTTGGTAGAGGATATTTGCTCTTTTCGAAATTAGCTAACAGCTCTAGAAAATTCGGCTGGCTAATAGCTGTAGTCGCTTCTAATAAACTGTTCGTTGTGTTAAAACAACTTTCCATAACTATTCTCCTCTCCGTACATTGTCGATCACTCTACAACGACCTCTTCCATCTCTAGGACTTTAAGGCCAACCTCCTTTTGTGTTAAACGTCCTTCCTGCAAAATGTGTAATTCGGCACTTCTTCCTGTTGCCTTATCTACAATAGTTGCATGCATCATCATGTTCTCGTCATACTTATAGGTAATATCCACTGGATAACCTTGAGGTCTTGCAACACCAAAATCAAGCTCGGTTTCACCTATTGTTAAACAGTTCTCGACTTCTTTATCTTCACCCTGTAAAACAACTAGTGATACTAAATGTCCGCTACTTACCGTATAGAAACGCTCCTGTTTTTCTACAGGGATGCGTGTATTTTTAGGAATCATAATACTATTTTCATGTTTACTGGTCATTAAGTTATATGACATGACACCAAAACTGTGAGAAGTAACATCATTAATTATTGTTTTAGCTAAAGCTCTACCAGCTGCTGTCTCCAGAAGTGTTCCTTGGCCTTTTTGAGCCATTAATATACCACACTGTAAAGCTGCACCTAAAGCTACAGCTTCATCAGGATTAATCTTTTGAACTGGAGTTTTGCCACTTATTTTTTCAATCAAGTTAATTACCATTGGCATCCTGGTTGAGCCACCAACTAAGAGAATCTCGTCTATTTCCTTATAACTAACTTTACTAGCTTCTAATACAGATTCAATGAGCATCTCGGTTCGAGCCATAAGGTCCTCTACCATCTCTTCAAACTGCTCACGAGTTATTTCTGTAGTAAAAGAATGACCGTATGCACTTATTGATACTTTAGTGCTTCCTCTACTTGATAAAGCTTTTTTGGCAGCTTCAGCTCTTTGGCGTAGATCCTGCTCTATATCTAAAGCTTCTAAAAGACTTTTACCATATTCTTTTTTAAATAAAGTATTAATGTGATTCATAAGTCTATCATCAAAATCTTTCCCACCTAGCATATGATCGCCATCTGTAGCAACAACATCAACAGCACCTTGTTTAATATCCAAGAGAGTTACATCAAATGTACCTCCGCCAAGATCATAAACGAGAACCCTTTTTGCTGTCTTTTCCTGCATACCATACGCTAAAGCAGCTGCTGTAGGTTCGTTAATTATTTTTAAAACATTAAAACCTGCTATCTTTCCAGCATCTAATGTTGCTTGCCTTTGAGCGTCGTTAAAGTAGGCGGGTACAGTAATAACAACATCATTGATCTCTTCGCCTAGCTGTTGTTCAGCATCTTGTTTAAGTTTTTTAAGTATTAAAGCTGATATTTCGACTGGCGAATAATCTCTCTCCCCCATCGGTACGCAATATGAGGAGTTCCCCATCTGTCTTTTAATAAACTCAACAACTCGGTCTGGCTCTGCAACAGCAGAGTTTTTAGCGACATCCCCAACAACAATAGAGCCTTCGGGTGTAAACATAACTACTGAAGGTGTTATTCTTTCTCCTTCACTGTTAGTTATTATCTCTGGTTTCCCATAACTATTTACAATCGATAGCGCTGAAAAAGTTGTCCCCAAGTCAATCCCTGCTGGTATAGCCATTTTCCAAGACCTCCTGAGGTTCATATTTTTTGATCACAATGCTTTGCGCTCTCAGTACTCGTTCCCTATGTAGAAAACCATCTTGTAAAACTTCCACTACTTTTCCGTCTTCTTCCAGGATACTAGTTGCTACTGTGCATACAACCTTTTGTTTTTGTCTATCGCAGAAATATTCTTCTCTAGGCATTATCTCTACATCTCGTCTTGCTAGGATCTCCAGAAATTCCTTGGCAATAAACTCTAGCGAGGCCTTAGCAGTTTGGTTCTCTGGGTTTGAAAATTTAGCTATCTCTCGATGTAAATTATCGTGGAGTAAGAAGAGTTCTTTATAAAGCGACCTAAAATTGTTCTCTACAACATCTAAACGATTTGCTTGTAAATCTTGGTATAGTTTATCAAGTAAACTTTCTTTGTTCTCATCGTAGAGAATCTTCTCCCGGAAAAGATCTTCTAAAGCATCGAGTCTAACGGTAACATTTTCCATAAAGGTACCAAAATCAACTTGTGCTTGATCTTTTTCCAATCTTGCTCTTCCTTTCTATATGTATTAAAGTATCCCACAAATCTATTTGTTATATATCTTTGAGAAATATTCATATTATCCTGCTAGATTTACTAAAACCATTCCATTCATTATTATTCTTGAGTTATTACAAGTTCCTTTTGGGGATCAACTTTATCTTATAGCTAAATAGTGACACTAGTTTGTCAAGAAAGTAAAATAAAATCTCTCACTCTAGCAAGGATCTCTTTTCTTCTTCCGAAACAATAAGTTATTCTAACGGTTTTAAAACAAAAAAGAGACCTGTACTTACACAGATCTCTCTCAGTTTTAGAAAAAAGTGTGCTAAATCTTAATAGGTTAAAAAGCGTAACTTAAATTAGTAAAAATACTGTAGTAGGAAACACTTTCGTGTCTATTATAAAGAAGGTTACCACCTAGTGTTAACCATACCTTAGGAACTAGTTGCAAATCTATTCCTGTACTCACACTTAACATAGTCTTGTTTAATGTTAATTTATCTACGGCTATAAAATTACGTCCTAAACCAAGACCAGCGAACATCTGAGCATTAATTGATAGTGGTAATTGGGCACATCCTTCAATCGTTATTATTCCCACTGAGCCACGAATGTTTTGGCCATTATTTAAACTATTTACACTGGCTATATACCAATTACCTCGAAAGCCCATCTTAGGATTTAAAGAATAACTTGTTGTTAATCCATAGGCATAGTTAATTCCCTCGAAACCTTGATTAAAAAATTTAGTTATCCCGCCACCTATTCTTAAACCTTCGGCATTCGTTACCAATACCAAGAGTAAGACAGTAGCAAAGATTAACGCTATCTTTTTCAAAATTACAACCCTCCCTCTTATTAATCATCAACATCAATATTTTAGCCCATACCTTAATTAATTAAACACAAATTCTCCAGCTTGTAATTTTATAATAGCCTGATCGATCTGTCTTGGCTCTTGGTAGGCATATCCATCAATTCCAGACAAAAGCAATTGCCACAATACATTTTCCTTACCAAAGTCAGTAATATAAAAGAGCTTAGCTTTACTAATACTTTTTAACAAAATAAACTCCCTATAAATATCGCTTGCTACTTCTGGTGTAAAGACTATAATTTCTTCTTCTCTTCCTAAGTACTTTTTAGCAGCATCCCAACTACCTACTGTTGTTACATTATATAGACGTTCTTCGCGAAAAAAACGTTTTAACGAGATTGAACGTTTATGGGGTGCTATTAACAACATGTTCATCTTGTTCTGTCCTCCATATCAAAAAAGCTTCTTCTTCTCCAAACAACAAAGAACCTCCTATGCTTTTGACTAATTTGCACAACCTAGAGTCAGCTTCTTGACGCTTTACTGGCCTTAAGGTGTAGAATAAGCCATCTTCGCCTTCTTCAAGAGACACTTCTGTTTCACTATTTTCTTCTAATAAAGCCTTAGTCATTTCACTTATGACAAACTTCTCCCCAGCAGTTAGTTCAATTCTATTTAGTCGTAATTTCAATAAAGCTCGCTTCTCCAGAGCAGTTTCAGCCAAAATTTCGCTAAGCTGTTTTGTAAAAAATGACTGTGGCCAATGTTTGGGAATAATTCGCCTTAGTAAATTAAGTTGCTCCTCCAGGCCAATTGTTGCGGGTATATTCTTAAGTTGCTCAGTTGTTAGGAAAGCCTTCATTTCAAAAAGTAAAAGCGATAGTTTAGCTGTAACTTCACCAACATCATGACCAATTTTTGCTAAGTCTTCTTCGTTAATTTCTTTGTTTAACGATCTTTGTTCACTCAAAGTAGTCTTTAAACGAGCAACTTCTCTTTTTAATTGTTGGTGTTCATCATAATTGTAGTTAACTAAAGCCTCTTGTACATTAGGCCTAGAAACCAAATCTTTTTCATTACCTTTATAGCCAGCTAAAAATATCCCTAGGCACAGATAAGGTAACGTTATCAACTGCCAGCCTTGAGTTATTCCTTCGAAAGTGAACAATAATGCAGCTAAACCCCAACATACTAAAGAGGCCAAATTACCGTTTAAAGCAGCCAAAAGACTTAAGACTATCTGACAGAGTAGTTCACGATTATTAATATGATATACAGCAATAAGTAAGGGTAGTACTAAAGGAATCGCAATCATCTGCCAGGAGTCTTGTAAAAAAACAGTAACTGCTAACAATAAAGCTGTTGCGAGCCACAAGGAAACGGAAATATCAGTATTTATCCCCGTTGTAAAGTAAGCTATTAATAGTAATCCTAATGCAGTCAAAAATCTAATTAATCTACTCATATAAATTCACCCCTGCCTTAATTCTATTCAGGCTAGGGTTTTATATCTTCTTTATTTAACAAAAACAAATTTAATCTTCATGTAGATAAAAAGCATCGGTTTTAAATTAGTAAGTAATAAATGGCGAAGCAAAGCTTCGCCATTTATTACTTACTCAGTTCTTGGGCTTGTTTATTTAAGTGATTTAAAGCTCGAACCAAATCAGCAGTACTGCTTGGTTCAACTGAATTCAATTTGCTATCACCTGCTAAAGCCTTTCTACCGTCATATAACAGTTGCTCCGCTAAAGATCCATCTTGAAACACACTGTTCTCTATCGCTTCGACAAATTTTACACCAGCTAAACCAAAATTGCTTAACCTCTTAATATATTTTTCCCCATCTTGGTAAATGAGAGGTAAGTTTTCTGTTAAGTCCTTTTCTAAAAGACTTAGGGCTAACAATTCTGCTTTTAAGTCTTGCAAAGCTACATTAAAATCTGCTTTTAATTCTTTGAGTTCAGCGCTAGTTTCCAAAC
>ENA-UOOR01003773-UOOR01003773.1-fermentation-metagenome-genome-assembly--contig:-NODE-3773-length-12829-cov-3.235713_pt1 | contig 12829 bp, 12 predicted proteins | sample MGYA00245780_ERZ724029 | MGnify/ENA primary metagenome ERZ724029 (study PRJEB28704, sample SAMN03018315) | fermentation metagenome | biome: anthropogenic terrestrial biome; feature: soil; material... | reverse complement strand
TCTAACTTTGTTGGGCTTTTTTTATAAATAATTTATTTAACTAGCACCACACGTATATAATATCTAAAGTGAAGGAGAACAGAAATGAAAGATATTCCCTTTAAGGCGGTAGCTGTCGACATGGATGGTACTTTTGTTAATGATGATTTAACCTATGATCGTGCGCGTTTTAAAAATATTTTAACTGAGTTAAATAAACGTCATATTCATTTTATTGCTTCTAGTGGGCGCTGTCTTGCACGTTTAAAATGTGACTTTGCAGGTTTTTTAGATAATGTAGACATGATTGCTGACAATGGTGTGCTTATGACGCAAGATAATAAAATGATCTATAGTCATTTTTTCACTTATCAAACGGGAATAGAGTTACTTGATTTTATGCAAAGCGAGTATCCCACTGCACATATGGCAATTAGCTGCAGAAATCATGCTTATTTATACTTAGATAAAAAGATGCCGGATGATTTTAGAAGCTTCATGCACATTCAATATCCGGGTATAATTGATATTACAAATTTGAAAAATATTCCCCCTGACGATCGAATTGGTAAATTGACGCTCAATTTTCCCGCAGAGAAAGCTAATGAAATTGAAAAATGTTTTAACAAAAATCATAAAGGGAAAATTCATTGTACTACGAGCGGTTATGATGATATTGATGTTGTGTGTTATGGGGTGGATAAGGCAAAAGCTTTAAAATATTTGTTGCATTATTTAAAGGTTAAGCCCAGTGAATTGATTGCTTTTGGTGATGGCTTGAATGACCAAGAGATATTGCAATTGGCTGGACGTAGTTATGCAATGGCTAATGGGGATGAAAGGATTAAAGAATTAGCTGATTATCAGGCACCTAGCAATGATGATAGTGGTGTATTAAAAGTTTTAGAGGATTATCTGAAATAAAGTAGTGTTTCGATGTGAAATAATTTGTCGAACAGTAAAACAACACAAATAGGACTTCCATTTAAAGATTGAAAGTCTTATTTTTATTTGCTTTAATTTAATCGCTTACATAGATGATATAATAGGAATTAAATGAAATAAATTATTTTAAATATAGATAACGAATTTTTTCTTTTATAATCATAATCGATGAAAAATATTTCAGTAATAGAAACACTTACTTCAAGTACTGAAATGATTATTCAATATCTGTGAAAATGGATACATTTGCTAACTGCGATGTTATAAATATAACTGTAAGGCAGCTAGCTGAGAGAAAAGAAGTACTTTTTCAAAGTAATGATCAATTTTGAAAAAGCTTCATAAATATATTTTTAAGGAGTTTAAATTATGCCTAAAGATAATAAACGTTATTCAGTTGTAATTGCTGGTGGTGGTAGTACATTCACTCCAGGCTTTGTACTGAGTTTAATTCAAAATGAAGATAAGTTTCCACTTAGACAATTGAAATTTTATGATAACGATGCAGATCGGCAGAAGAAGATTGGTGATGCTTGTGCCATCATCATCAAAGAAAGAGCCCCACAAATTAAATTTGAATATACCACTGATCCGAAGGAAGCATTTACTGATGTTGACTTTGTTATGGGTTCAATTCGTGTTGGTAAGTACCACATGCGGAGCTTAGATGAAAAGATTCCGTTAAAGTATGGTGTTAATGGTCAAGAAACAACTGGACCTGGTGGAATGGCATATGGTCTTCGTTCAATTGACTGGATGCAAAAGTATTCACCAAATGCTTGGATGATTAACTACTCAAATACTATCGCTATTGTTGCTGAAGCTTGTCGCAGATTCCGTCCAAATGCAAAGGTAATTAACATTTGTGATATGCCAATTGACATTATGGATCGGATGGCTAAGATTTGTGGCTTGAATGACTATCACGACCTTGACTTTACTTATTATGGCTTGAACCACTTTGGTTGGTGGAAAGAAGTTCGTGATAAGAAGACAGGCAAGGACTTAATGCCACAACTTAAGAAGTATGTTGCAAAGAACGGTTACTATGTTGGTGGCGACTATGATAAGGATACTGAAGCAAGTTGGAAGGCAACCTTTAAGAAAGCCGCAGATTGCTACGCCTTAGAGACTAATACTTTACCAAATACTTATATGCAATACTACTTCTACCCACAATATGAAGTAAAGAATGCTGATCCAAAGCATACCCGGACTGATGAGATTCGTGAATACAGACAAAAGATTGTCTTTGGTGAATGTAAGAGAATTGTCGATGCAGGTACCGCTAAAGGCAACATGTGGGATAGAAACTTAACGCACTCAAACTACATTGTTGATATTTGTCATGCTATTGCCTATAACACCCATGAAAAGTTCTTGGCTAACCTTGCTAATAAAGGTGCTATTTCCAATATGGATCCAAATTCAATTGTTGAAGTACCATGCTTATTTGCTGCTGATGGTGTTCAACCAATGGCTACCGGTGAAGCAGGAAGATTCCAACGTGGATTAATGATGGAACAACAAACCTGTGAAAAGTTGGTTGTTGATGCCTATGAGCAACACTCCTACGAAAAGATGTGGGAAGCATTTACTCTTAACAAGACAGTTCCAGATGCATCAGTTGCCAAGAAGATCCTTGACGATATGATTCCTGTAAACAAACCATATTGGCCAGAATTGAAATAAGACTATGATTCCCCGAATTTGAGGTGATATATTATGATGCAAAAAGTTCAGAGGTTTGGGGCGGCAATGTTTGTCCCCGTTCTTCTATTTTCATTTGCTGGGATTGTCGTAGCTCTGGGTAGCTTATTCAATAACCCGGTAATTTTTGGGTCGATTGCTAATCCAGGAACCACCTGGAATTCTGTTTGGGACACTGTTTCAGCAGGTGGTTGGACTGTCTTTAACCAAGAACCACTACTCTTCGTTGTTGGTTTGCCAATTGGTTTGGCCAATAAATCAAGGGGTAGGGCAGCTATGGAGTCCTTGATTACCTACTTAACTTTTAACTACTTCGTAAGCGCTATGCTTAAGCACTGGGGAGCAAGCTTTGGTGTTCCTAACTTTAACAAGATCCAAATTATGCCTAATTCTACTAACGGTGGTTTAACCATGATTGCCGGTATCAAAACGCTTGATACCAGTATTGTCGGGGCGCTAATTGTAGCTGGAATTGTTATTTACCTGCACAACCATTTCTTTGATACCAAGTTGCCTGATTGGTTAGGTACTTTCCAGGGTTCAACTTATGTTTACTTCCTTGGTTTCTTTGTAATGTTACCTTTAGCATACCTTACCTGTTTAGTTTGGCCTAGAGCACAAATGGGTATCACTGGAATGCAACACTTCATTGTTAACAGTGGTGTTATTGGTATTTGGATTTACAACTTCTTAAACCGAATTTTAATTCCAACAGGATTACACCACCTGGTATACATTCCGTTCCAATTTGGACCAGCTGTTGTTGCTGGTGGTATTCAACCATACTGGTTGAAACACTTGACCGAATATGCTGCAAGTACCCGTCCTTTGAAGCAATTAGCTCCAAACATGGGCTTCCAACTTTGGGGCAACGAAAAGGTATTCTTAGTACCTGCCATTTGTTTATCCTTCTACGTAACTGCAAAGAAGAATAAGAAGAAGCAGACCGCAGCTTTGCTGATTCCTGCTGCACTCACCTCGTTTTTTGCTGGTATTACTGAACCGGTTGACTTTACTTACTTGTTCGCAGCTCCAATACTGTGGGTGATTTATTCATTACTCTCCGCCACGATGAATACCATTATGTACATGTTTGGCCTTGTTGGTAACTTGACCGACGGTGCAATCGGAATTGCTGCCCAGAACTGGATTCCTCTTTGGAAGAACCACTGGAAAGTATATGTCATGGAGTTTATTGTCGGTATTATCTTTGCAATCATTACCTTCCTTGTTTTTGAAATAATGATTAAAAAGTTTAACTATATAACTCCAGGGCGTGAGGCCGACAGTGAAGATGTTCACTTACTGAACAAACAAGAATATAAGTCTAAGAAAGCCGCCCAAGAAAAAGGTGGCAAGCAGGATCCTTATATTGAAAGAGCAACTAACTTCTTACAATTACTTGGTGGTCCATCTAATATTGAAGAATTGAGCTCTTGTGCTACACGTTTGCGTGTAACGGTTAAAGATCCGGAAAAGCTTGGCTCTGATGCTCAATTTAAGGCTGCTAAGGCAATTAGTGTTGTTCGTCACGGTAAAGCTATTCAAGTTATTGTTGGCTTAGATGTTGCCCAGGTTCTTGAAAGTATTCAAGGATTAATGCAAGATAGTAATAGTAATGCTCAAGTTTCTACTGAGCAGGAAAATCCATATATTGAAAGAGCTACCGGTTATATTGATTTATTAGGTGGTTCTGCCAATATTGAAGATATAACTAGCTGTTCAACAAGGATTAGGGTACATGTTGTTGACCCGGCTAAGGTTGCTTCTGATGATAAATTTAAGCAACTTAAAGTTTATGATGTTGAACATAAGGATAATAAGAAGATTAACCTTGTAGTTGGACTTGATGCAGAACAAATTCTTGCAGAAATGAAAAAACTCTTATAGAAGTAAATAATTATACTATCATTAATATGAAATATTAGTACTTATATAAGGGAGCAATCATATGTCAAATTTAAAGTCATTGATTTACAAAAATGGTAATAAATTGAATGATTCTGAAAATCAAATTATTCATTTTGTTTTAAATAATCCAGAATTGTGTAGTAATCTAAGTCTTTCAAAGTTAGCCAAAAAATTATATGTTTCTGAATCAGCAATTTTCCGCTTGTGCAAAAAGCTAGGTTTGAGTGGCTATAGTGAATTTAAATTTGACTTGGCAGAACTTGCCAAAAATAAAAATGAAGCAGGGTATATGAAGAGTGACTTTGCGGAAGAGTTAACTAAAAGTATAGATGATGTACTAAAATATTTTAAGTCGCTTGATTTAAAGAAATTGTTTTATTATTTGGAAAATGCAAATAACATCTATATTTATTCAACAGGTTGGCTTCAGCAGTTAATTGCGGAATACCTCTCACATGAATTATTGGTGTTTGGTGTTCATTCAACTGTGTTGCCTTCAGCATTAAGTGAACTGTGCATGGTCTATGATTATGTTCAATCAGGTGACGTACTTTTTATTATTTCGTTTACGGGTGATAATAAGGCGATCAATGATGAATTGACGAAATTTGAATTGACTAACGATAAGTTTAAATGTGTTTCTTTTACCGATATGAAGCAGAATACATTAGCATCATTATCTGATTTTAATTTTTATTATTCACCGATTGCTTTTACTGAAGATCCAGATATTGTTAATGATAAGGTTGCATTTGCATCTGCTTACTACCTAGTGGATTTGCTGATTAGTGAATACGTTATGTGGCGTGAAAAGTCGGGAAAGGAAGATAAAAATGGTGGTGCTAAATAAAATATCTAATTTTCTTAACCGTTTTTTGAGAAATACAAATTTAAATGCTAAGAGAATATTAAGACTTTACACCTACATTTTATTCTTTATCCCGTTAGCATTTGCAGCGCTCCTATATTTAAGAAGTGCGATGACCAAGCAACCATTTGCTTTAATGATTAAACTTAATCCGATGGTTAGTGTTGCAGTCATTACTGCTTTTGTAGATTTTCTTCTTGGTTATTATTTATGGATCAGTAAAAGTGCAATTTTACTCAATAAAAATTCATATCGTTTCTTTATGATTTGCCAGGCAGTTAGTCAATTGTTGGTCGGTAATTTTGTTTGCTTGATCTTTGCATTATTTGGTATTTTTCAGGCAAAAAATTTAGCTGTTGCAAGTGAAACAAACAGTAAAAAAGATAATTTAATGGAAATAATTTCAGTTTGTATTTTACTTCTTTTCATTATTTGCTTTATCTTGTTAATGCTAATAGAGTTTAGAAAGTCATAGAGGTTTAACGATGTTTAATTTTTTTAAAAAGAAGAGTAACGGGGTTGAAGTTGATGCAGCTGTGGATGGCAAGATAATGCCCATTACGGATGTAAAAGATGATGTCTTTTCTACTAAGATGCTGGGTGATGGCTATGCCATTAAACCAAGTGATGGTCATGTTTATGCACCGATTGGTGGAACTATTTCCACGCTTTTTCCTACCAAGCATGCGATTGGAATTACGACTGAGCAGGGTCTAGAAGTGTTAATTCACCTAGGTCTTGATACGGTTGAATTGAAAGGCGCTCCGTTTACCGTCAATATAAAAAAGGGCGATAAAGTCAAACGCGGAGACTCGCTTGCAACAATGGATATTAAGATGATTACTGATAAAGGTTATGATGATAGTGCAATTGTTGTCTATACTAATATGAAACTTCTTAAATCTGTTTCAACAATTAATAGTGGACAAGTTACCCACGGGCAAAAGGTCCAAACGATTGAATTTAACTAAGTATTATCTATATTGTCTTGTTTTTCCCTCTAAATATTAATTTATATGGACAAGGTTAAATTTTTGAGAACGAAGTCTGATTTCGCTAAGAAACCGGGCTTCTTTTTGTTTAAAATGGTAAAAAAGTCAAAAAAAGAAATAATTCGGCTTAAAGTAAAAAATATAGTTGTTAATATGAGTAAATTTGCTTTATTTTTTATATAATGAAGCTATGTGTGTATTCGATTTTTGTAAACTAGTATTAATGTAAGGGCTTAAATTTAAATGGATTTTGAAGATGTGTTTAATCAGGAACGCGTAACTCGTAAATTTACTAATAGAAAAGTTAATGAAAAATTGTTAGCTACGATTGTTAGAAAGGCACAGCAATCACCTTCATTGCTCAACTCACAGCCTTGGCGTGCTTATGTAGCTACGGGTGAATCACTTGAAAGTTTGAAGAAAGAATCAAAGACGCAGATTGAAGCTGGTGTGAAGCCACATGAAGATTTTGCTAGTATGCTATCCCTTGATTGGGGAACTTTTCCAAGTCAAAACATGGCGACTATGGGGGCTTCGCAAACTTATTTCTTTCGTAATAAGTTAAACTTATTCACTAAATCAAATAAAACAATGTTTAATGCACCAGCGGTTATCTTTTTAACGATCCCTAAGAAGTCACCTGCTTGGTCTGTTTTTGATTTAGGTATTTTCGCACAAAGTATCATGTTAATTGCAATCGATCAGGGCTTATCAATTATGCCTGCTCATTCGATGGTTTCCTATCCAGATTTGGTTCGTAAGTATGTACATATTCCAAATGATGAAATGGTTGGTATGGCAATAGCTTTAGGCTATAAAGATAGGGGTGCTGAAGTGAATGATCCTAAGTACTATCCGGACCGTGTACCATTTGAAAAAATATTTAAATTGACTAAATAATTGAGATCATTACTTTAAAATTGATAGAAGATAGTCTTATAATAATTATTAATGTTAGAATATAAACTAGAAATTTTTTAATAAAAAAGGTGATAATAATTTTGAGCATTCCTCAAATAATAACTAATTTAATAGCAACTCTGGTTATTTTTGTTTTTGCGGCCTTCTTTGTGGCTGCCGAATTTGCTTTAGTTCAAACTCGGCCTAGTCAATTGGAAGATATGCTTAGCGGGGGACAAGGTAGCCAAAGAAAGGTAAAGCGTGCACTGCACATGGTGCATAATTTGAACGAATATTTGTCGACTACTCAAGTGGGTACTACACTGGTTGGTGTAATTCTTGGTTGGTTCTCGGCGGATACACTTACTATTATCTTTGAGAGACTATTTAATTTAATGCCGCTTAACCATTCATTGGTTCGGACTATTAGCGCCATCTTAGGTGTCGTGCTGTTGACTTACTTAGAGGTTGTTGTAACTGAAATCGTGCCTAAGAATATTGCGATTGATATGCCTGTAAGGATGCTGATGGGGATTGTAGCACCGCTTCAATTATTCCATACTTTAGTTTATCCGTTTGTATGGTTATTGAATAGCAGTTCTAATGGTCTGTTGAAGATAATGGGCTTTAAGCCTGCGGATGAAGAAAATCAGGTTTATTCGCAATCTGAAATTATCAAACTGTCGCGTAATGCTGTTCATGGTGGTTCACTTGATAAGTCGGATTTGACATACATGCAGCGTGCCTTTGAGTTAAACGATAAGGTCGCAAAAGACATTATGACGGATAGAACCAGGCTAATGGTCATCAATTCAACAGATACGATTAAACAGGCTTTGAAGATGTATCTTAAAGAAGGACCTAGTCGTTTACCTGTAGTTCGTGATAATAATAAGGATGATATTGTCGGTTATATTTATTCCTATGATATTGTGCAACAAAGCCAAATTGATAAGAATGTTCCGGTAACTCGAATTATTAGAACAATTATTACTGTACCAGAATCAATGCCTATTCAAGATATACTGCATTTAATGATTAAGAAGCACACGCCAATCGTTTTGGTTGTCGATGAATATGGTGGTACCAGTGGGATTGTAACGGATAAGGATATTTATGAAGAACTCTTTGGCACCGTTAAGGATGAGATTGACGATGTCTCTGATGACTATATTATCAAAGACAAAGAGGGTAATATTCGGGTTTCTGGTAAGACTACTCTCTATGACTTTGAACGTTACTTCCAAACTAATCTAAAGAGCTTTGAAGATAGTGACATCATTACCATTGGTGGTTATATGATGGAACATTATCCTGATTTAAAGAAGGATGAGACTGTTGAACTTGGGGGCTTCGAATTTAAGCTTGATAGCATTGAGCAGGGTTTCATGCGCTGGTTTATTGTAAAGTCAATTCCTAAGAAGAAGGAAGCCAAACCTGAAAAATCCGATCAATCTGACGATAAAAAGTAAAAATATTCATTAAAAGTATGAATTATGAGTCTTTTTTATCTGAAAATGATATAATCACTTTTATTAGGAATCTGATACTGATTAAAATGAAGGGTAGACAAATGCCAAAAAGCGATAATATTAATAGAATTATTGATCACAAGTTGTTTTCTGAAGACGATATTCATAATATGTGCGTTCGTCTTGGTAAGCAACTGACTCAAGATTACGCAGGTAAAAAACCACTAGTAGTTGGTGCTTTAAAGGGAGCCATCTTCTTCTTAACCGACTTAACTCGGCAAATGGATGTTGATGAAGAAATGGATTTCTTGGACGTTTCTAGTTATGGCAACAGCATGAAATCATCTGGTACGGTCAAGTTGATCAGTGATATGGCTACAGATGTTAAGAGTCGTGATGTCTTGATCGTTGAAGATGTTGTTGATACTGGCTTAACTCTGAAGTTTATGAAAGACTTGATCGGTGGCCGTGGTGCCAAGAGCGTTAAGTGTTGTGCCCTTCTGAATAAGGAGGTCAACCGGACGGTTGATGTTGATGTGGATTATTATGGATCAAAGGTCGGCAATGAATTTGTAGTTGGTTACGGCTTGGATTTCATGAATTATTTCCGCAACATTCCCTATGTTGGTGTGCTTAAGCCAGAAATTATTAAGGAATTTAATAATAAATAATTTTTACTGATAGTAAAATAAATAACAATCATTTCACGAAGTGGAGTGGTTGTTTTATTTTTTTCTCAATATATTGTTCAAAGCGGTGCGTCATCTATTATAATTAGGCGTTGGTATCATGGCTATTTTTGGTTAGAATAGTCAAATAGGAGGAAAAAAGATGAAAAGATTTCATCATAAATTTACACTGCCAGCAATTTTAACCTTATTGGTAGTTGCAGTTGCAGCCCTCCTAATAGGATTTTCAAACTTTAAAAAACAGACAACTTTACCGGCAGATTCAAATCCCAGTGCAATCGGGGTTGAATTGAATCAAAACTTTGATTACGTAGACCTGCATAAATTACAGGCAAACAGCATTTCTTTTGTATACTTGCGTAGCACACAGGGAAGATCTTACTTTGATGATAATTATTTATCTTATCGGGATCAGGTTTTAGGAACCAAATTGGCTTTTGGAACGATAATCTCATACAGTAATGAATCGACCCCAATGCAACATTATCGCTATTTTACAAAAGAAGTAGGGAGAAATACCGGAACCTTGCCAATTATGATTGAACCAGCCATAGCAAGTAGAAACAAAAAATATTTGCGGTCGATGGGGCAATTTACGCAAATGTTAGAAAATAGCGGTAAAGAAGTTGTTGTAGCGGTAAATAGTAAGTACCATAAATATTATGGCCCTAACACAAAATTTGTTTCTGATGGTAATAAGACACCGAATAAGTTACAGTATTCTTTTTGTCGTTACACCACTGATGGCCGCGTAAAGAATGTAAAAGGTTTAGAAGATAACGTTACGATGTTTTCCTATAATGGTACTGTAGCGCAATACAAACAGAAATATGGACAGTTAGCACAATAATGTATCAAGAAAAAATTCAGCAAACTTTAACAACAGAAGGCATAAAGAAGCCAACTTTAATTCAAAAAGCAACTTATGAACCTATTTTAAACGGAGCAAGTGTAATTGCTCTGGCTAAAACGGGTACTGGAAAGACTTTGGCTTATGCTTTGCCGGCTTTAGAGCGCACTAAAATAGGGATGAAAAATAGCGTGGTGATTATTGCACCGACAACGGAATTAGCGGTACAGATTCGTCATGCCATTAATCCCTATATTCACGCTTTAGGTTTAAAGGGCATATCTTTGGTTGGAGCGGGTAACCGTAAACGCCAGGAAAATAATTTAAAAAAGAAACATCCCGAGGTAGTGGTAGCCACACCTGGACGCTTTTTTGATTTCTTTTCAAGTGGTCGAATTAAAACTCAAGATATTAAAAGTTTAGTGATTGACGAAGCGGATGATATTCTTGAATTTAATAAGATGGATCTGCTCAGCGCACTTGGTCAAAATTTAGCAAGCGATGCACAAATTTTGCTTTTTGGTGCCACTGCTTCTCCGATAACTAAAAAGGCTGAAGATTTATTTGCACGCACATTTTTATTAATTGATGTTCGTAAAGAGCAAAAAACTACCCACAAAAATTATTTTTTACAGGTAGACAATGCACATAAGATTGAATTTCTACAAAGGCTTACCCAGCTTGATCATTTTAAGGGTATTTTGTTTTTTGATTCGAACCAGACGATGATGCGCTTTGCGGGCATTTTCGGTCATACCAAAACGAAATTCACACTTTTAGCAAATGAGTTTGGCAAAGAAAAGCGTGAGGATGCCTTGCATGAATTTGCTGAGGGGAAGATTAAATTACTTTTGGCAACAGATTTAGCAGCTCGTGGTCTTGATATTCCTGATGTGACCTACGTAATTAACTTCGATATTCCAAATGAAGTCAATACTTACTTGCACAGGGCAGGTAGAACTGGCCGGATGGGTGCTAAAGGTTACGTGGTTACTTTGGGTGATGACCATGATTTCCGTGATTTGAAGAAGTTATTGACTGGCGAAGTGGAATTGTCCAGAGTTTATTTTGCAGGTTACAACTTGACTACTAAAAGACCTAAAAAGAAAGTTAAGAAAAACACCCAAGAAATGAGTGCTAACCAAACAATTTCTAAGAAAAAGAAAAAACATAGAAAACGTAAGAACAAAAATAAGGGTTATCACCCACATTACTTAAAGGAGCAAAAATGAATCGTTTAGTATCTTGGCTAGAAGATTATATCTTACCGTTTGCTAATAGGTTAGCGCAGGTGCGTTGGTTAGTTGCACTCAGGGATGCTTTTATTTCAATTATGCCGATTACCTTTGCAGGTTCAATTGCTGTATTGATTAAAAGTTTGGTTGAAGCGTCTAAAACGCATTTAGACTGGAAAATTTTTGCTTTTATCATGCAGCCTGTTGTGGCGATTAGCAACGTGGTTTGGCGCGGTACTTTTTCTCTTTTTGCTTTATTCTTAGCCTTTTCACTGGGTTATCATTTAGCCAAGAGTCTTGAAACCAACCGCTTAGCGGGGGCAATTGTTTCTTTGGCTTCATTTACGATGAGTGTGGCGAATTTTACCAAATTAAGGGTAAACGGTAAGAACTTTTTTGTTCATAATGCTTTCGACATCTCGCAGTTTTCAACCACCGGAATATTCACGGCTATTTTGTTCGGAACAATCGGGGTTGCAATTTATGTTGCCTGCTATAAAGCCAGAATCATTATCCATTTGTCCACTAGTTTGCCACATGCGGAGCAGTCTGCTTTTGATTCCTTAGCTCCCGGAATCAAAAGCAGACTGCTCCGCATGTGGCAAACTAGTGGACCCTACACGACGCTCTTCCGATCTGTCTGCTTTTGATTCCTTAGCTCCCGGAATTATTGCTATTTTTAGTGTCGGTGCGATTAATTACATTTTTCAGTTAGCTACAGGGACCTATTTTGGTAACTGGCTCCTTCATTCTATTCAAGTTCCACTGGTTAAAATGGGACAGGGATTTGGTATGATCCTTCTTGTGACTCTGCTGGTGCAAGTTTTCTGGTTCTTTGGTATCAATGGATTAGGTGTTCTTTCACCGATTTTGGATTCAATTTGGCTGACCGCACAAAATGTTAATGTCACCGCGGCACGTGATGGCCGAATTGAATCCAAAATCGGTGAAAGAACACCTAATCCATGGCCGAATTCCACCATTTTTATGGGTACGCGGCTCCTTTGATGTTTTTGCCTGGTTTGGCGGTGCCGGTGGTACTTTGATGCTGATCGTGGCAATCCTGCTTTTCTCTAAAAGAAGCGATTACCGTACCATTGCCAAAGTAGCTCTAGCTCCTGGGATTTTTAACATCAACGAACCGATTGTTTTAGGATTACCGGTCGTACTTAATCCGGTTTACTTTATTCCCTTTGTGACCGCACCGCTTGTTAACGTGGTCTTCTCGTATTTAGTAAGTATGATGGGTCTGGTTAAAGATCGGAAGAGCACACGTCT
>ENA-UOOR01003772-UOOR01003772.1-fermentation-metagenome-genome-assembly--contig:-NODE-3772-length-12834-cov-19.526645_pt1 | contig 12834 bp, 10 predicted proteins | sample MGYA00245780_ERZ724029 | MGnify/ENA primary metagenome ERZ724029 (study PRJEB28704, sample SAMN03018315) | fermentation metagenome | biome: anthropogenic terrestrial biome; feature: soil... | reverse complement strand
GGAGGTATACAATATATTCCGCCAGTTAAGCTTGACGTTTTTAAGCCATAGGTTAGAATATAAACATATTAGAAATTTTAAACAATCAGGACAAAGACGTCCCAAGTTACAGTTTTTTAGCTGTAGTTGGAGGCGTCTTTTTTTTGTGAAGGCAGGTGATGATAACTTGTGGAGAATGCCCGGATTGTTATAGCCGATAGCAAAGAAAACAGCCGCAGGATTTTGCGGGAAAGCTTGAATCGATGTGGATATCAGATTCAGGCGGAGATCCGCAACGCGCCCGAATTGCTGCGCCGGGCCAGAACCTTGTATCCTGACCTGGTCATAATTGATGCCAACATCGAAGGCGGAGGCGTTTTTGAGATGGCCGGGATTATTCAGGAAGATGAGATAGCCGATGTCCTCATTATAGCTGACAACGACAGCCGTCAACTTAAGGATTTTGCGCATATATTCAAGCCTTATACCCCGGAAACACTTGAAGCCGCGGTGGAAATATGTCTGCTCTATAAAGCCAGGTTTGTGCAAATCCGCCAACAGGTTGCCCGTCTTCAGGAAGATATGCGGACGCGTAAATTGGTAGACCAGGCTAAAGGTCTGTTAATGCAAAAGTCGGGTCTGACCGAGCAGGAAGCATATCGCCGCCTGCAGAAGGAGAGCATGAACAAGGGTATGTCTATGAAGGATGTAGCTCGGGCCGTAATCGACAGTAATAAATAGGGAGGATGAAATTAGTTATGGATGACAATAAGAAAAGAGAATTACTGGAGAAAGTAAAAGAATATGATGTAAGATTTGTGAGGCTGCAGTTTACCGACATAGCCGGAATCTTAAAAAATATTGCCATACCCGTTAGACAGCTGGAAAAGGCGCTTGATGGGGAACTCATGTTTGACGGCTCATCTATTAATGGATTTGCCGACATATCGGAATCCGATATGTATCTGGTGCCTGATCCCGATACTTTTGTTATATTTCCCTGGCGCAGTTCCAACGGCAAAGTAGCCCGATTTATTTGCGATGTCTATAACCCTGATGGCAAACCTTTTTCGGGTTGTCCGCGCAATAATCTTAAAAGAGTGCTTAAAGAGGCCGAAGCTCTGGGTTATACTATGAAAGTAGGGCCGGAAGCTGAATTTTTCTTATTCCTGGCCGATGAAAACGGTCAGGCTACTACCCGAACTCAGGATGAGGCCGGATATTTTGATTTGGCCCCACTGGACTTGGGCGAAAATGCCCGGCGTGATATGGATACTACGCTGGAAGAAATGGGATTTGAGATTGAAGCATCACATCACGAGGTAGCTCCGAGTCAGCATGAAATCGATTTTAAATACGGCGAAGCGCTGGGTGTGGCTGACGCCATAATGACCTTGAAACTAGCGGTAAGATCGATTGCCCAGCGTCATGGCCTACATGCTTCCTTCATGCCCAAGCCTTTATTCGGAGTGAACGGTTCGGGCATGCATACCCATCAATCTTTATTTGCCGGCAGGCAGAATGTGTTTGATGATCCCGGCTCTTCTCATGGATTAAGTGATACGGCCAGGTACTATATGGGGGGGATTCTGCAGCATGCCCGCGGCATTACGGCCATTACCAACCCGACCGTCAATTCTTACAAACGCCTGGTGCCGGGTTACGAAGCACCGGTGTATATGGCTTGGTCGGAACAAAACCGCAGCTGCCTGATCAGGGTTCCAGCTAAAAGAGGATTGAGTACTCGCATCGAAGTTAGAAACCCGGACCCTACTTTCAATCCCTACCTGGCCTTGGCGGTAATGCTGAAAGCCGGTCTGGATGGCATTAAGAACCAGCTGGAACCGCCTGCTCCGGTAGATCGTGACATTTACAAAATGGATCTGGCGGAAAGAAATAGACTTGGTATTGAGAGTTTACCCGGAAATTTATATGAAGCACTTATTGAACTTGCCCGCGATGAAGTAGTTAAGAGTGCACTGGGTGAGCATATTTTCAATAAATTTATTGAAGGCAAGATGGAGGAATGGAACCAGTATAATATGCAGGTAACCCCGTGGGAAGTTTCCCAATACCTGACCAGGTTCTAAAATAAAGCGAATCCCCACTATTTGTATACATTATATTTGAAGGGCAGGGGTTGCTTTTTAAAAGCAACCTCTCTATTATAATAAAAGATCGGTGCAACGAAGCACTTAAAATTTTAAAAAATAAAAAAATTTGGGACAATGAGGTCCTTGGTGCCTTTATAAGGCGTCAAGGACCTTTTTCTGATTTTATGAGGTGATATTAATGCGGGAAGGGCAAATCAGGATACCATCCGGGTGTGCTATCAGCGGAATCATAAATCGGAGGGGCCACGGCTTTTCCGGTAGCGCTATTATAAATTCCATTGCACTTATGCACGAACGCTCCAACGGTATGGGGGGTGGATTTGCCGCCTATGGAATCTATCCCGGCTATGCGGAATACTATGCTTTGCATATCTTCTTTGAATCTGAGTCAGTAAAAGCAGAAATGGAAAAAAATCTTTATGCTTCTTTTCAAATACATTTGGCCGAGGAGATACCGACCAGGAAAAGCCGTAAGTTTAAAGACGCACCTATAATTTGGAGGTATTTTGCCACCCCTCTGCCCGCTGCGCTGGAAAGATACGATGGGGACGAAGAGGAGTTTATGGCCCGTTTCGTATTACGAGTTAACAGTACCTTAAGAGGCGCTTATATATTCTCCAGCGGTAAAAATATGGGAGCTTTTAAAGCGGTCGGATATCCGGAAGATGTGGGCGAATTTTACCGCCTGGATGAATACAAGGGCTACTTATGGACGGCACACGGACGGTTTCCGACCAATACCCCGGGCTGGTGGGGAGGGGCTCATCCCTTTGCTCTGCTGGACTGGTCGGTGGTACACAATGGCGAGATATCATCCTATGACGCCAACCGCCGTTATCTGGAAATGTTTGACTATGTATGTTCTTTACAGACTGATACGGAAGTAATCACCTATTTATTTGATTTGCTGCTTCGCAAACACGGGCTGTCACTACGGGATGCAATTCTGGTTGTAGCTCCGCCTTTGTGGTCCCGGCTGGAGGAGCTGGAGAAAAATGAGCGGGAACGCATCCAAAATTTGCGTATAGTTTATGCCGGCGCCTTGCTCAATGGCCCTTTCTCCATTATTTTGGCCACCGGTAATGGCCTGCTGGCTTTAAATGATCGTTTGAAATTACGTTCTCTGGTAGCAGCGGAGGATAACGAATATTTGTATGTGGCCAGTGAGGAAGCTGCTATCAGAGTAGTAGCCAACCCGCAAAAGTTATGGTTCCCGGCCGGAGGGGAAGCTGTGCTGGGTTTACTTTATGGAAAAGAGAGTTTGTATACCGGGGGGAGGTGTTTTGATGGCGGTAAGTTGGAGAATGCCGGAATATAAAATCAACCGTGATAAGGATAGATGCATTGATTGCCAGGTATGTGTGAACCAGTGTGCCAATGATGTTCATACCTGGGATGAAGATTTAAATCGGGTGGTAAGTGACGAGAGTCTTTGCGTTAACTGTCATCGCTGCATAGTATATTGTCCTACCCGGGCATTAAATATAGAAAAATGGCCGACGGCTTTTAAAGATAACGCCAACTGGGACAGCGGCGCCATTAAGCAACTGTATGCTCAGGCCGAATCGGGCGGAATATTGCTGACCGGTATGGGAAATGACCGGCCTTATCCGGTCTACTGGGATAATCTGCTTTTGAACGCTTCTCAGGTTACCAACCCATCCATTGACCCTTTACGGGAACCTATTGAAATTAAAACTTTCCTGGGACGCAAGCCGGCGCGGTTTGATCCTTCCAGCGATGAATTTCCGCCGCAGATGGAATTGGATATACCGGTTCTTTTTTCCGCTATGTCGTTTGGGTCGGTCAGTCTCAATGTACACAAATCTTTAGCCCGGGCCGCCAGCGAGCTGAATGTCTTCTGGAATACGGGGGAAGGCGGATTGCACCGGGACCTGTTTGAATATGCTGCTAATACTGTCGTACAGGTAGCTTCCGGACGTTTTGGAGTCGATGCCGAAATGCTGGCCCGGGCGGCGGCGGTAGAAATCAAAATCGGACAAGGGGCCAAGCCAGGTATTGGAGGGCATCTGCCCGGGGAAAAAGTGGGTAATGAGGTTTCCCGCACCAGAATGATTCCGCCCGGGACCGATGCCATATCACCTGCGCCCCATCATGACATATATTCCATCGAAGATTTGCGCCAGTTGATATTTTCCTTAAAAGAGGCTACCGAATACAGCAAACCCGTAATGGTCAAGGTGGCGGCGGTGCACAATATCGCGGCCATAGCTTCAGGGATTGCACGGGCCGGAGCCGACGTCATTGCAATAGACGGATTCCGGGGCGGTTCCGGAGCAACTCCACTGCGTATTCGCGATAATGTAGGTATTCCGATTGAGTTTGCCCTGGCGGCAGTTGACACCAGACTGCGGGAGGAAAAAATAAGAAATCAGGTATCTCTGGTGGCAGCAGGCAGTATCCGCAACAGTGCCGATGTCGTAAAAGCCATTGCCCTGGGGGCTGATGCCGTCTATATAGGTACGGCGGCTCTCCTGGCACTTGGCTGTCACCTGTGCCAGAAATGTTACACTGGTAAATGCAACTGGGGTATAGCCACCCAGAACCCCAGACTGGTAAGTCGCCTCAATCCTGAGATAGGCAGCAGGCATCTGGTCAACCTGCTCCGGGCCTGGGAGCACGAAATAAAAGAGATGCTGGGTGGTATGGGTATAAATGCTTTGGAAAGCCTTAGAGGAAACCGTTTGATGTTAAGAGGAATAGGGTTGAATGAGAAAGAGCTGCAGATTATGGGGATAAAAGCAGCCGGCGAGTAGGGGGCGGTATATATGAAGAGAGTTTACAATTTGTCAGAGTATTGTGTCGGATGTGGTTTATGTGAGGTTCATTGTGCCACTATCCATTCCGAGTATCCGGACAACATTTGGAAAGCCTATCGCCTGGCGGATAAGCGCCCTATGTCCCGATTATTTGTGGAGCGCAATGCGACCTCAAGCCTCTCGGTCCAATGCCGTCAATGTGACGAACCGGCCTGTGTTTACGCTTGTATAACCGGAGCTATTACCAAGAAATCTGAGACTGGCCTGGTCTCAATAGATGAAGATAAATGTGTGGGTTGTTCCACCTGCCTTATAGCATGTCCGTATGGCTTAATTAAGATTGATCCCTACCAAAAGGTATCACTGAAATGTGATATGTGCAAGGATATAGCACAAACTCCGGTGTGCGTGACCAGATGCCCTAATGAGGCACTGGTTTGCCGGGAGGAGGAAATATAGATGAAATATCTCATCATCGGTAATTCTGCTGCTGCCATAGGGGCAGTGGAAGGTATAAGAAGCCAGGATACAGACGGGGAAATCATAATCGTGGCGGGTGAAAATTTTCACACTTATTCTCGTCCCCTGATTTCATACTTAATGGCCGGCAAAATTGACAGAAACAAAATGTATTACCGGCCTAGGGATTTTTACCGGCGTCACCAGGTGCAGTTTTATGCGGGAGAAAAAGCAGTGCGGATTATACCCCGCGAAAAATCAGTACACATAGCTCCGAGCAATCTGAACCTTGATTATGACCGCCTGCTGATTACGGCCGGTGGTACTCCGGTTCGGCCTTCCGCTTTGGAGGGAAACTATGATAACCTGCTATATTTTCACAGTTGGGATGATATGACCGAACTTTCCGCCCGTTTGAAGTCAGACCATCCCTCCCGCATCGTAGTAGTCGGGGGAGGACTGATTGGGCTTAAGGCGGCCGAAAGTTTGAAATTACGAAGACAGCAGGTTACGGTCATCGAAGCGGGCAGCTATTTGCTTAATTCGGTAATGGATGCTGAGGGGGCTGAAATCATAGCTGATTATCTTACCGCCCGAGGTATTGAAATTATGGTCAACAACCCGGTTGTTCGGGTGGAAGGCGATACGGTTATAAACCATCTGTTTTTGCAGAATGGCCGGCGGATAGACTGTGATTTGGTGATTTTGGCGGCCGGAGTCAAACCTAACTTAAATTGCCTGGAAGGTGCCGGACTGGATAGTGAAAATGGAATTCTGGTCAATCAGAGCATGCAATCTTCTTTATCAGATATATACGCGGCGGGTGACATCGCTCAGGTTTATGACGAATCTGAACAGGAATACAGACTAATGCCGATTTTACCGGAAGCTTACCGGCAGGGAAGGACGGCAGGATTAAACATGGCCGGGGGCAACTTTCTTCATCAGGGACAGGTATTTAATTCCATTCCTCTGCTGGGACTTAATATAGCATCGGCAGGTACCAATTCTGTTACTGATACCGATCTGGAAATAATCCAAAGACGTGACGGCCAATATAATTATCGCCGTTTGACATTGCAAAACCAGGTATTGAAAGGGTTTATAATGATTGGCGATCTTAACCGCTGTGGTATACTGCGCAGCTTAATCCAGCAGCAGACAGATGTATCCGCAATTAAAAACAGACTATTGGAGAATGATTTTGGATTATTGGATATACAAAAACTGGGGAAGCATGACCAGGGAAGGGAGGGACCATTTTGTCAGTAACTATAAATGCCGCTGCCATGGATTACCGGGAACTAAACCATTCCATCCGGGAAATTTTTAAAACCCGGCAAACCCATATCACTCTTAATAATGTCAACGGCCAGCGCTATATTGGCAATGCTTTGCGGGGAGAAGAAATGGTGGTAATCAACGGAGTTCCGGGCAATGACCTGGGTATGTTTATCGATGGCCCCAGTCTGATAGTTAACGGCAATGTGCAGGACAGTGCCGCCAATACTATGAATAACGGGCTGCTGGTAGTCAGTGGCAATGCCGGAGATACTCTGGGCTATGGTATGCGCGGAGGCGAAGTTTATATAAAAGAAAATGTAGGTTATCGCGCCGGAATCCATATGAAGGAGTACGGTCTGAAGAAACCTTTACTGGTTATTGGTGGAACCGCCGGCGATTTCCTGGGTGAATATATGGCGGGAGGAACGGTGGTAGTCTTTAACCTGGATAATGAAATTTGTCCGGTGGGGAATTTTTGCGGCGCGGGTATGCATGGTGGAGTCATGTTGGTAAGGGGAAAGGCGGATTTAAGCTGTTACCGTGATTTGAATATAATCTCGCCGGATGAAAACGATTTGGAACTGCTGCATAAGGTCGCTATCAAGTATGAAAACTACTTTGACAGGACGGTACCTGCAATTGCCGGTAGTGATTATTTAAAAATCATACCACAGAACAACCGGCCTTACCGGGAATTATATGTTGGTATTTAGTACCGGCAGGCTCTAGGACCGGTCGCAGTAAAGGAGGACACATAATGTCAAAAGGGTATATTGTTTTTGAAAATGGAACCGTTTTCACCGGGATTTTGCATGGCAGTCCTCAACCCATTGGCGGAGAAGCAGTTTTTAACACCAGTATGAACGGCTATCAGGAGATAATAACCGACCCCTCCTATGCCGGTCAGATATTGGTTATGACTTATCCCCAGATCGGCAATTATGGATTTGGTGAATATGGCTTCGAGGCTGATAAACCTGCTTTACAGGCTCTGGTAGTGAAAGAGATGTCGACATTAAACGGACATTATGAAAGCCGATGGAGTTTTGAAGAATTTCTTGACCGCTTCAATCTGATTTGCCTTTCCGGGGTTGATACCCGGGCCATTGCCCGCATGATCAGAGTGGAAGGGAGTATGGGTGCAGCCATAACCGGTAGCCTGGATAATCCGGCTATGCTCAGGGAGCAAGCCACTCTTGGTAAGAGCCTGCTTGATTCCGACCTGGTTAAGCGAGTTAGTCGCAAGCAAACCGAAGTAATAGGAGATGGGGACAGGCATATTGTCCTCTGGGACTTCGGGACCAAGCAAGGGATAATAAAATCCCTGTTAGACCGGGGATGCCGGGTAACCGCAGTACCGGCCGAAACAAAAGCGGAAGAGATTTTAAGCTTGCAGCCGGAAGGGTTGGTTTTATCTAATGGACCGGGAAACCCTGAATCATGCCATTATGTTATACGGGAATTGGAAAAACTTATCGGTCGTATGCCGATTTTTGGCATATGCCTGGGACATCAGCTGCTGGCCCTTGCATTGGGTGCGCATACCTATAAAATGACTTTCGGACACCGGGGAGGTAATCATACGGTAAAGGATATGAACGGGAAATGTTATGTCAGTTCTCAAAATCACGGGTATGCGGTAGATGCAGATTCTCTTGGCGGTACCGGTCTTAAAGTAAGCTTTATGAACTTGAATGATAATACGGTGGAAGGGTTGTACCACGAAAGATTACCCTTGCTGTCGGTACAATTTCATCCCGAGGCTAAACCGGGTCCGCAGGATACAGGTTATCTCTTTGATAAGTTTTTGGCCTTGACGGCTTGATCTAAACGACAAAAGAATACTATCAACCAGTGAGCAAAGGCGCTTTGAATTTTAATAGGTTCGAAGTGCCTTTTTTATATAATGCCTAATTTATAAGAAGGAGGAGAAGGAAATGAAAAAAATTGAGGCTATCATCCGACCATCAAAATTGAATGAACTGAAAGCGGCTCTGGATGAGAATCAGATTCGTGGTTTAACCGTTTATGACGTCAGAGGCCGGGGGCTGCAGAGAGGACAGACCCAGTATTATCGAGGTAAGGTACATGCGGTGGACTTTTATCCTAAGGTCAAAGTGGAAATAATTTGCCGGGATCACTGGGTAGATAGGATCATTGAGATCATAATAAGCATATGTCAAACCGGTAAATTTGGTGATGGCAAAATATTTGTCTATCCGGTGGAACAGATTATTCGCATAAGTAGCGGCGAACGAGGAGACGACGCCCTTTAAAAGGTGAAATGAGAAGAACAGGGAGCAATGGCGCTCATGGTTAAAGATAAATTCTTTAACGGTGAGTGCCTTAATTTTTAATTACAAGTTTAATTACAAGGAGGAAGAGTTATGAACTTATGGAAAAGATACGGTTTATTATTAGTGGTTACCCTGACGCTGACGGCAGGCATTCCCGTAAGCGCCGGGGCTGCACAAACAGCGGCAGTTGATACCGGCGATACATCGTTCATATTTATTTGTACCGGTCTGGTAATGATAATGACACCCGGCTTGGCGCTTTTTTATGGCGGAATGGTGCGGAGAAAAAACGTTTTGAGCATTCTTATGCAGTGTTTTACAGTTATGGCCCTGGTTTCGGTACAATGGGTACTGTTAGGCTATACGCTTGCATTCGGCCCTGACACCGGAGGGATCATAGGGAATTTGCATTGGCTTGGTTTACATGGAGTCGGTTTTGAACCCAACCCGGAACTGGCCGCAACTATACCTCATCAATTATTCGTCCTTTTTCAAATGATGTTTGCGATTATTACGGCAGCACTTATAACGGGCGCGTTTGCGGAAAGAATGAGATTCACTGCTTTTATCGGCTTTATTTTACTTTGGACCACCTTGGTATATGACCCGCTGGCCCACTGGGTCTGGGCCCCGGGAGGATGGCTGCGGGAACTGGGAGCATTAGATTTTGCCGGCGGTACGGTGGTACACATTAGTTCCGGGATTTCCGGTCTGGTTGCTGCCCTGGCCATAGGTAAAAGAATCACTCATACCCAGGAAGTACTGTTGCCGCACAACCTGCCCATGACCATGATCGGTGCTGGTATTCTGTGGTTGGGGTGGTATGGATTCAATGCCGGCAGCGCTCTTGCATCGGGAAGTCTGGCTACCAGTGCATTCGTAGCAACCAATACCAGTGCTGCCGCGGCAGCTATTTCCTGGATGGCAGCCGAATGGCTGCATCACGGTAAACCGACCGCACTGGGCGCCGCCAGCGGTGTTATTGCAGGCCTGGTAGCCATTACACCGGCCGCTGGATTTGTAACTCCGATCAGCTCTATATTTATTGGTTTATTCGTAAGTCCTTTATGTTATTGTGCGGTCAGTATGGTTAAACAACGGCTGGGTTATGACGACGCACTTGATGCTTTCGGGATTCACGGGGTAGGTGGAATATTTGGAGCGCTGGCCACCGGCTTGTTGGCCTCCAAAAGTGTAAATCCGGCTGGTGCGGATGGATTATTGTTGGGAAACCCGCAGCTGTTTGTGGCACAATTGGTGGCAGTAGCAGCGACCTGTTTATTTGCGGTCATTGTTACCGGGATCATACTGAAAGTCCTCGACCACCTGGTTGGGCTTAGAGTTGCCGAGGAAGATGAAGAGGCCGGGCTTGATATCTCCCAGCATGGAGAAGATGCCTATTGCTATACAGATTTAAGTGCTACGGCAGAATAGGCTCGAAATAACACACCACTTGGCGGGGGCTTAAATCTGCTCTTAGCCAAGCGGTGCAATCGAATGCAGCGGGGTCAACTACTTTTATCACTTTCTCCCATTCGGTATAGGCCGGCAAAAGCTGGTTAAACAGATTGGGAGCGGAGCTAAGCAGTTCAGGTTTATAGCATACTTCAGGTTTCCCGGTAAAAATGGCAGTGTAGAAAATAGACGTTTCCACCAGATCCTGAAAAAAATGAGTTCCAAAGGAAAGCTCAGGCATGTAACCGGCTTCGGCATTATCAGTCTCGACCAGTACGGCCATGTTGCATATCTGGGCGAATGATACCGGGATTCCCAGAGAAGTAATGGTGCTGCCCCACCGGCCCGGACCTATCAGCATGGTAGGGAGAAATTCACGGTCGCGTACTAAATGATTGAGTTGGCCAATAATACGGGCAGTTTGATATTGTTCCTGAATGGATAGAGCTTGATAAGCTTTATCGTCTATGTAAATAATTCTTTTTAAAGGCTGTAACAGAGAACTACCCATAAAGGTATTGCAAACTTGAAATAATATTTGTTCCTGCTTAATTAAAGTAGGAGCCGGATTGATTCCGGCCGGGGCTGCGATCTGCAACGGACGGCATTGGAGCAGATTGATCTGCATCTGCCCGCCGGGCAGAAAATTAGCGGTAAATTCAGTATCAACCGGATGCCGGTAAACAGCCTGCAGGCGTTTAAGCATATTTTTCAGGTTTGAGGTAAAAGGAGTGGAGGTTAACACCTTTTCAAAGGTCAGTATCCATTCCTCCTGCTGAGATAGTTTGGAGGACCCGCTGCGCCGTTGTACCGCCGCTTCACTGTCATAACGTGCCACCAGATTCCAACAGGCCGGACGAGCCGGGGGTTGAGACAAAGATTGCAGCGGTACCGTTTTCCAGCAGTTGGAACCGGTATCCAGCACATCAACCCGATGCTGGGAAAACCGTCTGGCTTCAGCCGGGCTGGAGTCGGGCCGCAGGGCAGGTTTGTCGAGAGCAACTATTCTTGGGTAATCGTCTTCGACCCGCTCTACCGCTCTGGTCCCCAGCCCCATCACCAGCCGGATCATACCGGACGAGGGATCGATATCCTCTCGCCATACGTAAGGATTTTGTGAAAGTGCCACTCCGGCCAGGTCAGGGTAAAAATAGTCGCCATTGCGGGAACCGGAGACACGCTGGATAAGCAGAGCCATCTGTTCATCACTTTTGGCCAGGCCGCGTTTTAAACGGTAGGTCAAGGCATCATGGTTCATGGTGCTGGCATAGATAGTACGGACGGCCTGTTCAAATGCTTCATAGCGTTCCTGCGGCGTACCTTGATTCACGCAAAAAATACTCTCGTATTTACCGGCAAAGGCATTGCCAAAGCTATCCTCCAGGAGACTGCTGGAGCGGACGATGATAGGGGACTGCCCGAAATATTCAAGTATATGAAAAAAATCCTCCTTGATGGCCGGGGGAAAAGAACCATCTTCAATACGCTGCTGCAGTTCCGCCGCTAAGGCAAAATAATTTTCAGTTTGTTTTTGTTGCAGGCGTAACTCCCAGCAATCATTTTCCACCAGATAAGTATAAAAAACGTCCGAGCCGACGTAAAAGGAGTCATGAGGTTCCAGCCACTGCTCCCAATCGTTGCGGGTGTCGGTTTCCAATATTTTACGGGCCAAAAGCATGCCCACGGTTTTTCCGCCAATAAAACCGGAACCTATTAGCCGGTTGCGTATTTCCACCAGATCACGAACGGTAAAGTAGCGTTGGGCCAGTGCCAGTATTCTTTCATCTCTTCCCAGCATCATCCGGCCAAGCTGCTCTCGCATCAGGAGTTCCTCATTGGGAGGAACAAATTCACCATTTTCAAGCTTCTCCACCATTTCCTGCGCTTTAAGCAGCACCCGGTCCCAGTAATCAAGTTTTTTCTCGGTATCACCCGGCTCATAACGCTGGAAATGAGAGAACAGGCGCGAGGTTTCGGCACTGCTGGTGATGGGAATGAATTTTCCGTCAGTTTCAATGTGAGGCAGAAACATGGTGGGAGAGTAACGATTCCAGGCTTTTAAAGGCTGGACATAATAGTTATTATCATAACGGTAGACATCCAGCAGAAGTTGGGTAGTATCGCGGATGCGAGCCACCGTTTGGTATGAATTCATATTTCTTAAGAGGGTAAAATAAGCGATAGCATCCAGCTTAAAAAGATAGGGGCAAATAACTTTAAAAAAATTACCCACCATTAAATCTGTGGTCCAGACCAACTGTAAATCGGAGAGTGAATCAAAAATATAGTAGGCTTTTCCTTCGGCGCCGGCAATGGTATGGACCTGGGCCGAGAAGGATTCGAACCCGGCGCGGGAATCTGGATAGTATACCTTGATCAAGGGATTGGGTTGAACCAAAGCAGGATGTTGTCCGAATCTGAAATATATAACTTTTTGGCCGGCCTGAAGCGCCCCATTTACAAAGG
>ENA-UOOR01003771-UOOR01003771.1-fermentation-metagenome-genome-assembly--contig:-NODE-3771-length-12845-cov-5.331822_pt1 | contig 12845 bp, 15 predicted proteins | sample MGYA00245780_ERZ724029 | MGnify/ENA primary metagenome ERZ724029 (study PRJEB28704, sample SAMN03018315) | fermentation metagenome | biome: anthropogenic terrestrial biome; feature: soil; material... | reverse complement strand
CCTGTATAGCCTAGCGGGCCTCCCGAACCCGGCTTCTTCGTCACCATGAAAAAACCCCCTTTTGTCCACATTTCAATACATGATATGCGGAAGGGGGTTAATGTGCTTATAGCCTGTTTAATTTCTATTGAACTAACTCGTCTCGCCAGTAGCCAAGCAAATCGGCGAGGCTTTGCTCTAACGGAATTTCCGGCTGCCAACCTGTCTGTTTTTCTAATTTTTTATAGCTACCTAAAAGTAGCGGAACATCAGAAGGACGCATCCGTTTAGGATCTTGCTTTACTTCTACCTTAACCCCGGAGAGCTCAATTAAAAAGTCTAACACCCGATAAATCGGCCAAGCCCGGCCAGAACAGATCTGGTAAATCTCACCGGGTTTTCCCTTAGTTACCGCTAACCAGTAACCCCGCACAACATCCCGGACATCAGTAAAATCCCGTTGCGCTTCTAAATTACCAACGTAAATAATCGGCTCCTTAAGGCCCAGTTGGATTTCACTAATTTGCTTGGCAAAGTTTGATGTCACAAAGACTTCTCCACGGCGTGGTCCTGTATGGTTAAATGCACGGGTTCGGATCGTCTGCAACCCGTAACTTTGAAAATATTGATATGCCATAAGATCCTGAGCAACCTTACTGACCGCATAGGGGCTGAGAGGGCGTAGCGGACTTTCTTCAGTTATCGGTACCTCATCTGGATAAACCAGCCCATATTCTTCGCTAGAACAAGCGATTTGAATGATTGCTGATGGTGCAAACTCTCTTACCGCCTCAAATAGGTTGAGTTGTCCGATAATATTATTAATAAAGGTATCTGAAGGTGAATTCCATGAAGTCGGCACATAGCTCTGAGCTGCCAAGTGGAAGATGTAGTCCGGTTTAATTTGGGCAATTATCTCACTAACCGAATTGGCATCTTTTAGCTCACACTCAACAAGCCGGACTTTATTTTGGAGGTGTCCAATATTCTGGCGCTTGCTCCGCCACCGAAAGGTTCCATATACTGTACAATCGGTATTAGCTAAAAGATATTCTGCTAAATGACTGCCGGCAAAACCGGTAATACCTGTGATTAAAGCTTTTGGCATTAATAATACCTCCTACATACACTTGTCCTGTGACCAGTGTATGTAGGAGGTTAACTGGATGTCCCTTTAGCGATGGGTATAGACAGTAGCTGTATTCCGAGCCCAGCCTCCATTTTCGGCTATGCTCTGCAAAAAGCTCTCTATAGCTCCAGCTCCTGTTGCTTGTGAACCTTCTGGAAAACAACCTTTTTCTTGAATTAAGTCCCGAGAACAAAGAAAACAACCTGCACTAGAAGTAGCAATACGTTGACTACCATACCTCCGGGCTAACCCGGTAGCAAAAGTATCAAAACTGCCATTGTATGCTTGGTTTAAATCCGCTTCGCTACTAAAAGCACCGCTGGAGATCCCCCGCACAGCTTCTGCATAACGGCCAAACACCGACGCATACTTTAACACCGTCTGGCGATCAATACTACGAATTAAGCCGGTTTTTCTTTTAGCATGCCATAGCTTCAATAAGTTTGAAAGCCAATCTGTTGGTAAAACACAGCCGGTCTGTACTATAGCTACCGCTTCCCCACTTGCCGTACGTAAGCCCCAATTCCAAGCTGTCGTTAACCCCATTTCCACGGGAAAACGAATTAGCTTACGATTTGGTAACTCCTTCAAATAGGTTCCAGAGCCATCGGTAGTACCATTATCTACTACAATTAACTCATCCAACCGGCTAGTTTCCCGCAATAACCGCTGGAAAAAGAACAAATTTTCGCTCAACCCATTACCAACCGCTACAATAACGGAACAGGTCGCTAACACTACTAACACCCCGGTATAGTATATAGCTACCGGCTATACCGGGTGTTAGTTATAGTTCAATTATTTCTTTCATTGCCGTCATCATCTGCTCCTGCGGCAGATCTAAAGTTACCCAAACTAATTGGCTGCCTCGCTGATAAAAGAAATGCATTAAACCATTGCCGATAGTCTGGTAATAAAGTCTTTTTCTAATCGGCATAGGCATTGGCGTTGAATAGATATCGTTGGTCTTCATCTTCTCAATCATCTGGCTTAATAATTGGCTAGCCTCTTCTACTGAAGGTGAAGTAGAAAACCAAAACTCTAAACTATTGCCTTTTTGCCCATAACGCGCAACTATACCGTCGCTAACTGTAATCCCCTTGCCATGTAAAGTATTAATAGCTTCTAGCGCTTCTGATCCTTGAGTTACCTGGGCCAAATCTAAGGCTAAAATTTCTTTAGGTAGTGTTGCAACAGTTAAGGGAAGCACCGCTGACTCATAATCAACATCTACAACAACTGGAATCTCTACATTGCCCATATTGGCTGACCCCATACTGCTTAAACCATCCATAGGTCCTGGCATGGTAGATGGAGGCGTAGAGCTCTGCCGTGTCTGAATAAGGCCTACCCCAATAACAGCAACCATCACAACAATTACGCCACCAATAACTAGGTTTCGTGCTGACATTTTCATATTAATCCCCCTAGCGCCTCAATTTCAATTACTTATTGACAGCCTTTTTTAATAAACGTAGCTCTTCAACAATTTCTCGCTGTTTCCGCCACAGATAAACGGTATATAAAAAGATAACACCCCAAATAATGCTATACGCAGCAAACAAGTAAATCATAGTAACCTCCTCCTATAATTCAGCCCGTAACTCTTCTTTAACCTGGGTTACTTCTAACCTTAGTTTGGCGATATTTAGCCGGATAACCAGAAAGTAAAAGTATAATAAGGTAAATGCAGCTATACTCACCAACAATGTAGCTGTCATTTTCGGTGATAGACCAACATTACCGCCTTCAAAAATTAACGGATGGATCGTCCGCCACCAGCGGATCGCCATAAATACAATAGGTACATCCACAAAACCAATTATACCGAATACCGCAGCAAACCGAGCCCGTTTTTCATCCTCTTCAGCAGAATTACGGATTAATAAATAAGCTACATAGATAAACCAGAGAATCAGGGTAGTTGTTAGCCGAGGATCCCAGGTCCACCAAACATTCCAGGCGGCTTTAGCCCAGACAGGACCGGTTAATAACACCAGCGAACAGTAAACAATCCCAATCTCTGCCGAGGCAGCTGCCAGTACATCCCAGCGCCGTGATCGGGTTTTTAGGTATGCAATACTACCTACAAAAACTACAAAGAAAGCCAAGAATTCAATCCAGGCCACCGAAACATGGAAATAAAGAATCTTTTGTACCTCTGGAAAATCAGAAACATTAGCCGGCAAAGGAGCAAATATAAAAACCATATATAACGCTACTAGTAACGCTACAAATGTTGCTCCCCCTAAAACATTTCTTGCCCCGTTTACACTCACACTAATCACCTCGTCTTTACGCTTCTAACAAATACTCAAATAACAAGAAAGGAATGACCAAAAATACTACATCAAAGACTGCAATCACCCTTAGCCAAGTAGCAATCTCAGCCAACCCGCCTCCGGCAAAGAGCAGTTTGGTCATTTCCACCGAACCGATTACCACAGGGATAATAATCGGAAATAAAATTATTGGTAGTAAAACCTCACTAGAGCGTGTGTTACTAGCTAGCGCCGCTAAGAAGGTACCTACGGCAACAAAGCCAAAAGTGCCGGAAACAACTACTACCGTTAGCCAAAACCAAGATGCGGAATAATTAAAATCAAAGAGAATCAGAAATATCGGTAGAGATACCGCTTCGATTAAGGTAGTTAAGCAAAAATTGCTGACCACTTTACCAAAATAAATAGCACTACGGTCTACCGGCGCCAACATCAAACCTTGAATCGACTCATTATTATGTTCCGACAGAAAGGAGCGATTCAGCCCTAAAATCCCGGAAAAAAGAAAGGCGACCCAAATAATGCCCGGTAAAATTTGCTTAATACTTTCTAGCGTTGGGTTAAAAGCAAAACTAAACGTAACAATCACCAGGAACGCAAAGATTAGCATAGAGCTAAGCATCTCTTTAGTCCGAAATTCAGCCTTCAAATCCTTCCAGACAATTGCTTTAACCGAAGCTAAAAACTGGTTCACTTTCGGCCACCTACCTTCTCCAGGTAGAGTTCTCTTAATTCCGCTAGTCCCCCTATTTCTGAGCTAGGTCCATAGTAGCGCACTAAACCCTTACTGAGAATCAGTATCTCATCACTCATAGTTAAACCCACATCCAAATCATGGGTAATCATAACCACAGTTCTTCGTTGGTCCTTTAAACCTTTAAGCACCGAGTTCAACAAGCCAATAGCCTGTTGATCTAGACCGGTATGAGGCTCGTCCAAAAAAAGAATCCGTGGGTTATGAAGTATTGCCCGGGCAATAGCTAAACGCTGTTGCATTCCCCGAGAAAAGACGCGAACAGGATCGTTAAAAAACAAGTTTAACCCAACCTCAGCAATAACTTCATCAACCCGTTCCTCTAAGTTTGGAATCTGGTATAGTCGTCCATAAAAAAGAAGGTTCTCCCGAGCGGTCAAATTACCATAAAGGTAGGAATGATGGGAGATAACCCCAATCATTCCCCTTAATTGGGTCGTATTATCCTCAACTTTTTCCCCAGCAATATATAGCTCACCGCTAGATGGTAGGGTTAACAGGGCTAATATTTTCAGTAAGGTGGTTTTACCTGCCCCATTGGGCCCGAAAATAGTCAGAAACCGACCTTCCTCTAATGTGAGATCAACTCCGTGAAGAATCTCCTTACTACCTATCTTTTTCTTCAGCTGTACCGCTTTAATAATAGGTCTTCATCCTTCCCACCTACTTTTGGAGGCTAGTTCCCGCCTCTACAGCCAAACTTCTTTTGGCAGGCCACAAGGCAACAACCGTACCTACTATCAACAGGTACATTCCAATCCAAATCCAGTACACTAAATAGTTCACCATTACCTTAAATGTTGCTATTTCTCCCCCACGTTCCCAACCAGCCAAAATAATATATAAGTCTTCACTTAAGTTCCCTCGAACAGCAACCTCACTCCGCTGTCGTTCTGGCTCTTGAGGGTTGAGGTAATTAGGGTGAAACTGCAATTCAGGTTTCATAATACCTTTGTTTTTACCATTCTTGGCAACCTCTAAAGTCGCATATACACTGGAGTGGCCGTAGACAAATTCTTCATTAAGGCCGCGGTAAGTCAGCTGATAGTCACCAACTGTCCACGTTTCCCCTAACTTTACCGCCTGGGACTTCTCAATATCAAAGGGCGCCCCAGCAAAACCGATCATACACAGGGCTACCGATAAGTGGACAATGTAGGCACCAAAGCGACGGCGATTACCCACTAGTGATTTCCAAAAACTAGTTAATCCCCCTTCGCCCGTCTTTTCACTGCGAACAACAGCGGTACTATTTACCTCTAGAATAAGGTTAAGAATTACGAAGAAGGCGCTACCGATAGCTAGAGCTGAACCAATATGGCGTACACCAATTAGGTATAAAACCAAAGATAAAACTAGAGTAGCTCCTAGTGAATAATAGAAATCAACCGGAAAGAGGGGAGCCCCTTCCTTACGTTTCCAGGATATACGGATACAAGCACCCATGAGAAAGACTAAGGCTATACCTAACGGTACATTAACCAAGTTATAATAATTCTGATCTAAGCTGACTTCGGCACCCATAAAGTTTCGGGAAATAACCGGGAAAAGACTACCGATCAAAACCGCTAGGGTAATTGTAACTAAAATATAGTTAGTTAATACGACGCTACCTTCCTTAGAGAAAAAGGTATTAATTTGACCAGAGTCGGCTACAACATCACGCCGTTTGTACAATAAAATGAGGGGCACACCAACTATAATGGCCATAAAGACATGGAATAGCGTATTTAGTAATGGAATCCCTGGGAAACCGTGAACCGACTGGACAATTCCGCTCCGAGTGAGGTAGGTTCCAAAGATACACAAGCCATAGGAAAGGATAACCAACAGTAAGCTAGTAGCATTCAGAGCTCTATTCCGCTCATGGAGCAGCGCTGAGTGTAGAAAGGCTGTAGCTACCAACCACGGAAAAACAGAGGCGTTCTCAACAGGGTCCCACGCCCAATAACCGCCCCAACCAAGCTCAACATAAGCCCACTGTGCTCCGTAAAGAATACCGATTGATAGAAAACCCCACGCTATTAACGACCATAACCGGGTATACTTAACCCAGTTAAAATCTATTTTCTTTTTAAATAAAGTTGCTACCCCCAAAGAAAAGGGAACAGCAAAAGCTACATAACCTAAATATAAAGTAACCGGGTGAATAACCATCCCTATGTTTTGGAGTAATGGGTTTAATCCAACACCATCAGGATAAGTCATGTCCAAACGAGCAAAGGGGTTCATCATAAACGCAGTTACACCAAAGAAAAAGATGGCAATAAAGGTCATAATAGCCGAAGCCGTCGGCCTTAGCTCTGCAGTTTCGGTGTTTTCAGAAAAAGCTAACAAAGTTCCGAAGATTGTATGGAACCAAAGCCAGAGCAAGAGTGAACCTTCTTGTCCCGCCCAAAAAGCTGAAATTTTATACATCGGTGGTAACGCCCGGTTAGTATGTTGAACCACATACTGAACCGAAAAGTCACCGGTTAAGAGTAAGTAAACTAAAATCGCTGAAGCAACGGTCGATAGAAAAGCCATAACCGCCATTCCACCGTTAGCTGTTTTCACTAAACGCTCATTTTTACCTACCAAAGCCATTACATATGTAACTATTGTGTAGATAGAAACCAAAAAACCCGAAACCAGTGCTAAATACCCTAAATCTGCCATCATCAGAATGTCCTCCTAACGCGGTTTTACTCCGCACTTCCTTCTTCATATTTTGAAGGGCACTTGACCATTAATTTATCGGCGGTTAATACACCGTTGGCGTCTAGCTTTCCTTCAACTATGGCTTCATTGCCGTGCTCAAAATTATTGGGCTTAATACCATGGTAAATTACAGGCAGATAATTTCCGCTGGAATCATCCGGTCTGGGCGCCAAAGCAAACTTCAAGAGCACATTTTCCCCATCCCAGTCGATTTCATCCCCAACTAAATACCCGCTAACCCGTAGAGGTTTATCAAGTAACTCCGAACCATTGTTCAGAACCTCTTCCACAGTCTGATAATACGCTGAAGACTTGGAAAACCCAAAGTACATCAAAAAAAGGATTGCAGCAAAAACAACCCCTATTCCGGCAAAAATTCTTCCCTTCCTGGATAACGGCATTTTTTTCCCTCCAGTATAAATTCCTTAAAGCCTAACTCGCTCTCCATTAAATAAACGTCTCTGTTCTATTCTTAGTTCCATTTTAACCTGATTTTATCTGACTTCACCTAACCTCGACCAAGCACAAATTCTTGCTTCTAAAACCTCTATAACCGAATAAAGCACTAACCCCAACAAGCTCATAGCAACTATAGCAGCCATCATCAATGCGTAATCAAATTGCCCCCAAGAATCCATAATCAAATAGCCCAAACCGGTTGAAGTGGCGAATGACTCTGCAAAAAACAATACCGAACTAGCGGTTCCAACACTAATCCGTAGAGCCGTAAAAACTTTAGGCAAACAATATGGAAATAAAACGTGGCGGTAGAAAGCCAATCTACCTCCACCTAGGGAACGAATACTGTATACCGCTTCTAAGGGCAAGGAACGAGCTGCGTCCCTAGTAGTCACTAAAATTTGGAAGAAAACCGTCATGGTAATTAGTAGAACCCGGGAGGAATCGCCTAACCCGAGTAAAACAAAAACCAACGGTAAGAAAACCAGCTTCGGTACCGGGTAGGTCAAGTAGATAAACGGGCCAACAACCCTATCCACCTCTAAATTTCGGCCTAAATACATGCCAAGGGGCACCGCTAAAACTAAGGCTATCCCTAAACTAACCAGTATCCGGCGGGCGCTGATTAGACCATGAAACCATAAAGCATTACCTGGTTCAAATAAAAGTGAAACGATTTCCCTAGCAGAAGGTAATTCAATTCCGGATACGATCAGTGTTAGTAGCTGCCATAGCCCAACTATAACCAGAGCTGCCAGTAGCTTACCGCTAAAACCCCCTAGAGACCTACGTTGTTTAAGCACTTTTACTCTCCTCCAACCGTCTACGCAAATAAGTAGTTAATTGGAGATACTCGGTAGTAGACCGATACCCCGTACTACCCATACCTGGGTTATCGACTACCTCCACAAGACGACCGGGAAGAGATGAGAAAATCATAATTTTGCGCCCCAAAATAACTGCTTCTTCAATATTATGGGTCACCAACATCGTCACTAAAGACCGCTGGTTCCAGATCTTTAGTAGCAGTTCCTGCATCTTCTCCCGAGTCAAAGCGTCAAGGGCTGAAAATGGTTCATCCATTAAAAGCAGACGGGGGTTTAAAACTAATGATCTAGCAATTGCTACCCGCTGTTTCTGCCCACCACTAAGTTGCGCTGGATATGCATCCGCTAGATCCTCAATCCCTAATTCCACCATAATCTCTTCTGCTAAAAGCTTAGCTTCTTTCAGAGGAACCTTCCGCACCCGCAACCCTAAGGTGACATTAGCCAGCACCGTTTTCCATGGAAACAGCCCATAACCCTGTAGGATTAGGGCGATCTCGTGGTCACAATCCGCCGGAGGTCGCCCATTAAAGCTTATTTTTCCCTGTGTCGGTTCCATCAAACCAGCTAGTAAGTATAAAAGTGTACTCTTACCGCAACCTGAAGGGCCAATTATCGCCCAACTCTCTCCCGGGGCAGCTGTAAAGTTCACTTTTTCCAAGGCCAAAACAGAGCGTTGGCGTTGGTTATAACGGTAAGCGACATCACTGACTTCTAGCAATACCGGGTCCTCCGTCTCTACTTAGTAACGTAGGTAGTCGTTACATACTGGGCATAAGGCAGGGGCTTTTTCAAAATTCCTTTTCTCGTCATCCAATCCATAACCAAATCCCACTCCGACTCTGTTGGTACTGTTGGTAAGGGAAAAGCGGGAACTGGGTAGATTTCTTCGATTCCTTTAGGAATACGACAGTATTCTAGCATCACATTACGAAAGCTCTCAGAATCCGCATTAATATCCTGAACAATCTGGCTGTAGGTAGCATAAAAACGCTGGAGCGTTTCTGCTTTCTTTTCTAACGCTTGCGTAGTAAAAACATAGACAATCGGTGAAAGATTAACAGTAGCATCGGTGTCGCTAGCAATCACTTTAGCCCCCCGGGCCTCCGCTAAAGCCGCAAAAGGATCGGGTAAAGTTGCCGCTGCTACCTGCCCATTAATTAGCATCTCTAGACGAACCGGAACCTTAGGTATCTCTAATGTCTTAATTTCGTTATCTTTAAGCCCGCCACTAATTAAGAGCTGATAAGTTACAAACTCAATAATCGAGTTGTTAGAGATCGCCACCGGAACATCTTTTAAATCAGGGACCCCCTTTATTCCTGATTTCGGACCGGCTAGCAGAGCAAATCGCCCTTCACTAGGTTTAGCTCCTAAAGTAATCGAGCTCATTTTTACCGGCATCTTACCTTTACCGAATAACCCTACCGCCACTAAATCAGTGACAATACCATCTAGCTGTCCAGCTCTAAAAGCGGTATCCCGTTCAATCGCACTAGCAAAAGTAATTAGCTGCAAGTCCACCCCTGCTCGCGCAAAGTCCCCACGCTGCAGGCCAACAAAAAGCGGTAATTCATCTTCAGCGGGAAGAAACCCGATTTTTAGAGTATTCGGTGCTTCTTTCCCTATAGTAACTAAGCTAAACAGACCCACTAGTAGTAGTGTTACCGTTAGGACCTTAAACCCTAATCTCAGCTTCGGTAGTACTGACGTTTCAACCACTCCCTCTCATTTTATTCAATCGTAGCTCCCCACTGTTGAACCACAGAGTTTTCTACCCCCATAACAGTCAATACTCGGCCGACTACAAAATCCACCAAATCCTCGACTGTAGTAGGGTTATGGTAAAATCCTGGGGAAGCTGGCATAATAACCGCACCAGCTTGTGCCAGTTTGGTCATGTTCTCTAAGTGAATTAGGTTCAACGGCATCTCCCTAACAACCAGGATTAACTTTCGCCGTTCCTTTAAACAAACATCGGCACATCGCTCAATTAATGAAGTAGAAATACCAGCAGCAATCCGCCCTAAAGTCCCCATAGAGCAAGGTAAAATTACCAGTCCGGCAAATTGAGCTGAACCGCTGGCAACAGGGGCAGACCAGTCATTATTGGCATATAGTTTTATATTAGTGCCATAACATTGGTTAACCCACTGCTGCCGCTCTGAAGACGGTAACTCTGGACAACCCAGCTCTTGTTGTAAAACTGACCACGCCGGTTCTGATACCATTAAGTTTACAGGAAGCTCTTCTTGCACTAAAAAACGGAGGAGCCTGTCCGCATAAAGCATACCGCTGGCTCCAGTAATAGCAACATTATACACCATACACCCGACCACCTCTAAAGTATAATTGAAAGCCAGGTAAAGATGAAAAAGGCAATGGAAACGATACCGTTTACCTTGAAATAAGCAAAATTAAGACGGCTCAAGTCTAGAGAAGCGATAGCCGCTTGTTCAACTACTAAAAGCAGGGTAACCAGCGTAAAACCTATCCAGTAATAGAAGTTAGCGTTAATAGCAACACCTGTAAGGGCAAAAAAGGTTATCGCCGCTAAATGCAAACCCCGTGACCACCATAAAGATTGGGCCAAACCAAAGCGAACCGGAATAGAATAGAGACCTTCCGCTCTATCTGCTTCCATATCTTGCAAGGCAAAAATAATATCAAACCCGGCGACCCAACAGGCTACCGCCGCCCCTAGGAACCAAGCTGGCAAAGGTACCGTACCGGTTAAGGCCAGCCAAGCAGCTATCGGTACTTGTCCTAAAGCAATACCTAAAATTAAGTGGGTAGTCCAAGTAAACCGCTTCGTATAAGAATAAAAGGTCATAATAAAAATAGCCACCGGTGCCAACATTAGAGCCAAACGATTAAACTGAGCTGCTGCATAGATAAAGATAGCTGCGCAGACCAGAATAGACCCCATTACTTCCTTACGGGAAAGCAAACCCTTAGGCATAATATGATCGGCCGTCCGGGGGTTACGAGCATCAAATTCCACGTCAATCATCCGGTTAAAAGCCATCGCTAGGCTACGACCACTAACCATAGCTACCAGAAGCCAAGCAGCTTGTGTCCAGGTTAGCTTAGCATTAGTTGCCAACATAGCGCTAACATAAGCAAACGGTAAAGCAAAAACCGTTTCATGAAAGTCAATCATCTTGAAAAAAAGCTTGGTTTTTTGTGCTAATGAAACTGCAGTACTCAATCTATTTTGTACTCCTTCCACCTTTGGTCCACCAAGACTTTAATCGCCTCATCCATCCTAGCCTCATCTGGCCATTCTCGCTGAAACCCTTCCTCTTTCCATTTACGGGTCGCATCGATCCCCATTTTAGTACCATACCGTGGTAAGGATGAGGCGTGATCTAAGGTTTCTACCGGCCCTTTAACAATAGTAATATCCCGACCTGGATCTACATTGTTTAAAGTCTTCCAGACCACGTCCGAATAATTGTGTACATCCACATCTTCATCAACAACAACTACAACTTTAGTATACATCATCTGCCCCATACCCCAGACAGCATGCATTACCTTTTGGGCATGGCCTGGGTAACTCTTTTTTATTGAAATAATCGCTAAATTATGTTGAATTCCGGAAATAGGTAGATGCATATCTACTACTTCAGAAAGCTGCATTTGCAGCAACGGTAAGAAAATCCGCTCTGACGCCAGAGCTAAATAAGCATCCTCCATTGGCGGTTTACCCACAATTGTTGTTAAATAAATAGGGTTCTTACGATGGGTAATAGCAGTAATATGGAAAACCGGATACTCGTCTGCCAATGAATAATAACCGGTATGATCACCAAAAGGTCCTTCAACTCTCCGTTCCCCAGGCTCCACATAACCTTCTAAAATAATATCGGCCGAAGCTGGCACTTTAATATCTACCGTCTTACATTGAACCATTTCTACCGGTTTCTTACGCAAGAAGCCAGCCAGTAGCATTTCATCGACTCCACCGGGTAAAGGCGCCGTTGCCGCATAAGTCAAAACCGGATCACCACCGATAGCTACCGCTACCGGGAATCGTTCCGCCTCAGCTTCAGCCTTCCGGTAATTAGCTGCTCCATCCTTATGAATATGCCAGTGCATACCGGTAGTTTTACTATCATAAATCTGGAGCCGATACATCCCACAGTTTTGTTTCCCCGTTACCGGGTCTTTAGTAAATACTAACGGAAGGGTAACATAACGTCCCCCGTCTAAAGGCCAGCACTTCAATATCGGTAGTTTATTTAAATCCGGCTCCTCCATGACTACTTCTTGGCACGGAGCCTTAGTAACTGTTTTGGGGAATAATTTTGCTAACTCATTAAGCTTAGGTATTATTTTTAATTTCCCTAATAAAGAATCGTGTTCCCCCTGCATAGCCAAAGATATTAAAGCACGAATTTCTTGCGTAACTTCTTCTAAATCCGAAACGCCTAAAGCCATAGCCATTCTCTTCTCAGAACCAAAAGCATTAATTAATACCGGCATATCTGAACCGTGAACATTTTCAAAAAGTAACGCTGGTCCGTTGTTTTTCATTACTCGATCAGCGATCTCAGTTATTTCCAATTCTGGGTCTACCGGGACGGTAACTCGTACCAGTTCCCCTTCTCTCTCTAACAGCTGTACAAATTCATTTAAATCCTGGAACACTTTGCCGTCCCCTTTCAGATGCAAATGCACTCAATACTTTGGACAGTTTAAAGGAGAAT
>ENA-UOOR01003767-UOOR01003767.1-fermentation-metagenome-genome-assembly--contig:-NODE-3767-length-12855-cov-2.968359_pt1 | contig 12855 bp, 10 predicted proteins | sample MGYA00245780_ERZ724029 | MGnify/ENA primary metagenome ERZ724029 (study PRJEB28704, sample SAMN03018315) | fermentation metagenome | biome: anthropogenic terrestrial biome; feature: soil; material... | reverse complement strand
TCCTGCGAACGGCTTATCGCGAAGGACATACGGTCAAAAGTACAGTTGCTGACTTAGCCATGAGAGTCGCTGTTCCAGGTTTTGACCCGATTCTTCCCTTACTCCAGCTACAGGGTGAAAACCGAGTCTCCCTTGTTGGAGCAGCCTTGTTTCAGGATGCGAACATGGTAGGCGTTCTTTCCCAGGAAGAAATGCAGCTGTTTCTAACTCTCTTTGGCAAGGCTGCAGTTGTTTCTTTGGTTCCTATTGTGGGGATAACCGAGCAGTTGGCAAAACCAGCCGTTGAAGTTGAACTCCACTCACCTAAGGTACGCATAAAACCAAAGCTTGTTGATGGTGAGTTACAGGTTGGTATCGAGCTGAAGGCTGCTTATGTGCTACGCAATTACAGTAGCAAGGTTAACGTGAGTGAAAAGGAACCTGCCGAAGCTATTACAAGAGACATAGAATCTTATCTGCAGCTGGAGTTCCTGCAACTCTTAGCCAAGCTACAGGACCTGCGCGTTGATCCACTGGGTATCGGCAAACGTTTTCGCGTCAGCAATTACCAGCAGTTTGATCCTGTAAGTTTTCGAGAGCAGTGGGCACAAGCCACAATTGATCTCAAAGTGGAGTTACAGTTTGTTCGTATTGGAGCCTTACATACCACTTTGGGACGGTAAGCATGCCCCTAACCGCTCCTCTTTTGCTCAATAGCTCATGCTCGTCAGCTCCCACCACATGCTTCTAAGAGTCCTAGGGTGAATATAGCGAGAACTCGATAGTTCATGGTATGGCAATAAGTGGAGGAGGGTTTATCGTTGCCATAATTTGTGATGGGGAGATAAGTCGCTGCTGCAAAGTTGATTAACTAGGTTATAATGATACATGCGTTAGAGAATGAGAAGGAGATTGACATGAACTTTCAGAGCGTACTTAATCAGATCCTAGTGTTATTTCTCACCTTGGTAGTCGGCTATCTCGCCCGGCGGTGCAATGTGTTTGCAGAACAGACGACCAAGGGGTTATCAAGTCTGTTGCTTAAAGTGGCCTTGCCGGCTCTTATTATCGACTCGCTACAACAGTCTTTCACTCCGGAACTCCTGAGGGCTAGTGGTCAGATTTTGGTAATAGCATTTCTTGTATATGCAGCTTGTGGATTATTGGCTTTCTTCGTAGGCAAACTGCTGAGAGCTCCCGCTACCGACATCGGCGTTTATCGGTTTGCGCTATTGTTTTCCAATGTAGGTTTCATGGGCTATCCGGTTGTCAATGCTGTCTTTGGATCCGAAGCAGTATTCTATGCTGCTATTTATAATTTGCCTTTTAATCTCATCGTATTTACCTTAGGTATTTTGATCATTAGCTTAGGCGGACAAAAGAGCGTGCAGAAGATCAATGCTCGTATGTTTATTAACCCAGCTACAGTGGCTGTGGCCATTGGTTTTACACTCTTTCTCTTGTCGGTTGAATTGCCTAGACCCGTGGCTACTACGGTGAGTCAGTTAGGTTCTCTTACTACCCCTTTGTCGATGATTTTGATAGGAGCCCTATTAGCTAATACAAGAATAGGCGAGACACTAGGTAATTGGCGGGTCTATGTTGTCTGTGCGTTGCGCTTGTTGCTTATTCCGTTAGCAATTTGGAGCGTGTTGCGCCTGATGACCTCCGACCCTTTATTAATAGGAGTGCCTACTATTATTGCTGCTATGCCGGTGGCAGCTAATACGGCTATTCTCGCTCAAGAGTATGATGGCAATTCTCTTCTAGCCTCACAGTTAGTGTTTGTGAGCACTTTGCTGTCAATCATCACCATCCCTCTGTTAGCCTATCTTGTGGTGTGAAATGGAGTTTTGTCCTAGTGAGGGCAGGACATTACCTCAAGGGCAACGAAAATTATGCTTAGGCAGTTTTGGTAGTGAAGGCAGGGTTCGTTACTAATTTGGGCACCGATGTTTGCCTTTGGTGAAGTAGCCGAGTGGATGTTGATATTGCTCGTCGTGGAATCGACAGTTTAGGTTGGAAAATTGATAGATGGCTGATAGGGGGAGTACTTGTGGCAGGAATAAAGATCTTTACAGATAGTGCAGCCGACTTGCCGAGTGACTTAGTGGCACATTACGATATCGGTGTGGTACCTTTGCTGGTTTCGCAGGAGGACCGTGTTTTTGCGGATGGCCGAGACTTAACACACGCTGAATTCTATCAGCTTTTGGCGGAATCTAAACAGCTACCAACGACTTCACAACCATCGCCTCAGGATTTCATAGAGGCCTATACGCCCTATTTGGAACAAGGACAGACTGTGATTTCCATTAACTTGTCCTCGGGTCTAAGTGGCACTGTAGAAAGTGCGCTCATAGCGCAAACGAGCTTGGGCGATTTGGCGAAAAATCGTCTTCATGTAGTAGATTCATTGGCGGCATCGGTTGGTGAGGGTCTACTCGTCTGTTTGGCAGCTGATCTAGCAGAGCAGGGCAAGTCAGCAGAGGAAATAGTTGCTGCAGTGCGTGCGGCTCGGGCACGTCTTATGCACCTGTTTACTCTGGATACTATGGAGAACTTGGTCAAAGGTGGTCGTATTAGCCGAGCTAAAGCTACGTTAGGTGGACTATTGAACATAAAACCGATCTTGTGGATTGATGAGCAAGGCAAGATTGATTCCCTTGACAAGGTGAGGGGACGCAAGAAATCATTGAGACAGCTAGTTAGCAGGTGCCAGGCAGAGGCTAAGGGAGATAAGTATCCTTATCTTGGGGTCTGTCATGCAAACTGCCTAGATGAAGCCTCAGAGGTCGTGCGGCAACTGCAACAGGCGTTACCTAATGCTACTGTTGTAGTTGGCCAAATCGGAGCTGCTATTGGTACCCATACTGGTCAGGGTTGCATTGCCATATTCTATTTTAGATAAAGTTTGGGAACAAAACATGACGTCCTTCCGTCTGTTCATATACTAGCAACGAGTAAGCGTTGTTGGCAATAAAGTGATGGTTGCAAAGCAACTATCAGCTTGTTTCTATTGATAAGAGAAGGAAGGAGTGTCCAAGCATGAGAAAGTTCTGCGCCATGGTAATCGGTATAGCTCTATTGTTAGGGGGAACGATTACACCTACAATAGCCGCCACGCCGTTCTCTAGTTCTGTTAAAAAGGAAGCTTTGGTAGAAACCTGCTTAGAACTGATGTTGGGACAGAAAATTGGTAAGAGTGGTGGCGCAAAGTTTGAGCTACCAGAGGCCCCTGTAATTGAAGGTAAGCATTCATTGGCGCCTGTACGTAGTATTGCTAACAAGCTGGGCGGTAAGGTAGATTACGACAAGAAGACTAAGCAGGTTACCCTTACTTTTGGTCAGATAGTTATTGAGATGCAGGTCGGGAAAACCGAGTGTTATGTTAATGGTGTTCGTGACCTAATGTCATTAGCTCCACAGCAAAAGGGTAAAAATGGGACCGTATTCGTGCCTGTCAGTTTTCTAAGTGAAGTTTTAGGTTTAGAAACTGATCTTTTGCCTAACGGTAAGATTCTCATTCGGGGTAAGTGGAAACACGGTCATGACGATAAACCTAGCGAACCTAAGGAGCTAATAGATGTGGCTTATAAGGTTCTGCCTAAACCAGCTCTCAAGACCGAATGGCTAGAGGCATCTCTTAACAAGCCGACTCTGTTGTATGGTCCTGCAGCTAATCTATTGGAGCAACCTAGTGCAGCTGCGCTTAGTAGGAATGTGCTAGTAGTAGCGCGTGGCTGGCAAGGTAGCACCGGTTATGACATTGAGGTTCAATCAATAAATGTTGTAGATGGCGAATTAGTAGTTAATGTACGTCTTGTTAACCCGGCGCAAGGATTTTTCCAGGCCTCGGTAATGCGGTATGTGTATCAAGTTCTGCTTTTACCGGAGGGGTTACCTCAGATCAACGGCTGGCGGTTAGAGGCAAGTGATGGGATGTTGCTTAATGCACAGCAACTATCTCCGCAGGTTCCCTACCAATTGGCTAGTGAGGCAGATGTTCGATGGGCAAATTTGGACGAGGCTGGAGTTGCGGTAAGGCCGACAGCAGAAGGAAAGCTATTGGTCGTTATTAAACGCGGCCAAGTCCCTTCAACTGGCTATGGCATTAGTCTGCAAGCGCTAGAGCAGAAGGCCTGGGGGGAAATAGTAGCCCGGGTAGCCTATAGTGATCCTGCAGCCGGTTCGTTTCAGAGCGCGGTTATTTGCTACCCCTATGTAGCCTTCTATATTGATCCTGTTTATTATGGGCATGATTTCAGGGCAATTCTGCCGGAATACTCATCAGGACAGCTAGTGACAGTGCCTGGCACGCTGAAATCGAATATTGATCGTAGCCAGAGACGTTTGCTAATAGGATATGGGAGCGATTTACTAGTCAATCCTGGCATTTGGGCCGATCAACTCCTACTGGTTGCCATGCGTGGCTATTGCCCAACGGGAGGCTATAGTATTACCATTGAATCGTTGGTGCGTGGTGACGGTGACAACGTATATGTCAAGGTGGGCGAGGAGGATCCAGCCCCTGGTGCGATGGTTACGATGGCAATTACCTACCCTTACCATATTGTGCAAGTTCCGATTGAGTTAACTAAGTGCGATTTTCAGTATCTGCCCAAGTAAAGTAGAAGCATATGATTTTGGCCACCAGATGTTCTGGTGGCCTTTCTATTGGTTACATATTTCCAGGGAAAAGTTCGTGCTATATCTGCTACTTGCTTAATGAAGGAAAGTCATCGTATAATTCCTAATAGGGTGTTTTATGCAGATGGCCTGAGCGGCGAAGTGTTATGTTTCCTGGGGAACAAGTTGTTGGATAGTTACGGTTGCGGTGAGCTCGACAGATGAAAGAGAGAGACCTTCCGCCAAAGCTTGGCTGACGAGGGATTCTCCACTAGCAGCTACTACGAAACCGATATCGTAGGAGTCATATTGGCTAGCAACGAATTGCACAGGTTCAGTCTTATTCTCGTAAGTGACTTGCCACTGCCAAGTAGCAGTCCCCGGCCCGACCCTGTTCATGGCGCGTTGCATACTCTCCAGGGTGGCTATGAAAGTAAGAAAAGGTAGTTCGCTATTGATACTGGCTGCTTGGGTGATAACAGTGGTAGTCTGCTGACGATCAGTATCCTGAATTGTAAATTTCATATGTACTAATTTCGGTGTATTTCCCAGTAGTGCCAGAATACCAGCTGACCGATCTTGAATAATGGTGCCAATAGTATGCCCTAGGCTGCCGATTTTCTGAGGATAGTCACCCCGAGTAGTTGTGATGATAGGAGCTGTAGTGAGAGGAATATTGGTTGCTCCAGCGAAAAGTAGGGGATGCCCGAAGGCAAATAGCTCTTTTCCTTGCACTAGTGTAGCAGTACCGATATAGCCAAGCTGGATATCACCAGTCATTAGGGCAGCCCCTATTGAGTCGCCATTTTTGATTTCTGTGACCCCGGCCTGGTCTGTGGTGATTGCTTGGTTGGTTATGTATTGGGTTTTACCATAGTGCTTTTCCAATGCGGCCAAGGCTTTACTCGAAGCAATGCCATTAGTTGTTATTGGTAACTTCTTATCATGGTTGCCGGTGGCATAGCTAAATGAGGTAGGTAGTATAGGCTCTTCTGCTAATGCTAACATGGCCTTAATGGGGGTAATGCCAACTAAGTAATTGTCTGGTGCAAAGACACTGGAAACAGCGCCCAGCAATCGCCTGCCTTGGTAAACGGGGCTACCACTGGCGCCATATGGTACGCCGCCTAGTTTGCTGATAGTGGGACCGTAGGCGCGAGCGAGAATCAAGTCGTTACCGGCTATACCACCTTGGGGTAGGGTCCCGATTAGGCGTAGCGCGAACTGGCTGCGTATGGGGCTTCGTAATACAGTAATTGCTGAAACTTTCGTTTTGCTCTCCGCAGATAATCCCTTGCTAGAAATCCGGAGCTTCCGCTTAGCCCGTCTTAATTTCATGCGCAAATTAACCAACCCCTTTTTTTCTACATATCACATCATATGCCACTGCCTAGAAGGGTGGTGTGCTTGGGTGGAGAAAAGCTATCCTCTTTTTCTGAAAAAGGAGCCATATTAGTTAGCAAAAAGTGAAGGTGATGAGATCATGTTGCAGGTTTCTAATCTTTATAAGAGATTTGGGCCGGTACAAGCTGTCAGCGGTGCCAGTTTTCACGTGCAGGCTAAAGAAGCTTTTGGTCTGCTCGGTCCGAATGGGGCAGGAAAATCGACGACTATCAGTATGGTTTACTCCGGCCTGATGCTGGGGAGGTTTCTGTTTGCGGTGAAAGGATGGCTGTAAATGCCCATCGTACGAAACAGCACCTGGGCTATGTGCCCCAGGAAGTTGCTCTTTACCCCGATCTGACAGCGCGCGAAAACCTCTTGTTTTGGGGGCGTTTGTATGGCCTGTCTGGTGCCCGTCTGCAAGCGAGAGTCGCCTCTGTGCTAGAACTAGTTGGCCTTAGTGAGCGCGCCGGGCAAAGAGTTGTGACTTATTCTGGTGGCATGAAGCGGCGAATCAATATCGCTGCTGCGCTTTTGCACGAGCCTGAGCTCTTGGTGATGGATGAGCCGACAGTTGGGATAGATGCTCAATTACGCAGTCACATTCTCAATACGGTTAAGGAGCTTAACCGTCAGGGTTTGACCATTGTTTATACCAGCCATTATATGGAGGAAGTCGAACTGCTCTGCGATCGCGTCGCTATAATGGATCAGGGTAGCATCATAGCCACAGGGACGGTGGCTGAACTGCGAAACATTGTGGGGGAGGAGTCGCAAATAACGATGACCCTGCAAAACTGGCAAGCAGACCTGGCTGAGTTGTTGTTGGCCTTACCTATTGTTAGCCGCGTTGTTCCACATGGGAATGAGTTAGTGGTTGCCAGCAGCAATCCTTCCTTAGCTCTCGGTAGTATAGCAAGTATTTTCGCCGAACATGGTGTAATCATGCGTTCGGTGCAAATTGCAGAGCCTACGTTAGAGACAGTCTTCTTGCACTTGACTGGCCGCGCTTTGCGGGATTAGGAGATAGCGATGCAAATACTTTGGATAGCACTCAAGGATTTACGTATAGCTGCACGGGATCGTTCTGGGCTATTGTTGCAATTGGCAATGCCCTTAGTCCTGATCACAGTGCTAGGGGTTGCTTTTGGGGGAGCTTTTGCTTCGCGTCCTGTTATACCCCGTTTTGAGGTAGGCGTGGTTGATCAGGACACAGGTCAACTGGCGGAAACCTTGTGGCAGATCTTGCAGGATAGTCAGCTGCAGGAACTATTTCTGCCTACAGCAATGGAGGCTGATCGGGCTCGAGAGCTAATAAAAGAGGGAGAATTGGCTGGTGCTATCGTTATCCCAGCCAATTTCACTACCGATGTCTTTGCCGGTAAGCCCACTAGTTTACAGATTTGGTGCGATCCAGGGCAGGAACTGCGACCTATCATTATTCAAACGGTAGCTCAAAGCTATGTAGATAACCTACTAGCGACTCAGTTGGTAGTAAGCGAGGCACTAGAGAATGGGCAGACTATTGCACAGCATGAGATCGAGGCTCTAGGCCAACAGATTGCCTCTGAGATTAATAAGGTAAGAGCGCGTCTAGAGATAGATGTGGTAACTACAGGCAAGCAGGTTGATTCCTTTCTCTATTATGCCATTGGAATGGCCTGTATGTTTCTCCTAATGTCTGGTTCCATTGGGCTACAGTCTATCGCCAGTGAAGAACGGCGGCAAACCCTATCACGTATCATGGCTACGCCCACTGCCAGAGTTCGCTTCTTACTTGGTAAGTCTTTGGGGCAAATGGGCATTACGGTTGTGCAGTTTGTCATTCTGTACGTAGTCACTAGTTTGATCTTCAAGACTGATTGGGGTAGCCCGTTAGCCGTATTGCTGTTAGCCCTGGCTTACGCCTTCGCTATTGCGGGCTTATCGATGTTGGTGGTGGCGCTGATACCTAACCGAGTGGCTGCCGCTAATGCTTGGCTTATTAGTGTGCAAATCATGGCGGCACTAGGTGGTAGTATGGTCCCGCTGAGCCAATTCCCGCCCTTTATGCTCAAGGTAGCATGCATCAGCCCTAGTTTCTGGGGTTTGAGAGGTTTCCTAGATATAGCTATGGCGCAACCTCTCCCGCTGGTTAACATGTTAGTCCTAGCTATTACTGGACTGGTTGCTATCACACTAGGTACTTGGCGTTTGGCGCGCGGCTAGGGAGGTACGTGAATGAAGACTTTGAACATTGCTTGGCGTACGTTACGTGTAGCTCTCTTTGACAGGAAAAACATGCTAATGATGTTCCTGATGCCGCTAGCGTTTAGCTTGATTTTTGGGCTATTGCTGAGCCCAAACGCAAGTGGGGGCAGTAGTAGATTACCCCTCGCAGTTTATTTGGCAGATGATGATCCAATAACTACTATGCTGATGGAACGATTACAAGCTAGCCCGCGTTTGATTATCAGGGCAATGGCTAATGAGTCTGCCTTGCAGACTGAAGTGCAGAGCAGTGAAGTGGTGGCTGGGCTGTTATTGCCTGCAGGTTTTGGGGAGCAGGTAAGAGAGGGACGCACTCCTACGGTCAAATTACTACGCGAAATTGATACCAATTTGTTTGTAGCTGCTGAGCAGGAATTGCAGAGCCTATTTACACAATTTGCTAGCGCTAGTGTTACTGCCAATCAGCTAAAGGGTGTCCCTGGGGCAGACCCTTGGCTGGACATTTTCTCACGCACACTTTTGGCTTGGGATGAACCAGCACTGCGGGTTGAGTTGTGTCCTATCGGTAACAGTGAGCCTCGTATTCAAGATGGCACACATATTGGCATAGGCTTTACTATCATGTTTGTCATGATGGCTATTTCGATGGCTGCCGGCTGTGTGCTAGAAGAGCGAGAGTGGGGTACGTGGCCGCGGATTTTGGCTGCCCCGCTAGAGAAAGGGCAGCTTATGGCGGGTTATGTGCTCGGTTACTTCGGCCTCGGCTGGTTTCAGTTAGGTATTCTCATGATCCTACAAAGACTCATCTTTGGTACTGAATTTGGCAGCGGCTGGGGGCTAGTTGCGTTGTCGAGCCTACTAATTCTGTGTGCAGTCTCGCTTGGGATGCTTATGGCGGTTACTGTTAAGACTTTTCAACAGCAACAGGCGGTTTCAGCGATCGTTCTTAACGTAACCAGCATGTTAGGCGGTCTGTTCTTCCCCGTCGAGATGTTCAGTCCTGCCTTAACAAAAATCGCAGTCCTTACACCCCAGTTTTGGGCACGGCAAGGCTTTGTCAACTTAGTGCTCAGAGGTAGCAACAGTTGGGCGGCATTACAGAAACCGCTTCTGATATTGGCCGCTTATAGTGCAATATTCTTCATTATCGGGTGGCAGCGCCTCAGAACTAGCAAATAAGATAAGAGTCGATAGGAGCCCTCTTAGCTGATCTTTGAGTCAGCTAAGAGGGCCTTTTTGGCGAAAGAGGATAAAAGGGGTATAGCCAGAATATACGATATACGGCTAGATTGTGAAATTATGATTATATTGGGCGTCGCTCTGCAATGGTCTTGCGCCCGGTGTCCAAAAGAGAGATACACCTGGCTTAATGCTAATTTAGTTATACAAGGAGGTAGTTATGAGCGATAAGGCGTTTTTGATTGTCGATGTAGGTAGCACGACCACCAAGGCTATTCTGATTGAGCCCGGCATGGATGGTTATCGGGTCACAGAGCGCGGAGAAGCCCCCACCACGGTAGAAAAACCAGACGAAGATGTTATGGTTGGAGTACGAAACGCTATTAATCAGATTAGTAGACCTCTAGAAATGACACAATTCATGGCCACCAGTAGCGCCGGCGGTGGGCTGCAAGTAATTGTTTGCGGTCTTTCTAGGTTCGTTACTGCTGAAAGCGCTGAAAAAGCTGCCCTGGGCGCGGGCGCACTTTTGATGGATGTATTTTCAGCAGATGACGGGCGCAGTCTGTTTGAGCAGATGGAAGCATTGCGCAAAGCGAAGCCTGATATGGTGTTGTTAGCCGGCGGTATCGATAGAGCTGTTAACGTAGATTTCATCATTGAGTTCTGCGATTTGCTTAACTCAACGCGTCCCGTGCCTCGTTTTGGGCAGGGTCATGCGTTGCCAGTAGTTTATGCTGGTTGCCCTAATGGAAGGCCGTTAGTGCAGGACACATTAGCTCAGGGTTTTGACTTGCACATAGTGCCAAATCTACGGCCAGAGCTAGATGAGGAGAATTTGGAGCCCGCCCGAGAAGCCATTCATGATGTGTTCTTGACTCATGTTATGGCGCAAGCCCCCGGGTATCCTGTGCTGAAAGAGAGTGTTTGCCAACCAGTGATGCCTACGCCGCTGGCAGTTGGGCGGATTATGACACGTTTGGCGGAGCGAGATGATATTGAGATTGTTGGCGCAGATATTGGTGGAGCAACGACAGATATTTTTTCGGTGCTAGATCATGAGTTTAATAGAACAGTTAGTGCCAATTTAGGTATGAGCTATAGTGCTGGTAACGTTTTGCAGTTGGCCGGGATTGAAAATATCATGCGCTGGTTACCGTTTGCTGTTGATGCTACTTGGCTGCAAGATCGGGTGATGGATAAGCTGATCTTTCCTACCACAGTTCCGGCAACACTATTGGACTTACTGCTTGAGCAAGCCTTGGCTCGTGAGGCCTTGCGAATGTCGCTGGAGCAGCATGTTTCCTTAGTAACGTCTCTGAATAAACAGCCGAGTTCTGTGCAAAGAGCCTTGCTGACGCAGGATGCGCAACTAACTGTAACTCGCAAACGGCAGCAATTATTGGATATGCAGCGCATCGGTTTAGTTGTCGGTAGCGAAGGTGTGCTGTCGCATGCCCCGCGGCGACCGCAAGCGGCAGCTATGTTACTTGATGCCTTCGCTCCACGAGGATACACATTCTTAGCCGTTGATAGCATTTTCATGATGCCGCATCTGGGTGCGCTTTCGGAAATTGAGCCTGAAATTGCGCTGGAGGTACTCGAACGTGATTGCTTTATACCACTTGGCCCCTGTGTGAGCTTGGTGGCAGCAACGGGCGGTGAACCAGGCAAAGTGGCAGGTGAGCTAACGCTGCGTACGCCGCAGAAGGTAAGTCAACGGCCTATTCATGTGGGCGAAGTGCTCTGTTTACCGCTTGGCCGCAAGCAGCAGGGTTTGTTGCGCATAGAAGCAGCAGCAGGCTGCGATTTTGGTTCCGGTGCAGGGCGAGATTTCGAGCGATCTGTTAGTGGCGGTGAGGTTGGGATAATAGTTGACGCCCGTGGCCAATCCATGGTTAGTTTGCCCTTAGCTAAGCAACAAACACTGACCAAGAAGATGTTGCTTAGCTTAGGAGCCTTTACTAGGGAAGAGCTAGAGCGTTGCGCAGAGGAGGTGCCACGCTATGCCCGCTAGTTTAATTACGCGTACACGACTCTTACCGTATCACGGTACAGTCACTGTGAAGCAAGGAGACATGGTGCAGGCAACCGATGTGGTTGCCGAACTAGCCTACATTCCCGGAGTATTATCTAAAGTACAGGCTGCACGTCAGCTGGATATCCAACCAACAGCCTTGTCTAACTATATGCTTCGTTCAGTGGGTGACAAAGTAGAGCAAGGAGAGTCGCTAGCTGTTTCGTTCATGTTTGGGGAGGCCAGGCAGGCCGTGTCTACCGCGAGTGGTTATATTGGCCTAGTTTCCGACAGCCTAGGTACGGTATATGTGCGGCAGCCGGTACCGGTTGGCAGTGACCAACCAGCCGTAATTAATCTGCTAGAAGAGTTGAATATCTCCAAGCTAGGTCTTATTGGTGCCTTACGAGTGCGCCCCAACCGAATGGTTACCCCCGGGCAAGTGTTAGCAGTTCGTCAGGGGCCAAGGCCTCAGGCGGTACTCTCCCCTATTTATGGCAGAGTTGAGTCAATTACTGATGGTATCATTACCATATTGCCCACCCATACGCGCACACAATTGAACGCTTATATTGCTGGGCGAGTACGGCAAGTAATCCCCCACGAAGGGGTAGTGATAGAGGCCTGGGCCCATGTTGTTACCGGGGCTTATGGAGTAGGTTCCGAAAGTGGCGGAGAAATTCTCTTGGTGGCAGACGCTGATCAGGTGCTAGATATTAGTGCAGTTACAGGTGAGTGGCAAGGCAAGATAGTGGTAGCCGGTCGTACGGCTTCATTGGAGCTCTTGCAGGCAGCTAACGAGGCGGGCTGTGCCGGCGTAGTTGTCGCCCACATGCGCTCCGATACTTTAGCGACCTATGCTGGCAGTAATAGTAGGCCGGGAATAACGGGGGAAGACGAACTGCTAATGCCAGTAATGTTGACGGAGCGTTTTAGTCCTACCATGATGCGTAGCTCTATTTGGCAGGAGTTCTCTAGCTTACAAGGTCGTTATGCATCTATGAGTGGTAAAACCCAGATTAGAGCAGGGCTGGTGCGCCCTGAAGTAGTTGTCTGTGAAGCAGAGTGGCCAAAAGAGTTACCCACTAGTGAAGTTACTTCGGGTGCAGTGCAGGTTGGCGATTTGGTACGTGTATTACGCAGCCCTTACCTTGACCGGATCGGACGGGTGATGGCCTTGCCGAAGGAACGGCAAGTTATTGCTACCGGCTCCAGTGTACGAGTGGCAGAAGTGTTAATAGATGAAGAGCTAGTTACTTTACCAGTGGCTAATCTAGTGAAAATAGCTGAAGGAGGAACGCATGATGACTGAGAACACGTTTCGCCTGATGTTAGCAAGTGATCGACGAACTCCTGCAGTTTTACCTGATAATACAGGGCCTAACTTGACTTTGAGCACCGAACTGCAGGCAGTACTAGCAGCTGAGGCAGAGCAACTGGGAAGCGCGCTTGCTGAT
>ENA-UOOR01003766-UOOR01003766.1-fermentation-metagenome-genome-assembly--contig:-NODE-3766-length-12857-cov-5.478910_pt1 | contig 12857 bp, 12 predicted proteins | sample MGYA00245780_ERZ724029 | MGnify/ENA primary metagenome ERZ724029 (study PRJEB28704, sample SAMN03018315) | fermentation metagenome | biome: anthropogenic terrestrial biome; feature: soil; material... | reverse complement strand
AGAACGTCGTGAGACAGTTCGGTCCCTATCCGTCGCGGGCGTAGGAAATTTGAGGGGAGCTGTCCCTAGTACGAGAGGACCGGGATGGACTGACCGCTGGTGAACCAGTTGTTCCGCCAGGAGCACAGCTGGGTAGCTAAGTCGGGAAGGGATAAACGCTGAAAGCATCTAAGTGTGAAGCCCACCCCAAGACAAGATTTCCCATGGCGAAAGCCAGTAAGACCCCTCCAAGAACAGGAGGAGATAGGTCAGGGGTGTAAGCATGGCAACGTGTTAAGCTGACTGATACTAATAGGTCGAGGGCTTGACCAAAAATAATTAAGGCGATATTTACTGTGCAATTTTCAGGGGATATTATAAAATTGTATATTTATAGCGTATTGAGTTAATACGAAATTTTAAACCTGATATGAAGAAATTTTTCATCAGGTTTTTTTATTTTAAGATTTAGGTAAACTCCACGTGAAGCTAAGAGTTACTTGATTTAAATTTAAAACGTGCTATACTGAAATTGAAAAGATTGTTAATATGTAGACAATGTATATAAGTATAAATAAGGATGAAAATACACAATTTACTGAACGTGTAAAATTTTTTATATAATAAAATATGTATATTACAGGTATAACAAGAATAATTTTTAAATATGGTATGCAAAAATTTTATTTACTGTTAATGTTTTAATTCTATTTAAGGTGGGGTTATTGCAATAAATGAAGTCGTTTACAAAAACGAGATAATTTAAGTTACATGAGATAAGGATCAGATATGACCTATTATCAAATTATTAATAGGAATGTTAATTAATTAGAAATTATGGGGGTGAAAAATCATGGCTAATAAAAAGAAAATCTATGTATGTTGTGGAACAGGATGTATAGCTAAAAATAGTATGTCAGTTTTTGAGGAATTAAGAAATAGGATACAAGAGATGGGAATCGATGTAGAGGTATCAGCTAAGCTGACATCTAGTGTATGCAATGGAATATGTGATAAAGGTCCTGTGGTCAAAATTTATCCAAATATAACTTATTATGGGGTAAAAATTAAGGATGTTGAAGAAATAATTCAAAGAACAGTTATGAATGATGAAATCGTTAGTAGATTAATAAATACCACCCCGTCTGTGAAGGAAAAATTAAAAGGTTATCATGAAAGTGGATTTTATAAAAGACAGTATAAAATAGCTCTTAAGAATGTGGATGATATAGATCCTACTACTATAGATCAATACATTGAAAAAGGTGGGTATGAAGCTTTAAAGGAAGTATTGCTTGAAATGAAACCGGAGATTGTCATAGGGGATAGAAATTGCATGGTGGATGTTGTTAAAGATTATTTAAGCTTTTTAAGCAAAGAATTTTGCGGAAAATGTATGCCCTGTAGAGAGGGTGTAAAGAGAATGCTTGAGATGGTGACGGATATTTGTGAAGGTAATGCAAAGGAAAGAGATATAGAGAATATACTTCAAATGTCCTATGTTATTAGTCAGGCTTCTTTGTGCAATCTTGGTAAACGAGCACAGAATCCAATAATGATTGCCATTAGATATTTTAGAGATGAATTTGAAGAACATTTGAAAAATAAGAGATGCAGACAAGGAGTGTGTAAAAATCTTACTACTTTTTATATAGATAAACATAAGTGTATGGGATGCGACTTATGCAACAGAAATTGTGAAAATAATTGTATTACAGGGGAATTTAAAAAACCTCATGAAATAGATAAGAGTAAATGTACAAAATGTGGCAATTGTATAGATATATGTAGATTTGATGCTATTAAAATTTTATAAAGAGGTGAGTTTATGAGAATTATAATAAATGGTAAAGATTATGAAACCGAAAAAGGAGATACCATTTTAAAAGTAGCTAGAAGGAATAATATATATATACCTACATTATGTCATAGTGATGCATTGCCTGGTTTGGCTACCTGCAGATTTTGTATAGTAGAGGTTATAGACGGTGGGGAATCTAAAGTGGCGGCTTCTTGTATATCCCCTGCAAATCCTGGAAATAGGGAAATAGAAGTAATAACTGATTCAGATAAGATAAAAAGGATGAGAAAGGTTATAGCTATGCTGCTTCAGGCTAGATGTCCTGATAATCAGGAAGTAGAAAAATTTGCAAAAGCTTTTGGAGTAGAGAAAAGAAAAGTAAATAGGTTTAAATTAGAAAAAGGAGAGGACTGTGCTTTATGTGGACTTTGTGTAAAAGCCTGTAAGGCAGTTGGAGTAGGAGTACTTTCTTTGGTAAATAAAGGTGTGTATAAAAAGTTGGATATTTCTGATGGACCTACACAAAAGTGTATAGGCTGTGGAGCCTGTGCCAATGTATGTCCCACTAATGCTATAAAAATTATAGATAAAGATGGACAAAGAGAAATATGGGAAAATAAATTTCAGATGGTTAAATGTGACTATTGTGGCCAATATTTTATTACAAAGGAGCATATAAAATATGCTTATGATAAATTGGAAATAGAACAACCTGAGAAATTTTACTGTAACAATTGTAAAAGAAAAATTGTTGCTAAATCCATGAATGCTATATATGAGAAGGTTTAAAGCTATATATAAATAGAGAGGATGATATGTTAAATGGAAAAGTATATGAATTCTTTTGTAATAGCAAACCCGGATAAATGTATAGGGTGTAGAGCCTGTGAAATTGCTTGTGCTGCAAAACATAGAAAAAGTAGTTCAGGGGGTACTATTGGAACTATGAATAACGAGGTAGTTCCAAGATTATTCATGGTAAAAGAGGATCATATTACAGTTCCTGTTCAATGCAGACACTGTGAAGAAGCTCTTTGTGTAAATGTTTGTCCTGTAAAAGCCATAGTTAAAAATAATAAGGTTATATTTATACAGGAATATAAATGTATAGGATGTAAAAATTGTATTATAGTATGTCCGGTAGGAGCTATAAATTTATTGCCAAGAGCTGAAAGTCAGGTATCTAAGGGGAGAATTAAACCTAAAATTAGTGCTGCAACTTATAAGTGTGATTTATGTGTAGAAGAGGGTGGAAAACCTGTTTGTATTGAAGAATGTCCTAAAGGGGCTTTAAAATTAGTGGAATTAGAGAAAGATGAGAATAATAGTTTGAGTCCTGATGCCAAATAAATATCATAGATAATATAAAAATTTATAAAGAAAGGGATGTTGGATATGTGGGATAATACTCCTATGATAAGCATAGATAGGGAATTATGTACAGGTTGTAGACGATGCGCAGAAGTATGTCCTGTAGATGCGATAAAAGGAAAAGAGGGTGAAGCTCAATTAATAGATACAGAAAAATGTATCATGTGCGGTCAATGTATCCAAATATGTAAAGGATATTACTCTATATATGACCATATTGCTACTCCTATCAGTAAAAAGTTATTTGATAGGGGAGCATTAAACAATTTGGATGAACCGCTTTTTGCTGCATATAGTACAAGCAGAATTAAAAATGTAAAGGAAATACTTAAAAATGCAGATGTATTTAAAATAGTACAGTGTGCACCTGCAGTAAGAGTTGCCATAGGAGAGGAATTTGGACTGCCTTTTGGAACTTTGAGCGAAGGTAAAATGGCAGCTGTGCTGAAGAAAATGGGATTTGACAGAGTGTATGATACTAATTTTGGAGCTGATCTCACTATAATGGAAGAAGGTAGTGAATTATTGGATAGAATATCAAAAGGGGGAACCTTACCTATGTTTACCTCATGTTGTCCTGCATGGGTAAAATATATGGAACAGACTTATCCAGAACTATTGCCTCACCTTTCCAGCTGTAAATCCCCTCAACAAATGGCAGGCGCTATTTTTAAGAGTTATGGAGCTGAGATAAACGAAGTAAATCCTGCTGAAATATATAGTGTGGCTGTTATGCCCTGTACCTGTAAAGAATTTGAAAGTCAACGGGAGGAAATGAACTGGAAAGGATATAGGAATGTAGATGTAGTCATAACTACAAGGGAACTGGCATACCTCATAAAGGATCAGGATATTGACTTTAACTCCCTTTGTGATGAAAAATTTGATCATGTGCTTGGTGTATACAGCGGGGCAGGAACTATATTCGGGTCTACGGGAGGAGTAATGGAAGCTGCTCTCAGAACAGGGTATGAGTTATATACCAAAAAGTCTATTCCTAAAATAGAGCTCACCGATATCAGAGGAGAGGAAGGATTTAGGACTGCAGAAGTTAAATTAGGGGATTTTAAATTAAAGGTAGGAGTAGTATCAGGTTTAAGGCATATAAAAAAAGTATTGGATATGATAAAGGAAGGAAAATGTGATATGCATTTTATAGAAGTAATGACTTGTCCAGAAGGCTGTATAAGTGGCGGCGGACAACCCAAAATAATATTTGAATCGGATAAAAAGAGGGCTTATGGTGCTAGAAAAAAGGGACTTTACAATCACGATTCCACTCTTTTTTATAGAAAGTCTCATGATAATCCAGGTGTAAAAAAATTATATGGTGAATTTTTGGGGGAACCTTTGGGACATAAATCTCATGAACTTCTGCATACAAAATACAAATCCAGAAAGAATATTATTTCATAAAATATATAAATTTATAATTTATGATGTTTTAGATTTAAATTAATAAAAAATTTACATTAAGTAAAAGGTAAATAAATATATATCAATAAAATACAATATATACAAAAATAGGAATATTATTCTGCATAAATTATTTTTGCAGTGTGTGTATTGCAATGAGTTTTTTAATTTTAAGCAAATGTGGAAAAGTTTTTTTCATTTGCTAATGATATTAGTGAATAATCTATAAAAATTTAATGATTTTATTTATAAAATGATGTATAATTCTATTTATCAGATACAATCTTTACTTTACTTTATATCATTGCAATTGTATTTTAAAGCTATTTATGTATTTTTCAAGTCCTCTTCATAAATATATTTAAATTTATCAATATTATGTTGGTATGTGAGGATGTAAAGAAAGTACATAAATATATAAAAAAAATACAATTTTAAATAGTTAATATAGGTATTAAACTAAACAATATTTTGCAAGATAAGTATATAAAAATGATATACAATAGGAAATGTAAAAATATTAATAAAAATAATTTAAAATTTCATGGAGGTGTTCTTATGGGACAAGAAGCATTAGGTATGATTGAAACAAAAGGATTGGTTGGAGCTATTGAGGCAGCTGATTCAATGGTAAAGGCAGCAAATGTTCAATTAATAGGAAAAGAACAAATAGGTTCAGGACTTGTAACCGTTATGGTAAGAGGAGATGTAGGTGCAGTAAAAGCTGCTACAGATGCAGGAGCTGCTTCAGCTAAAAGAGTAGGAGAACTTGTATCCGTACATGTTATTCCAAGACCTCATACAGATGTTGAAAAAATATTACCTAAAATTGGTTAATATCATCAAGTTTGATTGTTGATAAAAGCAGTTATGTTAAATGATGATTTAATCGAAAAGGTTTTAAATCAGTGTAACAAGACTATAATTTGAAAAATTTTGACCTATAAATTTTAGTAATACATTAGTGAAATAGATTTAGTTTATAAGGGCTCCATTAATAAAAGTTGAATTTGCAGGGAAAGCTGTAGGTGTTAAATACAAGAAATTACAGAAGTTTAAAACTGGGACATAAGGTTATTGTCATTAAGTAACTGCTAAAGATGTATCTGATGAAAAAGGGCAGTAGAAGAACCACTTGAACAAGAATTAAAAGTATAGTGATTGAGTGGAATTTCAAGTGCTGTTATACAGTCAGTAATTGCCGCCCAAGAAGCAAGGGACAGAGGTAATTGTCTTAAAAATTATTGGGACAAAGTTCTGTTTCTGCTGCTAACTTTTATATCTAAGAGGGTGGTGTAAATTAATGAGAAGATCTGAAAGATTTGAGATATTAGAACAAAGCTCAATTCATAAGGATGGCTTTGTGAAAGAATGGCCGGAAATAGGGCTTGCAGCCATAGAAAGCCCTAATAATCCTATTCCAAGCATTAAAGTGGAAGAGGGAAAGATAATTGAGATGGATGGAAAAAGCAGAGAAGATTTTGATTTTATAGATATCTTTCTTGCAGATCATTCAATCAATGTAAAAAACACAGAAAAAGCTATGGCAATGGATTCACTGGATATGGCTAGAATGTTGGTTGATATAAATATTTCCAGAGATGAAATTATTAATATAGCCAATTCACTTACAGCGGCAAAATTGGTAGAAGTAATTAGTAACTTAAATGTAGTAGAAATGATGATGGCTCTTCAGAAAATGAAGGCTAGAAGGACACCTGCAAACCAAGCATGTGTGACTAATTTGCGGGATAATCCTGTTCAAATTGCAGCAGATTCAGCAGAAGGAGCCCTTAGGGGTTTTGCAGAAATGGAAACAAGGGCAGGAATTTCAAGATATACCCTTTTCAATGCAATTTCAATTTTAATAGGTTCTCAGACAGGAAGGCCTGGAGTATTAGCACAATGCTTACTGGAGGATGCTACAAAAATTAAATTGAGTATGCTTGGTTTTGCTTCTTATGTTGAAACCATATCTGTATATGGTACAGAAAGTGCATTTGTAGAGGGTGATGATACTCCCTGGTCCAGTTCTTTTTTAGCTTCGGCATATACTTCTAGGGGATTTAAAATGAGATTTTCTTCAAGCATTGGTTCTGAAGTTCAAATGGGATGTTCAGAAGGAAAATCAATGCTTTATTTAGAAGCAAGATGTATAATGATGGCTAAGGGTACAGGTGTTCAGGGATTGCAAAGTGGATTAGTAAATGGTGTGGACATTTCAGCGGCAGTACCAGAAGGCATGAAAGCAATTCTGGGAAAAAGCCTTATAATTGAAATGCTCGGACTGGAAGTTGTATCAGGTAATGAACGAGTTTTTACAAATTCTAAAATTAGAAAAACTTCAAAAGCTATGTTGCAATTTCTGCCTGGAGCTGATTTTGTATCTCCAGGATATAATTCTACTCCAAGTTACGATAATATGTTTACACATTCTAATTGGAATGCGGAAGATTATGATGACTGGTTAATTTTACAACGAGATTTAAGAATTGATGGGGGTCTTAAGCCTGTTAAAGAAGAAGAAGTTACAGCAGTTAGAAATAAGGCTGCTAGAGCAATTCAGGCTTTATTCAAGGAATTAGGATTGCCATCTATAACTGATGAAGAAGTGGAAGCTGCAACTTATGCCCATGGAAGTAGAGATATGCCAGCTAGAAATGTAGAAGAAGATTTAAAGTCAATTGAAAAATTATTAAATAGGGGCATTACAGTATTAGATATAGTTAAGGGACTTTATAGTGGAGGATTTCGTGATGTGGCTGAAAGTGTACTTAATATGTTTAAGCAGAGACTAATAGGAGATTATCTGCACCAGTCTTCAATATTTGATGAGCAGTATAATGTCATAAGTGCAATAAATGATAGAAATGATTATATGGGTCCTGGAACTGGTTATAGGGTAGAAGCAAAAAAATGGAATCAATTAAAAAACATAAAATTTGCTTTGGAACCTAATAAGCTTTAAAGGTAGTAGTTACATTTATCTTGATTTATTTGGAACTTTAAAACTATTTTCACAGTCAGCCATTGATTATTAAGTGAATTTTGAATAGGAGTGAAACCATGAGCAATAATGAATTAATAGAACAAATAATCAAAGAAGTTTTGAAAAGTGTGGAATCTATTCAAAATGATGAACAAAAATATGAGTCTGGAGAAATTCATGGCAGTGAAGTTGTAAATAAAAAAGATTATCCTTTAGGTAAAAAAAGACCAGAACTTATAAAAACAAGCACAGGTAAATCCATAGATGATATAAATTTAGAAAATGTATTAAATGAAAAAATAACCTTAGAGGATATTAAGATAAATAGTAAAACACTTTTATATCAGGCTGAAATAGCAGAATCTATAGGCAATGTTCAACTTGCAGCAAATTTTAGGAGAGCAGCTGAACTTACTGTAGTTCCAGATGATAGGGTGCTTGAGATTTATGATGCTTTAAAACCTTATAAATCTACAAAACAGCAGTTGATTGAAATAGCAGAGGAATTAGAAGATAAGTATAATGCTAAATTAAATGCTAAGCTTGTCAGAGAAGCAGTTGAATCATATGAAAAAAGAAATATGATAAAGATGTAGCTTTTGGTTATAATTAGGTAAGTTTACCTGTTAAACTTTGGAGAAATCTATAATGGAGACAGCCGGTGCCATTTTAAAACGATAGGAGCAGTACTTCATCGCTATAAACTTAAAGAAAATCACCCTCTTATTAATGAAGAACTTTAAATATTTATGAAAGAATGAAGTGGATATAGGATAATTGGGTGTAACGCTTCAAGATTCTATAAAGTTATACCTTTGAGATCAATTTATAGTGCAAGTAATGAGAAATTAGAACGACAGACTAATTAGTTCTGTAGTCATTTCTATTTTTAAGAAGTTTAATTATTCTCTAAAATTTATGCATTAACTCCATAATGTAGCAAGGGGGGGATTTTGATGAATGGAGAAGCTATTGGTGTTATTGAAACTATTGGAATGACTGCAGCAGTAGAAGCTGCAGATAGTTGTGTGAAATCGGCTAATGTGACCCTTATAGGTTATGAGTTGACAACAGGAGGACTTGTAACTATTAAAATAAAAGGTGACGTAGGAGCAGTTAAAGCTGCCATTGATGCAGGAAGAATAAGTGCAGAAAGAATAGGTACTGTGGTTGGAACTCTTGTAATACCAAGACCTGCACAGAATTTACACAAAATTATAGAATCTAATTCAACAGTAGGTATTAAAAGTGCGGAAGCGGAATCAGAAAAAAATTTAATTTGTGATAAAGAAATAGAACCACAGGAAACTTTAGTCTCTGAAAAAAATTTGGAACCAGAAGGAAAACAAGTCTTAGAAAAAACTGGAAAGTCAGAAGAAGAACCAGTTCCAGAAGAAACTGAGGAGATAAAGGAAGAATCAGTTCCAGAAGAAACTGAAGAGGCAAAGGAAGAACCAGTTCCAGAAGAAACTGAGGAGATAAAGGAAGAATCAGTTCCAGAAGAAACTGAAGAGGCAAAGGAAGAACCAGTTCCAGAAGAAACTGAGGAGATAAAGGAAGAATCAGTTTCAGAAGAAACTGAAGAGCCAAAAGAAGAATCAGTTCCAGAGGAAGCTGAAAAACCAGAAGATTTAGCTCTTGAGAAAGACATAGAAGTGGAAGAGGAAAAAGATTCAACTCCTGAAAAAGATATAGAGTCAGAAGAAGGTTTGACTCTTAAGGAAAGCACAGAGCCAAATAATAGTAATCCAAATGAGGAAACAGAAGAAAAAGATGTAGAAGCAGCTGTTAAAAAAGATAAAGGTAAAACAGGAAATCATGTTTCTTCGAAAAAGAATGCTAAGGATAATGAAATATGTAATATATGTCGTGATCCTGCATGCCCTAGGAGAAAAGGACAGCCAAGGCATTTATGCCTTCATTATAAAAAGATGGGAAAGTGATGAATTATGGTAGAAATAAATGAAAAATTAATACAAGATATAGTAACTAAAATTGTAACTGGAAATAAACCTGAACCTAAGGCTGAAATTGACAAGGATGGATTTTCTATACCTGTAGGCATATCAAATAGGCATATACATTTAACTAAAGAGCACTTGGAATGTTTGTTTGGCGAAGGATATGAACTGACAGTTAAAGGTTCGGTAAAGCAGCCAGGACAGTTTGCAGCAAATGAAACTGTTGCCGTTGCAGGACCAAAAGCTATTTTCCCTAAAGTAAGAATTTTAGGACCTATAAGAAGCTATAGTCAGATTGAAATATCTAGAACAGATTCACGTACTCTTGGTATAAAAGCACCAGTTAGAAATTCCGGAGATTTAGATAACTCAGCAACTCTTTCTGTTATTGGACCTAAGGGATCAATAATTTTAAAGAATGGAGTTATATGTGCTAACAGACATGTTCATATGTTACCAGAACAGGCAAAGGTTTATAATGTAAAAGATGGAGAGTTAGTAAAGGTAGAAACTATGGGAGATAAAGGAGTTATTTTCAAAAATGTTTTAGTTAGAGTAACTGATACCTCCGCTTTAGAATTCCATATAGACACAGATGAAGCTAATGCGTGTGAAATAAAAAATGATGCTTTAGTTAGAATATTAAAATAAGCAGGTGATGATATGGCAAGAAAGCTTTCAAGAATTTTATTAGGAGTGAATGATCCACCTAAGAAATCTTCAAAACAGGATGTGCCTAAAGAAACTCCGAAAGAAGTTTCAGAAGAAGCACCAAAACAGGATTCGAAAGGAAAAAGTGTACCTAAAAAACCAGCTAAGAAAAGTATATTAGATGATGCTAATGCATTCATAATGGATATGGAAAAAGTTATGAAAAGGCCTAGGGCAGTGGGAAAAGATGATAAATTAAAGGTTGGAGTAGATTTGGGTACATCTAATATTGTTGTAGCAGTATTAGATGAGAACAATAAGCCAGTGGCAGGAGAATTATTTTCTGCAAATGTAGTTAGAGATGGCATAGTTGTTGAATATCTTAATGCTGTAACTATACTTAGAAAATTAAAGGGTAAATTAGAGGGTACTTTAAATAGAGAATTATTGTATGCTGCTACAGCTATACCTTCAGGAATAAGTACAGGAAATACAAAGGTTATTCAAAACGTGGTAGAAGCAGCAGAATTTCAAGTAAGTAATGTAGTGGATGAACCAACTGCAGCCTCTGAAGTTCTGAAAATAAAAAATGGTGCAGTGGTAGACGTAGGTGGCGGAACTACAGGAATATCCATATTGCAAGATGGAGAAGTAGTGTATTCAGCAGATGAACCTACAGGGGGACATCATTTGAGTTTAGTTGTAGCTGGAGCACTTCAAATGGATTATGAAGCAGCAGAAAAATATAAAGTTGATATAAAGAATTATAATAGAGTATTTACATTGGTAAGACCAGTAGTAGAAAAAATGGCAGATATAGTTGTTCAGCACATTAAAGGATTTAATGTAAATGAAATTTACCTTGTTGGAGGAACCTGTTGTCTGAAAGATATAGAAAAAATATTTGAAAAGTATACAGGTATAAAAACTATTAAGCCACACGATCCACTTTTGGTAACACCTATGGGAATTGCTATGAATGATACTAAATTCAGTTAGGAAGTATTCTGTAAGATATGGCTAGAGGTTAAGTGACTTAAAAATAAGTGAGGTGAGTAAATGGATATTCAAGATTTACTAAGGCCTATAGTTACTCAAATTGTAAATATGTTAAATAAAAGAGCACTTTTGTTTATATCTGGAGGAGAAGTCAATTTAAAAGAAATATTTGAATCTCTTTCTTCCATGGGTATTATAAAATACGATATAGTTATGACAGAAAATGCCAAAGATGTTATTCCACAAAATTACATTAGTAGTTTGAAAGGAAAGATGATAGAATCTAAAGAAGAATTGACGGGTGCTTTAAAGGCAGATGACTTAATAGTAATACCTGTAATGACTAGAAACACGTTGTCTAAGTGTGCAGTTGGGATACAGGACAATTTAGTTACCACAGGTATAGCAGAGGCGCTTATGATGGATAAAGAAATAATTGCAGTAACAGACAGTTTTGATCCGGAAAATCCTACGAATGTGTCTTTAGGGCTTAATAAAAATAAAGCATATAATAAATTTATATTGAATTACAAGAATACTTTGAGTAGTTTAGGAATTAATTTTGTAGAAGGAAATAATTTGAAAAAAGCAATAGAAGAAAAATGTGTTCTCATAAACCACAGAACGGTACATGGTGAGGAAAAAAGTCAGCCTGTGAATAAAGAGAGCATGGAAGATTTAATTAGTGCTATAGTGGAAAAGCAAATAAATAGCAGATTAGCTAATATAAAACCAGTAAACAATACTGTACAAGAACAAACAAATAATATTGTAGAAAAGGTAGAAAAGGTAAAAGACACACCAATAGCTTGTGAGATTCCAAAAGTATCTTCAAATACAGGTTCAAGTGAACCAAAAGTGATTGAAGATAAAAGGATGTTATCTGGAATTATAACAATGAAAGATATCATGCAAGATGCTCACGGCTGTAAAGAAATTAATGTAAAAGAAGGTGCTTTAATAACTCCTTTAGCAAAAGATTATATAAAAAATAATGATATAACTGTAAGGTATTGTTAGTAGCTGAAAAACTTTAAGAAAAGGAGAATAAGTATGTTTTTAGCTAAAGTAGTGGGAAACGTTGTTTCTACTCAGAAGCATGAAAAACTCATAGGAAATAAACTTCTAATAGTTAAAAAACTAGATGAAAAAGAAAATATCATACAAACTGAACCTATGGTTGCTATAGATACAGTAGGTGCTGGAATTAACGAAATTGTTATTGTGGTTACAGGAAGCGGAGCAAGAAAAGCAAGTAATACTATAGATATACCCACAGATGCTTCAATTGTAGGAATTGTAGATTCCGTTGAGTGGAACGAAAGTTTGATTTAATGCATCCTTTTCAAAATAATATTTTATGTAGTTGATTTTAGTAAATATATTCTCAAATGACATTATGTATGATTAGAATATATATTACTTTATTTTTTAAAAGTGCTCTTTATTGTATGTACCCATTGTATTTGCAGATAAAGGTTGTGTGATATTTATAATATTTATGGCACCAATATAAGTAAAGGATTAACAGTTGTAAATTTCTTTACTGAACTCAGAAAATGAAGTATAATGTCATAATAGTAATATAAATATTGCAACACTTTAGAGGGAAGAGAGGTGTAATAGATGGATTTGCTAAAAAAGATTAAAGATGCAGGTATTATAGGAGCTGGAGGAGCAGGATTTCCGA
>ENA-UOOR01003764-UOOR01003764.1-fermentation-metagenome-genome-assembly--contig:-NODE-3764-length-12865-cov-6.814520_pt1 | contig 12865 bp, 10 predicted proteins | sample MGYA00245780_ERZ724029 | MGnify/ENA primary metagenome ERZ724029 (study PRJEB28704, sample SAMN03018315) | fermentation metagenome | biome: anthropogenic terrestrial biome; feature: soil; material... | reverse complement strand
CAATAAAAAATATTGTAGCACCAGGGACTCCCAAACTAAACCCTTATTCACACTAGATAATGCTCGCAAACGCATTTAAAATCTGTTTGCAAAACTTATTATACGAGGAGTAATGGATATGAAACAGATTATTGATGGAAAAATGTGCACTATCAAAGATGCTCCTGTAGTTACCCTGGAAGGACGTATACAAAGGCTGGAGGATATTCGGGCCATTAAAGAGTGTATGTACCATTACATGCGTTGCTGCGATAATCTGGATCCTATCGGTATGGCATCCTGCTTCACTCAGACCGGCAAACTCAGCTGGGGGGACATCTATCCGAATCATTTTGAGGGGAAAGATGCTATTCTGGCCCATCTTAAAGAGATTATGGGAGCGGCCAAGACCCAAACCCATTATTGCACCAACGAGCAGATTTATTTTGCAGCCAATGACAGCGCCATCGTATATTGCTGCATGTATTCCTGGCAAACCTTTAAAGCTCCTGATGTTGCTGACATTTATTGCTTCGGCCGCTATGAAATGCAGGTGGTTCGCGATATTGACGGAGAATGGCGCTTTGAATCATTTAAGTTGATTATGGCGGGACAGATCGGAGGACCTCGGTCCAGTGAGCATTTTGACCGTCCCTGGCCCCCCGCTCCGATAAGGTAATGATTTAATACAGCCTGGCAGACACGCGAGCCGGGCTGTATTTGTTTTTGCCGTTTCCCCATTTCTATTTCAGCACATTCCCGGCCTGATATTTCCGGCGCTTTTCTGTTTTTGACAGTAAACCCGGGCTCAGGATCTTCCCGGGCTTCAGCCCGATCAGGATTTGGTTTTCTTACAGGGAGTGATTCTTATAAATGCTCCCTGTAATATTTTAGCTCTTCTTCAGAGAACATATGTCGAATTGTGTCCTAATCGCAGGACGGTGTCCGGGATATTGTACGCTTAAATCAGAAAAGACCCTGAACAGACCTTCCCATATTTCCTGTAACGAAATTTCAAGAGCCCGTTGGTTGGGATTTTTATTGCTCCCTGCCAAGATATTTTATTTTCAAAGCAGCGCCGAAAAGTGAAGGCACAATAATTGCTATAAAAAAAACTAATAAGGAAGAGCCGGAAACCAATACTAAATCCGCAAGGAGGCGATCCTTGTCCTTGATGTAGGGGGCGCTCTCAGAATTTATGGTGATCGCTGGTAATACCTTGATGCTTGGCGGCCGGCAGACTGGTTGATGAAAGCAGAGTACCAAAGTTTTTAACCTGTCGGATTCTTATCATATTCTGGACGGATAGAATCGACTAAAAAGCGGGGTGCTGCTTATGTAATAGATAGCAATGAAATTGAAGACTCCGACCGGGAGAAAGGAGCCAATACTTGCCCCCTGGCAGAGGACATGAGCTGGTTATTAAATACGGGCGGTTTACGACAGCATTTCATGAAATCTGTAATCATTTTACCGGCGCAGGGCATAAAATATGCGATATTTTTTGTTCACTTGATGGAATTGAAAAAGCAAGAAATAATCCTTGACTTTGTAAACAATATATTAAGTATTATCAATAGCCCTAGTCGCTTTAGTTTTGTGGTGGCTGAAACCGTATGGACGGATTATTCTCCCAGCGGAGAAAGTTTTGGGCAGGTAAAAGAAGGTGGTAGAAGGCAGAGAGATGTCCGGAGGCATAAAAAATAAGAAGTAATTGTCAAAAAAGCTTGGTCCGGTCTACATAAGATAGGAGGAAGAACTATGCGGAAAATAACGGTAGTGCTTATAGCGATGTTCATGTTATTGGCATGTGCGGGGTGCGGAACCGACTCGAATGATGAGGAGCAGGGTAAAGTGATTAAGCTCAGAATGACTTCCAGCCTTTCTGAAGCCGGGATTTACAGCCAGGGGATGAAAGCCTGGGCGGCAGAACTGGAAAAGCGCACCAACGGACAGGTGGTCGTGGATCAGATGACCTGGAGCGGAACCATTGTTAAAGCCGACCACAACCTGGAAGGCATTAGAGACGGTCTGGTCGATGTCGCCTTCATCTCGGCTACCAACCATCCTACTAAAACCCCTCTGACAACTGCTCTTATTCCTTCCTTTTCCAGCGACTTTTCCGGAGCCGGGGCGGCCCAGCAAGAACTCTGGCAAACCGTTCCCGAGCTGAAAGAGGAATGGGCCAAATGGAAAGTCGTTCCCGTAGCCTGGTTCAACGGCTATGGCGCCAATCTGTACACTAATTTCAAAGTTGATCCCGATGCCGGTAAACCCCTGGCCAATCAGAACTTATTCGCTACCGGAGCCCAGACGCCGGTATTTGTAGAGAACCTGGGGGGAGTTCCGACCACCATGCCTTCAGGGGATATCTTCGTCGCCATGCAAAAGGGAACCATAAACGGGATAGCGGGCATAGCTCCTTTTGCTTTGAGCAGCAACAAGTTCGGCGAGGTCACCAATTATGTTATCGACTACCGTTACACCGGTAATTCCATGTGGACAGGCATTGCCTTCAACCAGGACGTATATAACAGCTTGCCTGACAGCGCCAAAAAAGTGATAGAAGAGATCGCCGATATTCCGGCCCAAGTCTGTGACCAAGCTTTCCAGGAACAAGCTATGGCCGGTTACAAGATAGTACAGGACAAGGGCGGGACTCTGGTGCAGCTGACGCCGGAACAGGCTGCTAAATGGCACCGGATGATAAATCCGGAGTCCCTGTGGGAAAAAAACCTCAAGGCTGCCGAAGCCGCCGGTCATAAGAATGTACGCGAACTGTTGCAGAAAGAGCTCCAGATCATGAAGGATTATGAGGCCCAGCATCCTCATAAAACAGTGCTGGAACAGTTCCTGGAACAGAAGCGGTAAAGCCCCCGGTCTCATACGCTCGCTTTTGCCTGTGGAGACCGGGAGCGTGCTTTATGCGCAAGGTGAGCGGTAAAGATGTGTTGTTAGCCTGATTGAGGAGGTGTGCATGTGGAGACAATCCGTGCGGCCAAAAACGCTTTTGATAAGCTTATCAAAGTGTGTGCCATTATATCCACCATAGCCATAGTGATTATTATGCTGCTGAATGTAGCCGACACATTACTGCGCTGGTTTGAGGTTCCGGTGTACGGGGTATTCGAGTCAAACGGACTGCTGGTGGGGATTAACCTGTTCTTGGGACTGGCAATGGTGCAGTATGACAAAAAACACGTTAAGGTTGATATCCTGGGCAGATATAAATGGAAATGGCTGAGTTATGTTCGCAGTTTTGTACCTACAGTCGTGGGTGTTATGTTTTTTGGCTGGTTGACCTATATTTGCTGGGGCAAGTTATTCGAGGCCATTGCCGCCCATGAAATTATCCAGGGCGCTGTCCATTTTCCCCTGTGGCCCTTGAAGGCTGCCTTTGCCTTTGGCATGTTGCTGTTAACCATTCAGCTGATCATTGACCTGATTGCGGAGATCCGTAAATGGATTCGTCCTTCGGCGGAGATAACGGATGAGGCAATATCATGAGAAATGGAGGTTAAAGCAGTATGGGCACAGCAGTCATCGGACTAATTATAGTCATAGCTCTTATTTTACTGGGAATACCCATAGCCTTATCGCTTTTTGTCGTCGGTTTTGGCGGAATATGGTACCTCACCAGCTTCAGTACGGCATCGTCGGCGATACACTACACGCCGCTGGGATCGCTGATAGGCAGCGACCTGGCCGCCCTGCCGCTGTTCATGATGATAGGAGCATTTGCTCTGTCGTCAGGGGTTGCCACTGATGCTTACAAGACCGCCCGCGTCTGGCTGGGCAGGCTTCCCGGAGGTCTGGGCGTAGCCACTATCGCTGCGTCGGCCGCCTTTTGCTGCTGCTCCGGTTCCAGTGTGGCCTCTGCCATGACTATGGGGAAATTATCCATAAAAGAAATGCAGGAAAGCAAGTATGCCGACAGCCTGGCTTCCGGGGTATGCGGAGCGGGAGGCCTCCTGGCCACCATGATTCCACCCAGCGGCGCCATGGTGCTCTACGGGCTGGTCAGCGGGGAATCCATCTCCCAGCTGCTGGTGGCAGGGTTTGTACCAGCCCTCATCATTCTCCTGGGTTTTATCATCATCATTGTGGCAACGGCTTTACTCTTTCCCGACAAAGCGCCATTAATTGAACAGCATTTTTCCTGGAAAGAAAAATTCCGCTCCTTGCCTAATGCATTGGGAATCATCATTATATTCGCCACTATTTTCATCGGCCTTTTCACCGGTGCTTTTACGCCCACCCAGTCAGCCGCCTGGGGCGCTCTGATCGCTCTGATACTGCTCATTTTAAAGGGCCGGGAAGGACTCTGGGAGAGATTTAAAAACGCCTGTATCGAAAGCGCCGAAGTCAATGTGGCCATCCTCTTTCTGATGCTGGCGGCCTATGTATTTTCCAATTTCCTGGTGCTGGCCGGGCTTCCTCAGGCCATTCAATCCAGCGTTTCCGGCCTGAATGTTGCTCCCGTTTTAATCGTGATAGCCATACTTCTTTCCTATGTTGTTTTGGGCATGTTCCTGGAAAGTGTGACGATGATGCTGATCACCATACCGATCTATTATCCCATCATAGTAGGTCTGGGTTTCAATGGCATCTGGTTCGGCGTCGTCGTAATGGCTATGGTAGAAATCGGCATGCTGACTCCGCCCTTTGGCATAGTCGCTTATGCCCTGAAATCTGTGGCTCAGGACATTGATATCGTGCAAATATTCAAAGGTGTCATACCCTTTGCTCTGGCAGAGCTGGCGGTGGTATTTCTGCTGCTGGCTTTCCCCCAGATTTGCTTGTGGCTGCCTTCACTGATGAAATGATCTCCGGCTGCTGAGCCGGAGACTATAAAAGGTGCTCAGGAATATCTCTTGAGCACTTTTTTATAGGTAATCTCCGGTTGAATTAAGACTAAATGGAATTTGCCGAATTGTGTCCGAATTGCAAGATGGTGTCCGATATATAATACAACTGACGCGGGGCTAAATGAAACCGGTTTAAGAAGCCGGGATGGATAATAGAGGAACCATCGCATAAATATCCGTATGTTCCCCCTCTTAAAAGTTGCGGCAATATTCATTCGGTAACGCGGTATAGCGGGAGGGTTTATTTTTAAGGGCGAAAGCTATGATGCTATAAAAGCATGGCACAATAATTGCTATAAAATTATGAAGGCAACCGGGAACCTTACTAAAAATCTGAGGGGAGGCGATGCCATATGTTATAGAGCCGGCTTGAAGAGTGAACGAAGTTTTTGTTCTTCCTCCGCAGCAGACAGCAGCCGTGGTGATAAACTACAGCAAAGTATACAGCTATGATTGAGGGATTAAAACTTCAGGAGATTTTCAAACTACCGGACTGTATAAATTTGTAACTGCGCTGCCGGTGGGATATCCTGACTGGAAACCACCCCAGAGACCGCGAAAAAATGTGAAGAGTTATTAATTGGAATAGGGGGAAATAAGAATGACGGAGATTCCGAAAACATGTAAAGCAGCAGTTCTGGACGAATGGGCTAAGCCTATAGTGGTACGTGAGGTTGCTGTTCCGGAAATAGAACCGGGCGCTGTTTTGGTAAAGCTGTTGATGACCGGTATCTGCGGAAGTGATTTGCACCAGGCGGATGGTACCTTGGGACTGGGAGTCGCAAAGCCGCCCTTCATCATGGGACACGAGAGCATCGCAGAAATAGCAGCGCTGGGTGAGGGCCGTACCACAGATGCCGCCGGGGAACCCCTTAAGGTGGGGGACCGGATCATGTGGGCGCAGATAAGCTGTTATGAATGTTATTTTTGTGTAATTGAGAACGATCCGGTGCGGTGTGACCACAAAACCAGTTATGGATTCCGTCATCCTGAAGAACTGGCAGGCGGATATGCGGAATATCAATACCTCCGTCCGGTCACTAAAGTAATAAAAGTTCCCGAAGAGTTGACGAATGAGGAAGCAATCGGAATCGCTTGCGCCGGCAGGAGTTTTCTGAGCGGCTACGAAAAGCTGGGCGGGATCCGTTTTCAGGAGAATGTTGTCATCCAGGGCGCGGGGCCGGTGGGTCTTTATGCCACCGTGGTAGCCAGCGAAAGCGATGCGGCGAAAGTAATTGTTGTTGATTCCGTAAAGCAAAGGCTGGAATTGGCCAAAAAGTGGGGAGCAGATCATGTCATAGATATGAATGAATATAAAGACCCGGCCGCGAGAAAAGCGAAAATACTTGAACTGACCAATGGGAGAGGACCCGAAGTGGTCATTGAATGTGCCGGAGTAGCAGCAGCATTTAATGAGGGAATAGACATGATCCAAAAGGGAGGAAGATATCTGCTCCTGGGAGTGACCGGCAAAGATCAAACGACCTTTGCGCCGTCTGCTATCCTGCAGAAGAATATGACCGTTTATGCCAGCATGTCGGCCAATATTTCCCACTGGTACAAAGGACTGCAATTTGTGAAAAACAACCGGCATAAATATCCGTTTGCCGATATGATCACTGCTAAATTCAGTTTGAATCAGGCCAATGAGGCGATTGAGTATATGAGAAAGGGAAAAGGAATTAAGCCTGTCGTTGATTTCACCGGACGTTAGAACATTTGGGGATTTTCCCGGATTCATTTTATTAAGGGATATGGAATAAGCTGCGGATTAATTTTTACGCTGTCATCATCTAAAATTTAATGTCGATTAAAGGAAAGGTGGTAGTTTTTATATGACGCAAAGTGACGTCTCCGCTGAAAAAGCGCCGAATACCGTCTCCCCTGAAAAAAAACCCTGGATTGATATTTCCAAGCAATCCATAATCAAAATCATTGTCTGTATTGCCATTGGTATATATATATGCAATATCACCCCTCCCCCGGAACTGAGCAAAGAAGCCATGTATTTCATGGGTATTTTTATAGCCGCTATGCTGGTTATGGTTCTGAGAGCGCTGCCGGAGTGGCTGGCAGCTCTTATCGCCCTTATCTTATTGGTGGTTTTTAAGGTGGGTCCTTTCGCCACCGTTTTTTCCCCCTTTGCGGGAACATCCATATGGCTGATTATAGCCGCCTTTGGCATCGCGGCAGTTATTGGCAGAACCGGGCTTTTGAAAAGAATCGCTCTGGCGCTTTTGAGTTTATTCCCGGAATCTTTTCGGGGCCAGATATCGGCTTTGTTTGTATCCGGCATCGTTATCAGTCCCCTTATTCCTTCCACGCTGGCTAAAATGTCGATTTTTGCTCCCTTTACTGCCTCCGTATCAGATCAGATGGGTTATGAAAAAGGCAGTAAAGGCGCGGCCGGGCTCTTTATGGCTCAGTGGTGCTCGGCAGGTCTGTTGGGTTATGCATTTTACAGCGGTTCATTCGCCGTCTTTATGATGCTGGGGCTGATACCGCCGGAAGAACAGGCCTTTTTTCATTGGGGAAGCTGGCTGGCCACTTGCGCCCCCTGGCTGATCGTCATGGCTGTGCTCTCCTATATTTTCATTATGATCGTCTATAAGCCCGAGCAGGAATTGAAGCTGACCCCCAATTTCACCAAAAATACCTTAAAAGAACTGGGACCCATGAGCAGCAATGAAAAATTGGCCGGCATCGTTTTAGCTTTGGTCTTGTTAGGGTGGATGACCCAGTCCTGGCATGGATATGACGCTGCCATAATAGCTCTGGGCGGTCTTATTCTTTATGCCCTGGTGGGGCTGTTCAAAAAGGAAGATGTGGTTTCAACCATTCCCTGGGGGGATTTAATTTACATGCTGTTGATTTTCTCGGTGGCCGCCCTGATCGGTACACTGAAAATCAATGTCTGGCTGCAGGGAATCCTTGATCCCATACTTTCGCCCCTGTTTGACACTCCGTATCTTCTTATTCTGGCTATCTGCATCACTACCTATATTTTACGCTTTTTCATCTTGTCGCAGTTCACCATTGCCATTGTAATCTATGCTATTTTAAGCGGCCTGGCCAGTGCGGCGGGAATGAACGGTATCCTCATTATTTTGATAACTTACATTTCCGGCAATATATTTATGCTTGATTTTCAGAATGTTGTCTACGTTACGGCCCGTACATCCTCCAGGAATATGGTTGACCAGAAAAGGACGCTGCCTTATGCCACCGCCTGGCTGTTCATCAATCTGTTCGGCTGGTGGGCAAGTGTTCCCGTCTGGAGAATGCTGGGCCTGATGTAAGAAGTAATTCCGGGTTGCGGCCGCCGTGGCCTTCCAGGGTCAGTCTGTCTAAAAAGAGGGGAAAGAATTATTAAAATGGATGTGGAAAAAGCAATTTTAAATAGACGCAGCATAAGAAAATTCAAGGACTTGCCGGTGGAAGCGGAGAAGATCGCCGCCCTGCTGGAGGCAGCGCGGTTGGCTCCTTCAGGTTCAAACCGGCAGCCATGGCGCTTCCTGGTGCTGGAAGACCCGGATATAAGGAAGCTGGTGGCGGCTGTGAGTTCCCAGGTTTTTGTCGGGCAGGCACCGGTAATTATTATCTGCTATGCCGATCTCCGCTGCTGGTTGCCTGCCCGTATAAAGCAGGGCTGGAAGGAACTGATTAAGTCCGGAGCTTTGCCTGAAAAAGACATGGAGATGGATCTGTCTTTATTAAGCTCTAATCCGTTGGATACCAGGGAGCAGGAATTGGAGAATTATATTCCTCACGCTTTTTTGGACGTTGGCATTGCCATAGAACATATGGCCCTGGCTGCCCTGGAACATGGCCTGGGTACCTGCTGGTGCAGACTGGTTGATGAATCAAAGCTGCAGGAGATTTTCAAACTGCCGGATTACTATAAGTTTGTTAGTATGTTGCTGGTAGGATATCCTGACCAGCAACCGTCCCCCAGGCCGCGCAAAAATGTGGAATATCTATTAATCAAACCGGGGGAGGAAATAAAAGAACAGACCTGATCCAAAAGGGAGGGAGACATCTGCTCCCTGGAGCGGTCGGCAAAACCATAAAAATTAATAATAAAATAGACGCCCGATTAACGCCCCCCTACGGGGACCACTGATGCTCGTTATACTCGCAATTAAGGGCGCAGAACTACGCAGATTTATTATAAAAAAGACGCGGAACCCGCGGAATTCATTAAAGTTTTCTTCAGCGTTCTTCCTGCTGAATTCCCTGAATTCCGCGTCAAAAAAACAGCGAAACGGGGGGACTATTTTCATTCTTGGTTGCGCCCTTGCGGGGCTATGGACGGTTAATTAGTGAGTAAACTGATTGGCGAAAAAGACAGCGATGGGACAGTCCTCCCGATGCAGTTTGCCGGCCGGGCTGTCCGGAACCGGAAAAAGATTGGGCTTTCACAAAGCGGGGATAACAGCGGTGCAATCCAACGATTGGACCGCTGTTGTCATGCTTACCCGGATTGCCGCAATCAGTTGGTATATTCTTTGCATTATCACTCTCTAGCCGGAAAGGAGCGTTGTCTTGCTTTACCTGGCCGATCCGCCCGGTATATTACCTGCTTTACGGCTATGGAAAAAACGACGAAAGGGCGCGTTTAATGCCACTCTAAAAAGGAGGATCAAACTGAATGATTGTAGACTATCGTCATGAAATTCTTAACCAGGAGTTTAAAACCATCAGCGGGCACTATGCTGTACAGCAGGAGGTACGGTTGCCCTTCCGGGGGCGGGAGGTATTATACGTCGTCGGTTATGCTGAGGTTGATACGTCCTGCTGCGGCACCGGGACCATAACCTATGCTTTAGTGGCTGGCTTTATCGTAACCTGGCGTGAGCTTAAGGAGGATGGCTCCACCATTTCCCGGGTCGAACCCATTCGCGGCCAGACGCTGCGGGCAGAAATTGAGAACCTGATCAGACAGCGGGAGATTGTTAATCAGGTCGACTTTCGGTGATAAAATGTCCGGTATCGCGGAAGCTGTCCGATATTAAAAACATCTGGCCGGGGGTGAGGATCCAACCCAACCGACCCTGTTCTCGTAATGAAACTAAAATTGCGGCAAAATTTACCCGAATGAAGGAAGAGCACCCTTTAAAGGCCGGTCATTACACGATGATGGCATAATAATTGCATTACAGCAGCGTACTGATTTTTTTAAGGCCGGGAGAGATGCCAAGATTGATATTGGTGCGTACCGGTTGACTATAGAGCAGCAACACAGGTGCTCAACGACTATTTAAGGAAGTGATATGACAATGAATTTGGCTGAAGAATACCAAAGCAAACTGATAACTGCCGATCAGGCTGCCCAACTGGTAAAATCGGGAGATTGGATCCAGTACGGCGAATTCGTGCAGCAACCCAGGGATTGTGACGCCGCTCTGGCCCGGCGCAAGGATGAGCTTTTCGACGTTAAGATAACCACCACCACTATCATGATGATTCCGGAGGTAGTCAAAGTTGATCCTGAAAGAAAGCATTTTATATTGAACGATTGGCACTTGTCAGGCATATCCCGAAAGCTTACCGATCGTAACTTATGCTACTATATACCATTTAATTACGGTGAGGCCGAGAGATTAGTCGCTATGCGGGATATCGACGTAACCTTCCAGCCGGTTGCAGCAATGGATAGTCATGGCTTTTTTAATTTCAGCACCTCCAATTCAACCGCTTCCTACACCACCAAAAAAGCGAAAATTGTGGTAGTGGAAGTAAATAAATCCGTTCCTGTCTGTCTGGGGGGCAACAGTGAAGGCATACATATTTCCGATGTTGACTTCATTGTGGAAAGCGCCGCCAATCCTCCTTTGGACACCCTGCCCGAGCTGCCTGTAACTGACGTTGATATCAAGATAGCCAACCTGGTCATGAAAGAAATGTGCGACGGGGCTTGCATCCAGCTGGGAATCGGGGCTATGCCCAACACGGTAGGAGCCTTGATCGCCCAGTCCGATTTAAAAGACCTGGGGGTCCATACCGAGATGTTGGTGGATTCTTTTGTGGACATGTATGCTGCCGGCAAGATTACCGGCAAGAGAAAGCAACTGGATGTAGGCAAAATAGTTTACGCCTTTGCCATGGGAACTGAAAAACTCTATAACTTTTTGGATCACAATCCGGTTTGTGCCAGTTATCCCGTGAGTTATTGCAACAACCCCTTTATCATCGCCCAGCAGGATAATTTTGTAGCCATCAACAACTGCCTGGAGGTCGATTTATATGGCCAGGTAGCCTCAGAGGCCTTAACCGGCCGCCAGATATCCGGTACCGGCGGGCAATTGGATTACATCTACGGCGCCTTTAGATCCAGAAACGGCAAGCCCATTATTGCGCTCAGTTCTACGGCCAAAAATACGGATGGAACATTGTCGTCCCGAATTACCCCCGGCTTAAGTCCCGGCACCATCGTCAGCGTCCCCCGAGCGGTAGCTTCCTATATAATTACCGAATATGGAACATTTAACTTGAAAGCCAAAACTACCTGGCAGCGGGCCGAGGGTTTGATCAATATCGCTCATCCGGATTTCAGGGATCAGCTGATCAAAGAAGCTGAAAAACTGAAAATCTGGCGTAGAACCAACCAAATATAGAATTGCTCTGAACACAGCTTTGGGGCTTTTAATTGGAGGAGGTTTTTTTATAATGGATTTTCGTCTAACCGAAGAACAAGAAATGATCAGACAAATGGCAGCCGATTTTGCAGTTAATGAAATCGCTCCGTATTGTATCGAATGGGATAAAGCCGATGCGGTCCCTCTCGATACCCTGGCGCAGATGCAGGAGCTGGGGTTATTGACGATCGGGGTTCCGGCTGAATACGGCGGAGATGGGCTGGATAATGTATCCAAATGCCTGGTTTGTGAAGAGATTGCCAAAGGTGACGCCGGGCTGGCCACCACTATCGTTGCTTCAAGTTTATTAGGCTCTGATCCCATTCTGGTAGGCGCAGACGACGAGCAAAAGAAATGGTGGTATGGACGGCATCTGGAAGGTGCCGTATGCGGCTTCTGTCTTACTGAGCCCGGTGCCGGTTCAGATGCCCTGGGAATGTCGACCAAGTGTGTGAAGGATGGCGATCATTATATTTTAAACGGAACCAAACAGTTTATCACCAATGGCGGTATCGCCAAACAGTTCAGCGTATTTGCGACCCTGGACAAGCAATTGGGCAATAAAGGGATTTGCGCCTTCATGGTGGACCGAGACCTTCCCGGAGTGTCGATAGGCAATAAAGAAGATAAACTGGGAATCAGAAGCACCAGTACCACTCAGGTTATTTTTGAGGATGTCAGAGTTCCCGCTTCCATGATGTTGGGAAAAGAAGGCGCGGGGCTGCCGATACTCATGGAAACGCTGGACCTTTCCCGGACGGCTGTGGCTGCCATGGCTACCGGGATTGCCACTGCTTCTCTGGAGGCTGCTTTAAATTATGCCAATGAAAGGCAGCAATTTGGTAAACCTATTGCCGCTTTTCAGGCCATTTCCTTCATGATGGCCGATATGGCCGTCAGAGCCGAAGCTTCCCGTCTGCTGTACCTGAAAGCTGCTTATCTGCAGGATAACGGAGGATTATTTAAGACGGTTTCCTCCATGGCTAAATTATACGCTGGTGATGCCGCCATGACCAACGCGGTTGATGCCGTACAGATTTTCGGCGGTTATGGCTACACCAAGGAATATCCGGTAGAAAAATACATGCGTGACGCCAAAATTATGCAGATTTTCGAGGGAACAGCTCAGGTGCAGCGTATGGTTATCGGCAAATATTTATCCAAGAATGGTTACCATCCGTTTGCCTAAGTTTTTATATTGACTTTGAAGACGATTCCATTAGCAAGTATCAAGAAAGAAGGTTAGAAATCAGATGAAATTAACAAAAGCTCTTCTGGGTGGCCTGATGAGTCTGCCGGCAGTACTTATGACCCCGGCTGCGGTTGTGGCCAGCGAGGCCAACCTGATGATACCGAAACTAAGCGCGGATCAGAACAACT
>ENA-UOOR01003759-UOOR01003759.1-fermentation-metagenome-genome-assembly--contig:-NODE-3759-length-12900-cov-174.630128_pt1 | contig 12900 bp, 11 predicted proteins | sample MGYA00245780_ERZ724029 | MGnify/ENA primary metagenome ERZ724029 (study PRJEB28704, sample SAMN03018315) | fermentation metagenome | biome: anthropogenic terrestrial biome; feature: soil... | reverse complement strand
AAGCCGAATGAAAATCCCTATCCGTTGCTTCGTGATGTCAGATCTTTTATTTGGCAAATCAGTTTGACACTTTAATTTTGTAAAATTATGACAAGAGATAGGCATCAATGGAGCAAGGAGCAGAAGCTCCAGATCATTCATGAAGTTGAAGTTAATGGATTACAACCCACGCTTTGAAAGAATCATCTCTCACAATCGTTGTTTCATAAATGGAAACGCCGATTTAATGAACAGGACATGGCAGAACTCGAGGCACAATATCCAAAAGTTGATCCGGAGAAAAGAAGGTTTGTTCGTATGAAAGCAAGCTAACTTAGAATAAAAACTCTCTTATTCTAAGTTATATTGAATAAATTGGAATTGTGATTTCTTTATTCTAATTTTGAGCGTATTTTTAGAATAAAAGGTTGCTCATTCTAATTTTTATGTAATATGAAAAATTACAAGTCTGGAAAGTTTGTAAATCAAGGAGGCTATAAAAGCTTTCAGCCAACATTATTAAATAGGAAATGGGAAATTGGTGATATGCAAGTCATTAGCCTATTAAGCAAAGCTGATCGTTTCCTGGGACGCTTAGATATGTATTCTGAATATGTAGACATAGATTTGTTTATTCAAATGCATATTGCAAAAGAAGCTACACAATCATCGAAGATTGAGGGTACTCAGACGAAAATCGAAGAAGCTTTTTTAGCTAAATCAGAAATAAGTGCAGAGAAAAGAGATGATTGGGAAGAGGTTCAAAATTATATAATGGCAATGAATGAGGCTGTTGAAATGCTACACAGATTACCTTTCTCTACTAGACTTATAAAACAGGCTCATAAAGTCCTTTTACAAGGTGTTAGAGGCCAGCATAAACAACCTGGAGAGTTTCGAAATAGTCAAAACTGGATTGGTGGAGCCACTCTTAACGATGCAATATTTATTCCTCCAGTTCACTACGAGATAGACAACTTAATGTCAGATATTGAAAAATTCGCCAATTCAGAAAATGATTTTACACCCGACTTGATAAAAATTGCTCTAATTCATTATCAATTCGAAACTATACACCCTTTTTTAGATGGAAATGGAAGGACAGGCCGATTATTAATAACTTTATATCTTGTTTCAAAAAATATTCTAAAGCGTCCAATTCTATATCTATCTGATTTTTTTGAACGCCATAGAACTTTATATTATGATAATTTAATGCGCGTTCGTACTCATAACGATATTAGTCAATGGTTAAAGTTTTTTCTTACAGGTGTTGTAGAAACTTCTCAAAATGGAGTAAAAACATTAAGTGCGATTATGCAGTTAAAAAACTCAATTGAAAAGAGTGTTGATACTTTAGGAAAAAGAGGCATAGATGCACGATTAATTATTGATTATATGTATAAGAAACCCATAATTTCTGCTTCTGAAATTATGAAGCTTATTGATAAATCACCACAAACAATTTATAATTTACTCGCTGACTTAGAAAAGTTAGATATAATTAAAGAAATTACAGGAGCTCAAAGAAACAAATTATATATTTTCGGAGCTTATATAGATTGCTTCAAATAATATCAGGCAATTGAATTAATTTGTTTTGCAACACTCACCAACACGGTGGGTGTTTTTTTCTATAGGGTGGGGAGTTGCATGAAAGCGAGATAAGGTTAATTGTGCTTTAATGGTGGCAATTATCTGAAAAAGAAGGCTTGCTTTATAAAAACACACTTAGATAATATTTTATCAATGCAGATATAGTTGATTGTGAAAAACCTCTTTTATAATAAATGTTTTACCAAACAAAAAAAGCACCTACAAATATTTATTGTAAGTGCCTTATTTCTAAAGTGATCCGGGCGGGATTCGAAAGCAATCTGCACACCATGTTTATTATCAAATGATTGCAACTTCAATTTATAAATTATTGGTGAAAACCGAACACTTTACCGAACACTTTTGATGTTTTTAGTTTAAAAAAAGAAGTATTTGAAGACTTTCTCCCAAATCCGAAACTTAGATTAGTCAAACTTTTAATACATTTACTACATTATTTCCATAAGTTCAATTTCAAAAACCAATGTTGTATATCCGGGTATATTGCCTGAGCCTGATGAGCCATAGCCTAATTCCCATGGAACCCAAATCTCCCATATATCACCTTCTTTCATGTGTTGGAGTGCAGTTGAAAAACCATCTATAACACCATTTACACTGAAGGTTCTGGGAATATTATTTTTTGATGTAGTATCGAATACAACTTTATTGGTGAAAGTATTGCCATGATCATCTATGTATGAGTCTGACTTTTCCCAGTTATTTTTATACCAACCGGTATATTTAACTTTCACTTTATCGAGGAAATAAGGAGAACTTCCACCTTCTCCAATCTTCTTTACCTTATACATTACATGACCTTTTCCTGACAACGAGCTAAGTTTTGTGTATTGCGGACTGGAAGCGATTTTGGTAAATTGTATTTCATTAGATTCTCTCCAAGGTACTTCAAGAGTTTTAAAAACAAATTGATTTCCATATACTGTTCCTACGCTATTAGTAGCATATGCTCTAACATAATAAGTAGAGTTTGGATCCAAGTCAACAATTTTGCTTGTAAAACTACCCATACCCTCACCATCATCTGTTTTACTATCGCTGATGGATGGCTTTTCACTTTTACTCCAGACAACCCCCCTTGCAGTTATATATCCTCCTCCATCATCAGTAATATTCCCACCAGACGTGGCAGTAGTATGGGTTATTTCGGTTATTTCCTTTGTAGTAAGAATGGGGTCATAATTGGTTGTAAACGACATTGCCATACCATATCCAGTACCTTTGCTATTTGTAGCATACGACCTAACATAGTATCTTGTGCCGGGCTTTAAGTCATTTATACTACTTATAAAACTTCCACCTCCCGCACCATTTTCTGTTTTATTGTCTCTGATGGATGGGTTTTCATTTGTACTCCAGCATACTCCCCTTGATGTAACTGTAAATCCTTTATCGTCGGTTATTATACCACCTGATGTGGCAGTTGTATTAGTAATATCTGTTATCTCTGTTGTAGACAAAACGGGCACATCTCCTTTTTCATTATTACCACCGTTGTCATCAATATCACCCTTTTCGCAGCTGTTTAAAAATAACAGAATTGATCCTATGAGGATTAATACATAGAAGTAGATTTTTTTAGTTGTTGTCATGATATATTGTTTTGAGCTGAAAAGCAAATATAACGTTTTTTAATGATACTCTAAGGATAGAATAAATATCTCAAATAGAATCTACTGATTCATTTATGCAATTTCTTTAAATAAATAGGGTTTATACAGGGTTTTAGAGAACGGTAATTCGCATCGATTTCTCAAAATGTCAACTTGCTGACAATCAGTTGAAATAATTACTAAACTTGTTAGTTTTAGGCAACGTAAAATAGACCATTAATTACCCAATATCGGGATTGCAATAATACACTCATTCGATTACCATTATAATCATAAACATTCCGTCATCTTTTATTTTTCTCTGGTGGATACCTCTTTGATGCTTCGAACATTATCTTATTCCACAGTTCGTTGCTTACTGGCTTTGGTTCATTCTCCAACATTTCTTTCATTAGTGAATGCGCTTGAGTGGTAATACCCATTCGTACGATTAATGGATCTTCTTTAGTCCCTAAATTGGCTGATATGGTTACTAAATCTTCCATAACTTATTACTGATTTAGCCTTGAGTATGTTCTTTTCATATAAAAATCCTTCACCCAATCGCCAAATGCTTTATTGGTAAGTATCTTATCTACGATCTCGCTGTTCTGTTCTACCCTGCTAATTAGTACATCAATGAAGTTATCATCAAATGCAAATTTGAAAGTGTCTAATCTGTTTACTTTTGCCTGTTTCTGCAGGGTTTCATCCTCCATGAGCTCAGCTTCTATCTGATCAAAGAAAAGTCGGTCTGCTTCATCAAATTCGGTTCCAAATCGTTCATTAAGTACATCAATTATTTCTGATAAGTGTGCTTCTTCTTTCTTAGATCTTTTTAGTCCAGCTTCCGAAGTTCCGCTCAATTCACCTTCTTCTCCTTTTTCAAGAACAATTGCACCCTCTTTTATCTTTTGAAGGCGATAATACTCAAGTGCCAGTTCATCATCCAAATGAACAGTATCGGAGAGATTTCTTCTCGGTAATCTTGTTTGCAATAGCTTGGCATAAGCATAGAACTTCTCGAATTCGGTATCAGTGAAAGGCATAATCTGCGCTAAGAAAGCATACAGATTTGTCCATGTACGTAATCCTTTTTTAAACTCATCCTGTTTTTCTTCCTTTTCTATTGCTTTGTATCTCTCAACAGCTTTATCAGTGATAGCATAAAGACGTTTTTGATGTACAGCACTATTTTGTTTTACTTCAGGATCAAAATAGATATTGGCAAATTCATCTATCTCCTGCACCCAATAGACTAGAAATTCATCGAGCTTACCTTTAAGATCATACAAGTGATTTACATCAGTCTCTTCCTTTACTGTTGTAACCTCATAATATGGCTGGAAAGAAGCTAAGATTGTTTCCCTGTCATTCACAAAATCCAGTACAAACGGATTTTCCTTTCCCGGATGATTTCTATTAAGACGTGACAGTGTTTGTACAGCCTTAACTCCAGATAGTTTCTTATCCACATACATTGTATGCAGAAGAGGCTGATCAAATCCTGTTTGATATTTATCAGCTACAATCAGAATCTTGTACTCATTCTTTTCAAAAACATTAGGAAGCTCCTTCTCGCTATACCCTGTTAGATTTGGTTCAGATACACCATCAGGAGCATTATCATCAATTACCTTACCTGAGAAAGCAACAAGTATTTTTATATCTTTCTCATACCCCATAGCTTTGATATATCGCTCAAACTCCTCGTAATATCTCTTTGCATGAAGTCTTGAGCTACAAACTACCATAGCTTTAGCCTTACCTCCTATTTTCTTGGATACCACCTGTCTGAAATGCTCAATAATAATTTCAGTCTTCTGTGCCAGATTATGCGGGTGCAATGACACGTATTTACCAATTGCTTTAGATGCTTTACCCCTGTTTAGTTTAGGATCATCCTCAATAGCTTTAGATAACTTATAGTAGAGCTCATAGGTTGTATAATTAAGCAGAACATCCTTTATAAAACCCTCTTCAATAGCCTGTCTCATTGAGTAAAGATGAAATGGTGCAGGCTTACCATTCTCATCCTTTTCTCCAAATACCTGCAAGGTCTTGTATTTCGGCGTAGCTGTAAATGCAAAGAATGATATGTTATTCTGTTTACCTCTCGAAATAGCTGATTTCTCAATTTGCTCCCTGATATAATCTTCTTCTGTGTAATCTTCTTCCAGATCATCTGCTACTGCTTCGTCCAATGATTTGGATGATAACACCTCTTTAAGCTTTTTACTTGCTTCACCACCCTGTGAGCTATGGGCCTCATCAATGATTACCGCATACTTACGTTCCGGCAGGTCTTTTACTTTGTCAATAACATACGGGAATTTTTGCAATGTGGTAATAATAATATTTGTTCCATAAGTAAGTGCTATAGCCAGTTGTTCACTATCTCTGTCTATCTTTTGAACAACACCTGTTTTATGTTCGAACTGATAGATAGTATCCTGTAGTTGTTTGTCGAGTACTCTTCGATCTGTAATAACAATAACAGAATCAAATACTCTTTCATCAAGTGAGTTGTGCAGGCTGGACAGCCTGTATGACAGCCATGCAATTGTGTTACTCTTTCCTGAGCCTGCAGAGTGCTGAACAAGATAGTTCTTGCCACAACCCTTATCTAAAACATCTTCAGTTATCTCCCTTACAGCATCCAATTGGTGATACCTTGGAAATATCAGTTTCTCTTTAATATAAGTACTATCACCTGTGGTGTATTCTTCCCTTTCAAGATGTGCAAAACTCTGTATAATCTCCAACCAGCTATCTTTTTGCAGGATCTCCTCCCACAAATAAGCAGTCTTATAACCATCGGGATTTAGAGGATTTCCCTTTCCATGGTTATATCCTTTATTAAACGGAAGCCAGAATGTTTTACTACCATCAAGCTTGGTTGTCATATAAACCTCATCCTGATCAACAGCAAAATGCACAAGAGTACGTTTTTTAAATGCAAACAGAAGTTCTCTGTTATCTCTTGTAGTGCCATATTGCTTTAGAGCATTGCCAACATCTTGTCCGGTAAACTGATTCTTAAGTTCAAGAGTAGCTACAGGTATCCCGTTAAGCGATAGAAGCACATCGACAGAATTGGTATTTTTAGTGCTATAATAGACCTGCCTGTAAACCTTTAAGCTATTCTGATTATATAGCTCCGTAGCTTCAGGATTAAGCATTGAAGCAGGCTTATAATAAGCCATCTGAAACCTAACACCATTATCCACAAAACCGTTACGGAGAACATCAAGGCTTCCACGCAGGTCCAGTTCACGATAAAGCCTTTGTATTATTCTTTCGTCAACATTATCACCATGAATAGAAGACACCCTTTCCCATCGTTTTGATTGTGTCTCCTGAAGGAATTTCAATACCTCATATTTAAACAGTCCAAGCTCATGGCTATAATCCTGAGCATTGCCCTGAGTATAACCACCTTTTTCTGTCAGCGACTGCACCAATGCAGTTTCAAATGTGTTTTCAGTTGTGATATTCATATTTTGTGATTCTTAATCTTCAGTTACCTTTATTTTTCCTGTTACAACTTCACTTATTAAAGCTGTGCGATATTCTGTTAGTAGTTCGATTAGCTCTTCTGTGCGGGCTTTTTTGAAGTCAATCTTTGAGCACTCGGATTCTATGTGGTGGACTATGGCTAACTGTTCGTCTATTGAAGGAAATGCTATTGGTAAGTCTGAAATATATTCCCAACTTACTCTTGGCATTTTAGTTCCATAGGTTGAACTATTTGTAACTTCTATGAAAGATTTATCTAAGATTCTGTATTTTGCAAATTCAGGAGACACTTCATTTTTAGATCGAAATACATAAAAATCACCTACTGCTTGTGCTTCAGTATTTGACAACCAAACTTTCGCTAAATATGGACGTAGTTTACCAAACAAAATATCATTTTCTTTGAACCGAACTCCTATTCCTGCGAAATCGGAATTACTTTCTATAAACTTACCAGTTTTACTTTCAACATTCTCAAGACCTATCTTAGGTATATTCTCATTAACTTCAGCTTTTTCAGAGATGAGATCAAAATAATATCTAAACCTCTTCACCTCCCAATGCTCCGGAATCTCACCCAACCACTCAATACCTGAATCTTTCATTGGCACATTTGGGTCGAGACCTTTTGTAACAGCTTGATTAATGATAGCAGTTTTTTCTTCTTCATAAAGTTCTAATAATCGTTTTTTGTCTGCTATTATATCATCTATTTCAGAGGTTTTACGGTCGAGGAAGTAGGCGATGGCTGTTTGTTCTGATATTGGAGGTATAGTGATATAACCATTTTTCAGTTCTTCTCCATTTACATGAGGAATTCCCATCCCAATAGTGTTTTCTTTTAATCTTGGTTCAAAATTCTTCAAATAATACCATGAATATCTTTTCTTAATATTATCCAAATAAATTACAGCCATAGTTGAAGATAGTATTCCTCTTTTACTGAGAATAAATTCACCAGCATTAGATCCATCCCACAATAATAATATCTCATTTTCATCAACCTTTACATAACCATCAGTATCATCTACATAGAGTATTTGCCTTGGTTCTCCTCTTAAAAAATCCATAGCAAGATAAATTTCAGAAGTTGAACCTTTATCAAAGTTTATCTCTTTGGGGTTCTTGCCTTTTTGATAATCTAAGTAATACTTTATTCTACTAACCGCCCAATGCTCCGGTATCTCCCCTATCCACTCAATCCCTGAATCTTTATATGAATCGTATTTTTTCATTTCTTCTTTATCTTATCTTCCAGTCTATTTTTCAGTTGTAAACTAATTCTTTACAACTGAATATTCTTCATTTCTTCCACTGCTCCTTCGCTTTCTTTCCCTTTTCTGTTAGACGGTATTTTTGATATTTACTTGTTGGTTTATCTGGCATTGTTTGTTCAATCCAACCTTCATCTAAAGCAGCATTAATATACATTCTTCTAAAATGATCTCTGTTTCTTAGATTTAGCCTTTCTTGCAGTTCTGTCCTCGTCATATCACCTGAAAGTATCAAAATCAGTTCTTTTATTTCGTTTTTGACTTGCATGGTATCTTGCATGGTATCTTGCATGGTATCTTGCATGGTATCTTGCATGGTAGGTCTGGAAACTATCACTTTAAAGTCATGTTCCTGAACGAATTTAGGCTCTGGAAGACCATGTTCCTCAAGCCTCTTATACATTTCTTCTATACCAGTACCCAGTTGCTCTATATAGCCGGCAAGGTACATTGGATGGGCAATTAAAGGGTTGTGAGGTATTGAATTATGTAGCCGCCTGAGATGTTCGGTTGTCCATCCTAAAGGAAGTGACCCTGGATTACTTATTTCAAGCCGGTCCTTGTATAAAATGACTTCAACGCTGGCATTATGAGCAAAATTTCGATGGACACAAGCATTTACTATTCCTTCCGTAACTACTTCTATGGGTATTTCATATCTGCCGGGAGCTATTGCAGAAGTGGCTCGTGTGCCTACACTAAAGTTTAGGTGTGACATTACAAACTCTGCAGCATTATCTACTAACTCAAAAATATCTCCATGTAATATTTTATAAGAGGGTATGGGTTTGGATTTGGAGAGACCATGAAATACTGCACATTTAACCGTAGCTGTTGGGAAGAATCGTTGTGGATTTTCACCAAATAACAGAATAGCTGCATTTGTTAGTTTTTCTCCTTTTGATAGGTTTAGATGATGCAAGATCTTGGAAACAGAGCTTTTATCATCCAACGAGAATTTTCTTCGGGATTGTGCTAATCTTACAAATTCATAAACTTTGTTAGAATCAATATCTTCCATTGTTGCTCGTGGATTAAACTGAGCATCAAAAGGGCCTGACTGAATATATCTATTCTCTTCCAAATATCTAATCAGGCAATGATATGCTCCTTGTAACAATGAAGACAGTTCGGTAAAGCTATTACGAACAACTTCTTTCTCGATTTTCTTAATAAACTGGTTTACTTCTTTTTCACGGTCGGAACTATCGTCAGTGCTTAGAAACATAAAACGTGTTTTATGCAAACGAGAAGCTTCGTTGTATTCACGTTCAGTTGGAGAAACACCTTCTGAGTCTCTGTAGCCATATTTTTTTCCAATAATACCAAGGTAGATATTTGACGATTCTACTTCCTTTAAATAAACTTGATGTACACTTTTGTCTATTGCAGGTAATTCTTCAAAAAGAAAAGGTTGAAAGAACTTACCTAATAATGGATCCGCACGCAGATAATCAGCTAAAGCTTTTCGCTCTGTTGCAAATTCACTTTGTACACTGCTTATAAAAAGTTTTATTTTGCTCATTCCTCCAATACCTTATTTGCTCTACCAAATGTTCTTTCTTCCAATTCAAGGATATCTGCTTTTATCTCAGATAGAGATCTTAATGGCTTGAACTCGTAGAAGTATTTTGTGAAATTGATTTCATAACCTGTTTTGGTTTTGCTTTCGTCAATCCATGCTTCTGGCAGATGAGGTTTTACCTCTCTTTCAAAATACTCTTCTATAGTTTGAGGAATAAGTTTGCCGTAAGCATCCTTTTTCAGGAATGGTATATTTTCGTAATCTCTGAGTGATGTATCTGGTTTTGGCTTACCCTTAGTTTTGATTACTTTTCCTTTTTCATCCTTCAAAGGCCGTTCAACAGTTACTCGCCAATATCCGAAGTATTCATTTGGCAGGATTTTCACAAACTCATTCTCTTCGAAATTACCATAAAGATCAGTAATAAATCCAATGCCTTTTTCATTACCGTTTTCGGCTATCTTCTTGCGCTTATTACCAAGGCTCCTGTCCATCTTCTGCCAAAAACGGTTGAATTCAATTTTGCCTTCTTTTAATAGTTCTTCGTCCTTGGTGCCGGTTGCATTAATTAGCTGGATATACCCTTTACGTTCTTTGCTCTTTTTGTTGGTAACTATCCAAATATAGGTGCTGATACCTGTATTGTAAAACAACTGATCGGGTAGGGCAATGATAGCTTCCAGCCAGTCGTTCTCGATTATCCATCTGCGAATATTGCTTTCTCCACTTTCTGCGGCTCCTGTAAATAGTGGCGAACCATTAAACACGATTCCTATTCTGCTACCTTCTTTTTTCATCTTGGAGATCATGTGTTGCAGGAATAGTAATGCACCATCGTTTATTCTGGGTAGTCCTGCACCAAATCTGCCATCAAATCCTTTGCTGTTTGCTTCAGACTTAATTATTTTTTCAGCTTTTTTCCAGTCTACTCCAAATGGTGGGTTTGATAACATGTAATCAAACTCTTCTTCTTTCAGACCATCTACAGTAAAAGTGTTTCCAAACTTAATATTGCTTGGGTTCTGACCTTTGATAAGCATATCAGATTTACAGATAGCAAAAGACTCAGAGTTTATCTCCTGTCCGAATACTTTTAGATCAGCATCAGGGTTTAGCTCTTTCACGTACTGTTCTCCAACTGAAAGCATTCCTCCTGTACCACATGCCGGATCGTAAAGAGTTCTTACAATTCCATCCTGTGTTAAGATGTCTCTGTCCTCGATAAATAGGATATTAACCATCAATCTTATCACCTCTCTCGGTGTAAAGTGTTCTCCGGCTGTTTCATTAGATTGCTCGGAGAATCTTCTTATCAGGTCTTCAAACACGTAACCCATTTCCATTGACTCCATATCAGAAAGATCGATCTCCTGAAAGGATTTAACGACTCTGAAGAGAAGATCTGTGCTTGGATCATCCATTAGGTCTATCTGAACATCAAAGTTGAAATACTCGAGTATTTCACGCGCGCTTTCAGAAAAGCCATTTATATATGCTCTTAAATTTAAAGAAATATTATTTGGATCGGCTATCAGCTTGTCAAAATTAAAAGGACTTCTGTTATGGAAGTTGAAGCCTGCAACTTTGTTCAGTGTCTTCTCTATAATTACTTCATTAAGTGTTTGTACTTTAGGAAGATAATCTAATACTTTCTGTTTTGTAGGTTCAAGGACACAATCCAGTCGCCTGATTACGGTCATTGGAAGTATTACTTTTCCATAGTCCGACTGCTTATAGTCGCCTCTGAGGAGATCAGCCACCCGCCATATCAGATCGGCTTTTTCTTTAAAATTGTTCATTTGTTATTTATATTCTGGTAGTATCAAAAACGATACCGGTATCAATTGATGTTAAATTTTAACTTAGATGCGAAGTTAATGAAAATGTTTTAGAATAGATATATTTAAGATTGGTCAGATTTATGTTTAGTAACAAAAATCTAATGAATATTGAAATATATTACGGTTTGATATGATTCTCTTCTTTTCTATCATTTTGGCTTTTTTTGTCAATTTACAACTGTTTGTAATATCGTTTGCTTTATAGTGCGTCCAATAAAACATATTCTTGGGCCGATTGAGTTTATAATGTCTGTTTCTTATCTGTTTTGTTAAATGATCAATTTCTGTTGGTGCATCTTGTGGCCTTTTTAGACAATCTTTAAGCAGGTCATATCTGATTATGTTAAATAACATCGGGTCTTTTCTTTGAATACTTTAAGCCTGAATCAATCAAGAAACGATTTTTACCGTGATATTCTGCACGTGTTATTAAATCCTGAACCGGTATATCTGATATTACATTAACCCCGAACTCTAAATTTATTATTCTAAATTGTTCTGGTTTGTCAATATCAAACATTTCAATGAAGTCATTAATCACCTGAATACAGTCTTTAACGGTGAAGTCATTTGCGTTATGTATATTATCATTGAAGTAATAATGTGGCCTGAATAGTATTTCTAAACCGTTATCATTAAAACAGAACAAAATACCTTTGTAAATCCGTGTTACTTTGGAGTGAATCGTCTCGAAATCAAAATGTGATAACTTCTCTCGACTATTGTGAAAGATCAACCTGTCGTCATTATATATCTTTTCAATGAAAGCTGTATCAGTAACCAATATTTTTAAGAAATCAATCATCTTATACATTATTGAAGTTGAGCAGATCAATTGCTGGATCTATGCATCGTGATTTCATCTTTTCATTTTGTGCTTTTGAGTGTTGATTTTGTCAATCATCGAATCAGTAATATCATCGGCCGAATACAAAACTCGTTTTCCCATACGTTTAGCATTCAGAATGCCTAACTTCGTATAGGTATCTAATGTACTTAATGAAATGTGAAGTTTTTCGTCAGTCTGTTGCCTTGTAAGAAATTCATTTTTTGGCTGCACATTCTGCATGCCGGCCAACTCACTCATTGCCGTTTTAACGGTTTCGGCAATCATTGATTTTAATTCTTCGGTTGTAGTTGTTACGTAAGCACCCGATAAAGTCCCCGTTTTAGTTTACATTTTAAGTTTTGATCTTTGCCGGCAAACATAATTAAATATGACGCCAATAAGCAAAGAAGAATTTATGGTTATATTAAAACGCCAGCAAGAAAGCGGTTTAAGTGTCAAAGATTTTTGTGAAAATCAATCTTACACGGCTTCCAGTTTTTATTACTGGAAAAGTAAGTTTGGGCTGACTCGTCCATATAACAATCATGCACATGAAACTGCAGTGGATAAACTGGCTCCCATCAGTTTTAATCTATCTGAAAAAAAGCCTGCAAACGCTTTGTTTACGGGCTTTCTATGTAGTAAGTAAATTTGTTTGAAATTAACTTGGTGATCCGAGCGGGATTCGAACCCACGACCCACAGCTTAGAAGGCTGTTGCTCTA
>ENA-UOOR01003758-UOOR01003758.1-fermentation-metagenome-genome-assembly--contig:-NODE-3758-length-12907-cov-2.952926_pt1 | contig 12907 bp, 8 predicted proteins | sample MGYA00245780_ERZ724029 | MGnify/ENA primary metagenome ERZ724029 (study PRJEB28704, sample SAMN03018315) | fermentation metagenome | biome: anthropogenic terrestrial biome; feature: soil; material... | reverse complement strand
TATGAAGATTAATATGTTTAAACCTTCCTGAAACTCCGCGCCAACCATCAACCTTATCCTTTGGTAAATTACCATCAATATAATTTGCGATGTCTTTATGCGAAATTAACATCAAATGCATTTGATTGTTTCCACTGCGATCACATTTCTCTGCAAAATCCTGTAATAACTTTATATCACTATTAGTAGCTGTGGAAATACTAGATTCGAGGTACTTGCTAAACTCATCGTATATTACAAAAATACCGGAAAAGCCTTTAACTTTTAATTTAGTAGCAATATTTTCGTACAGTTCCACAATATCGAAACCAAGGAAAGGATTAAAAACACTGCCTGAGGTTAGCCCAGGATATAACGTAGTAAATTCCTCATATGCTTTCACATCAAACTCATTCAATGCCAGTATAAAATCATAAATAGGTTTGCTAATAGTTTCTTTAAAGCTTTTATATGTATTAGGGTAGTTAGCTCGCCAATTTTCAATTTGATTAGTCGCTGCTTTAAAATGTGTTTCGGGCATAAGTTCCGAAAAGCCTTCTTCATTTAACGTTTGCTGTAATGCACTTAGGAATGATTGAGTCAAGCTTGTACTGCTTCCACGAACAACTATAGGAAGTATCTTTTGTTCACTGTTGATATACTCAACTGCAAAGTCATAAAGCTCTTTGTTATGAGCTCTCATTTTAGATAAAAGTTCGACAAATAAGCTCTTATCTTTTTTAAACAATAACGACATTAAAACAAGTATAATGTGAGATTTACCTCTACCATAGGCACCTATGAGAATTCTTGCACGTTGAGTAGAGGATGCAGCAGTTGACAACAATACGTCTTCAATAACATCTAACGATGACATAGTAGGGATAAATCCCTTTAGTTTATCATCGTTGTTTAAGTCATAGGCAATGTTAATAGAGGTTTGAAAACCTTTAGCAATATTAATTAAGTCGTTCATAGTATTTCTCCTTGAGGAAATCATCCGTTAATTATGCGATAGTACTCTTTTACGCAATCCTCAAACTTCCATGCTGTTTCAATCTGTACAATATCAAGTCCTGCAGTACGAACAACTTTTATATAGCCTAATTTTTCGATTTTATAAAGCAAAGATATCAAACTAATAATATCAAGATTAAATACTTTTCCTGCATTGCCAAATTCATTCTGTATGGATGATATTCGAATTGATTTTTCGTCTTTAGCTTGGTCAATAACTATAGCTAATAAAATTAATGGATGCAAGGTGTCTTTTTTCGGTAAACTTTTTTTATATATCTTTGCTTTTTTATTAGAGATATCAATTAATCCAAGATCTCCAAGGGGGCAATCTATATTGCTCTCAGGTTGAATTTTTTCAGGATTAGATTTAGTGCGAGGAACATACGTACTAATAATGCAATTATAATCATCTTCAAGAGTCCGGTCAGGCTTTTCTCCCTCATTACTATTGCGCAAATATTTATTTATCTGATTAATAAAATCGTCACGCGTAAACTCATTCGCATTAAATTCATTAAAAAAGTAATACCAAGATGTTGCTTCTACAGGGTCCTTAACGAGCTGATAGTGAAGCAACCATAGTGTCCCCAGCTCTTCAAAGTAAGGGTCATTTTCATATATTATTCTACCTAAGGGTGTCGGTGTTTGAACTCGTCTGCCTGAAGTAGGCTCGGTAGTTAAACCTACCGCAACAAGCCAATAACGAAGTGCCTTGACCATGTTTGCACCAATACCCAACACATCCATAGGATTGTTTTCTCGACTGATAAAAACATCATTATTAGCAAGGACATTTCTCATGCCCTTGCTCAACCACCCTTTGCGGATAAAAAACGTATCATGCGCTCTAAATTTCATAAGTTTATCCTTTGTTTATCATTTATTTTAGTGGCTAGTTGTTTAGCTATAATACTAATATACTTTGATTATGTTTAATTGTAATTTTCAATCTTTTGTTTTGAGATACTTTTCCATCATGCAACCACCTTCAATATATTTGGCGGTTACACACATCTTACATCGCTTGCATTTACTATCATTGATGCGATATGTACCACCTATAATTGAAATTGCACCAAATCGACAAAGAGATTCACACTTTAGGCAACGACGGCAAGCATTATACTTCTTTATTTGATAACCAACCATACGTTGAAGATCATCATGCTTTGCAACATTCATTGTTTGGATTTTAACTGAATATTCATAACCCTCCTGCGCAAAAGGCTGTATAGAAAGTATAGGTACGTTAGTTTTTAAGTCAACCACTACAGTTTCATTAATAAGCTTCCTGCCAAGCTCAGGGGCAATTCGACCAAACGGTATAAACAGTTCAAGGAAACTATCCTCAATTGGACTATTAAGCTGATAAACCTTTGCATTGTCCTCTGTTGTGCAATTAGTATAACGAATTTTAACATCTTGTGCCGATTCTACACCATTGCCACCTTGACGTGCTTTCCATGCTCCCGAATCTATATATTCTTCCGCGTCGGGTTTCCCTATGCGCCTTGCAAAATCAACAAGAAAGCCACGCCATTTGTCATACTGTTCCGACATATAAATTCGTGCTAGAAACTGTGCTCTGTCGTTATTGTTTGGACAACACCAACATCCAACACGGTCGTATCCTAAACGATAAGCATCATTAAAGTCTATTTTTTCGCCTAAAATATAAAGCCAAATATCAATATCTTTCCAAAGAAAAATAGGAGATGCAACTTTTTGCTTTTGGATTTTAACTGCTTCAGCACTGTCTTCGATGCGATTATATTTGCTTCGGCTTGCTGATTCCGACTTGCGAATTCCATAGAATGTAAGTATACCTTTATCGCGATACAAATTGTTTAAAACTCGAGTAATAGGTCCAGTTTTAAACATAGAGCAACACCAGCGCAACATACGTGCCGGCGGACCAATATCTTCACACATGGCATAAAAATTCTGCTCACGGTTTATAGCTGTTTTAAAAATAGTTTTTGGATTGCTCTTACGAAAACGCTCTGCATATTCCATTGTCATTGGAAATTCAAGCGTAGTGTTTCCAAAAATATGTACTAACGAAGGGTCGCTTAAAGCTCTAACCGTTAAATCTGCTGTAACAGTAGAGTCTTTCCCCCCTGAAAAAGAAATAACAATGTTTTCATTTGGATATGAAACAGATGCTTCTTTAATAAAACTATACGCTTCATCAACTATATAATGCAATCTGGACTTGTTAAGTTCTATAAATTTTGCTATTATATTATTAAAAGCAGAATAGTTGTTTTGATTTTTATATTTTTCAAGTTGTTCCCGTATTGTTTCAGGAGTCAATTTGGAATAAAATTTTTTTGTTAAAATAAAGGGGGTGCCATCGACATAGATTCGATTGTTTGCAGCCCAAACACTACTATTAAGATAAGCAAGAGGTTTTCCTTGAACTATCTCAAAAAGCAACCTTTCTTCTGGAAACACAGGGCGTAAATCAGCGCACAAATAAGATGTTGCAGTACGACATGATGGGCATGAATCCTTATCAATATCGTTGGCATATTTTATTATAGGGACATTACAACTCTTACACCAAAAAACCTCGAGTGGAATATCTTGTTCAGTTATATTGTCACAGTATTCACATTTTCTATTATTTGTTTCTTTATTGCAAGTTTTGCACCACACGAATCACCTTTCTTTTGTTTTTAACTTTATAACAGCCTATATCCTACTAGGTTTTAACTAAATACACGATCGTTATTTATAGTTCTTTCCGGGTTTATAATGCAATATATCGCCAGCAGTACACTTAAATAATGTGCAAAGCTTATCAAGAGTTGAGTAATCAATCCCAACTTTTTTATCGTGATATAGATTTGAAAGAGTACTTCTACTTATTCCCGTTTTTTCATGAACGTCTTGAATGTTATATCGGTGTTCACCCATCAACGTTGAAAGTTTACAACTTATAGCCAAGTAAAACACACCTCCAGAGCCTGCACTTTTGTTTTATTATACTAATTTTTCCATCATTAGTAAAGCCTTTGCGCTACAAACTAAAGTTAATGTTAATCGTTTTTTAAAAATACTTTTTCGTAAAGATTATACAAAAATTCATTTTATATAATCATAGAATATCCAATAGTCATGAGGTACTCAATTAAAGAACAAAGTGTACTGCTAGATTACAAGTTAAGCTTATTATTGAGAATAATTCCGCTTTTTTGCATTTGGATTAATCAAAAATTATAAAGCAATTATTAAAATGTGATTTTGAAACAATCTTTTTTTGCCTATAAAAGTTTTCAAATAAATTATTCTAGCTGTTTAATCATTCGCTTTATAATCGTTACCCCCATTTAATATTAAAATACCCTAAATATTTTTATAACGGTCTTGTACTATTTTACAAGTTTCTATTAAAGGACTCTTTTCTGGTTCCCTTTTATTTAACTCTCTGTAATAATAAAACTTTAAATCATTAGATCTCATAAAAGGGTATTATATTATTAAAAATTCCTTAAACATTATATGTATGTCCTCTCATCCTTTGCCATCTAGAAAGGGTGAATATTTATTTTAATATTTCTAAATACATATCAAGCCTATCTTCGATATACTCAGCAAAAAGATTAAACATTGCATTTTTATCTTTGCCAGTATGGTAAAAGTCAAACGCATCATAATATCTTTTTCTTTGAGCAAACTTTATATCGATAGGCGGATAGCCCTCTTTCATTAATTCTAAATTTATGAGCAGTCTTCCGGTTCTTCCATTTCCATCAATAAAGGGGTGAATACTCTCAAACATTAAATGAAACCAAGCAAGTTTCTTTACCATGTTATCTTGTGATGAGAGGTATTTTAAAATCAATTTTTCCATTTCAGGCTCAATCATATACGGTTGCGGCGGAATGTGTTTTGCACCCATAATTCTTACGGGAAGTTTTCTATAAATCCCTTTATCCATAGGTTTGTCGGATAAAACAAGGGAATGAATTTGTTTAATAACACTCTCCGAAATTGGTTGATTTTCTTTAACCAAGTCGCATACATAATAAAAGGCATCTCTATGACCCACAACTTCAAAGTGGTCCTTTAACGGCTTTTGGTCTATGGTCAATCCTCTCAGTACAAGTTCTGTTTCTCTAAGTGTTAAGGTGTTTCCTTCTATGGCGTTGGAGTTGTAGGTATACTCAACTATAAATTCTTCATTTAATCTTGAAAGCTCACCTTCAGTAAGTGGTCTTTGTTTATCTAGCTCCGCTTTTTTTTGGATGATACGCAATAGAATGTCATCATTTTTAAATCTTTTGTCAACAGGTTTTTTAGCGGTGGCAGGTATATTCCAACCTCTGCCCACTTGAAAAGCACCATTTATTCGACCTTCAGAGCATAGGACTCTTACTCTTCTTTCGCTTATTCCCCACTTATCGGCAGCCTCTTTGCTTGATATATACATAACTTTACCCCCTTCTATATACCCCATATGATATTCCTAATTCGGAATAATGTCAAGCGTTTAATTGAATTAACGGAATATTGCCAAAAATAGCAAGTTTCAAAAACTTTAAACATAAATTTAGTTTTTCCCAAACCGCATAAGAGTTCGCAAGACAGCATTGTTTGAATCCACTTAAATTAGACCCACGGCTGTTGGTAAACATACTACATTTAATAAAAAACAAGTACGATAAAAAAGTACGAAATAAGTACTAAACTTTTTCGGTTTGTACAAAGATAAGAATTATATCACCAAAGTTACTGAATCTGCCTAAGATAATGTGCGTATAACTGCGAATATAACGAATAAACCGACTAAAACGATGATAACTGCGTGATGGGTTACGCTTGGTAAGGACGAGGTCATGGGTTCGATTCCCGCTGTAATCACTTTATTTGCCTATCCTGCTGATATGCTGTGTCTGTACTATTTAATTTGGTTATGTGTATTATAATATTTATGTGTGGTATAAGAGCTTTTTTTAATAAAAATGGCACAAATCGTTGCAAAATTGTTTTATATTGGATATAATTATAATATATAGATTGTTTTGCCATATAAATGGTTTATAGGCATGAAAACAAATGAAGCTCAATTTGAGTGATAACTTTTTTCTAATTAACTTTTATTAAGTAAACTCTAAAGAAACAGGAGGCTATAATGAGGATAAAAATATTAATATCCTTATTTGATAATTACGCAGATATTATAAAATGTAAAAATTTGTATTTATACTCATTTTAGGAGGGTTATTTATGAAAAAACAAAGTCTGTTTCTATTATTTATGGCAATAGTTTTGATATTTAGTTTTGCAGCTTGTAATGGTAACTATGACGACATAGCAGGCAAATCTGCATACCAAATTTGGTTAGACGAAGGGCATTCTGGCACAGAATCTGACTTTTTAAATTGGATAAAGGGTTCTGCGGGCAGTGACGGACAAGACGGCACAATAGGCAAGTCTGCATACCAAGTTTGGTTAGATGAGGGGCATTCTGGCACAGAGGCTGACTTTTTAGATTGGATAAAGGGCGAGAGCGGATTAGGTGCCTATCAAATATATAAACAAAATAATCCTGACTACCAAGGCAGCGAACAGCAGTGGATAGATGACTTACAAAATGGTAGATTGGCAAAATATACCGTTATCTTTAACAGCAACGGCGGAACGGAAGTAAGTCCTGTTTTAAATATGTTAAAAGGAGACAAAATTAGCGAGCCCACGACACCTTATAGAATGGGTAGTGTTTTTGCAGGTTGGTTTAATGAGCGAGAACTTATCTCTATATGGGATTTTGATAAGGACACAATATTTTCGGATATAACCCTTTATGCAAAATGGGTGGAATCACAAGAGCCGCTACTTTTCACTCCGATTTCAGACACAACAAACTGTAGCGTTATGGCAAATTACGATTATATTGAAGATTTAGAAACTCTTGTTATACCTGAGGCTACCACAATAAACGGTATCGAATATACAGTAACTGAAGTAGAAGGCCGGGCGTTTATTCACCTTTATAATTTAAAGGTGGTAATTTTACCGGAAACACTCAGCAAAATCAACAATGAAGCATTTGCTGTTTGCAAAAGTTTAAGAACTATATATATGCCAAATGTTGAAAATATCGGACGTAATGCTTTTGCTTTATGCTCTAAGATAGAACATGTTTTTCTGCCCTTGTCGTTGTCTACTATAGACGTCAATGCGTTTTATGGGTATGAACGTGGTAGAAGTTACCCCTTGAATATCCACATCGCAGGAAATGAGGCAAGTGTGCAAGGCTGGATACATAATATAGGAGTTAGTGCTGATGGCGACTTGAGCAATATTATCTATAACAGCACATATACCGGTCTGGATAATTTGTCGTTTGCCGATTTTGGAACAACTGAATGCAATGTAAAAATAAACGGCGAGGCTCGCACAACTCTGGAAACTCTTTATTTGCCACCCGTTTTTAGCGGTAGACTGGTTACGCAAATTCAGACCACGGGTTTTTCGGATTGTTTAAATCTAAGGGAAGTTATTTTGCCCGCGACGGTAAAAACTATCTATGAGTCTGCATTTTACAACTGCCCAAAACTCGAAAGCATTCACTTGTCGGATGTAGAAAATATAGGCGCATATGTTTTTTCTTTAAACCCTAAGCTTAAAGAACTTACTATTCCCGTAAGCGTAGGACAAATTAGCGAGTGCATATTGACAATCAATGGTCAGACAAGAGAAAACCATTTGACCGTTTATGTTGATGCCGAATATGACACTATAAAGACATTGAATTGGTCAACAAAATGGCAGCAAAACAGTGGAAGTAATTTTACGGTGATTTATGGCTGGCTTATGCCGGCAAAGATAACGCTCGACAGCAATGGCGGCAACACGATTTCTACATTAATTATACAAAAAGGTAAGATAAGCAAATTGCCCTCTACATACAAGGACAATTACACCTTTGCGGGATGGTTTAAGGACGAAGAGCTTATAGCGGCGTGGGATTTCGATAATGATATTATTGTAGAAGATTTGACTCTTTATGCGGCATGGACAGAGGGCGAGGCAGCAACCACCGGACTTAGCTATACGCTAATCAATGATAATAGCGAGTATAGAGTGTCAAGGGGCATAGCAAATTTGACTGGACGACTGGTAATTCCAGCTGAATATAACGGAAAACCCATAACGTCTATTGACCATCATGCCTTTGCGAACATGAATATTTTAGGACTAACCTCGCAAATTAGCAGTGTAAGTATCCCTGATACTATTACTGACTTGGGCACACAATCTTTTTATGGTTGCACGTTACTAACAAGCGTGAAGATACCTGCAGGAGTTATCGAAATCGGCTCAGCATTTGATAAATGCTCTGGTATAAGAACTATTACGGTATCTCCAAACAGCGAAACTTTTTATTCTGAAAACAACTGCGTCATAAGAAAAAGTAATAATGTATTGGTTTTTGGTTGCAGCACAAGCATAATACCCGATTATGTCAAAGGTATAGGCGATAATGCTTTTATGGGTTGTGCACAATTAAAAAGCGTAAACATTCCTTATGGAGTAGAGTTTATCGGCGAAAGCTCTTTTGCTCAGTGCGACAATCTTAAAACAGTGATTATTCCTGACAGCGTACAATCTATAGGCGAATATTCGTTTTGGAATTGTATACGATTGACAAATATTAATATCCCACACGGAATAGAAGAAATATCCGACTATGCATTTGATAGTTGCTATTGGCTTGCAAGCATAGCTATTCCTGATAGCGTCGTGCATTTGGGCAGTTTTGCATTGTCTAGCACTGCTCTGTCTAGCATTTTTATCCCCGATAGCGTAAAAACTTTAGGAGATTTTACTTTTTCTGATTGCAAAAACTTAACAAGCGTGGTTATTCCTGACAGTGTTACAGTAATAGGCAGCAATTCCTTTGTTGGGTGCGTATCCCTTGTAAATTTGACTCTCTCTAACAGTCTTACAGAAATTACTACAAACTCTTTTAATGGATGTTCATCACTCAAAAATCTTGTCTTGCCGCAAGGGTTGCAAACAATTGCTTGGAGCACATTTGTGGATTGCACATCATTAAAAAGCATAGTAATTCCTAACAGCGTTACTTATATTGGCAACTCAGCATTTTCACGTTGTTCCTCGTTAGAAACAATTTATTATGGCGGGGCTACTCAAGCACAATGGGATGCAATCGAAACATCTTACTTAGGTCCAGAATTTTTAAGTGCATCAGTATATTTTTATTCTGAATCTCAACCGACAGAGACTGGCAACTTTTGGCATTATGATACTGACGGCGTTACACCTGTTAAATGGTAATAGCCTGCGGGTATCGTTCAAATAATCTCATCATTTCTCCCTAATAAATACCCCCGGCATAGCCGGGGGTATTTCTCAATGCGGGCAAAGCCCTTGATTACTAGCTGCGTCTAAAGGACGCTGATGTAGTCCCGCCATCTGCGATACTACTTTCGGCTAGTCTAACTAACTCTCTTACTTGCTACCCCTAACGGGCTTGCGTCCATTATTAATTGTTCGCCCATCTCATCTGTTTTAGTTGATTTGCTATATACTGCTGGATTTTCTTTGAATCTTTTCCTGCCGTGTCAACATAATATCCTCGGCACCAAAACTCTTTATTTCGATTCAAAAGCGTCTCTCAGCTTTATAGTCAATTTATTGTTTTAATTAGTTTATTGTCGTATAACTCTTTAATTGCATCATTAATATCATTTGGTGTATATTTTTCTCCTTTAATATTTCTTACACCTTTTACTACTTCTTTATCTTCTATGGTAATATTCTTCATAACATAAAGTGTTGTAGTTAATAGTTCTAATTTACTAGGCAACCATTTTGCGTATTGTTCAATTATTTTGTCGACTACCTCTTGATTAATATTATCACATAGCTCTATATTATCTTTATATACAACATCTAATTTATGCGATAAATTTTCTTGATTTATATTTACTAGACCTTCCCATTGATGAATGATTATTTCTTGATTTAGTTGAGAACTATATGGTCCATAAAAATGAATCCCATAATTAAATCCCAGCCTTCCATCAGTATTTTCTAATAAGTAAATTATTTTCTGTGCAGTTTTTTTACACGGTGCTTCTTGTGTTTCTTCTTTTATTTTTTTTAATACATATAAAACATTATTCTTCATCACATTCACCATTAATCTACTATTCCTTTCTATCTTATTATTCATTTAACTATTATATTTTTCTTTTATTTTTTTTATTAACTTAGTGTGGCTTTTATCTACGTATATTCTATGAAAAATTATCAATTCTGTCAAGTTTTTTATTATTGGTGAAACTGAAGTCAAATTTCCAGGTTCGTTATTTTGGCTTAATATTGGGATACCGTTACCACTTTCATCATCATAATTATTTATAGTAGGAAAGTGGTGCGGGTATTTTTCGACCTTATCCAATAAATAGTCATTATCGCTGATATCTCCGTCTTTTAACTCTTTTTCAGCAGCATTAAATAGTTTTAACCCATCATCCGTTTTAAAAGAATTGCTTTGAAACACACAAGTGTATATATTTCTATTAATAAGATTCTTTGCTGGTCTAAAGCTATCCGAGATTTCTTTTATTTTATTCCATACAGTTGTATCATCGTGATTTAAAAAATCTTTTAAATCACTTATTTTTAAAGGATTATCCTTGAAAATTTCTTTCATACACATTGAAAATTGTTTATCTAAAAATCTGCGTGTTTTATGAAAGTAAACTTGAATAAACATAAAATAACGAGCAAGTACAAATTCCTCTAAAGATTGTAAACCGCTTTTTTTAAGAGCTAATTGTTTTATTCCCTCATTATTTGTATAAACAGACAAACAACTAAGTAACCTGTTTATATCATATTTTCCATAATTTACTCCACAATAATGAGAATCTCTTAATAGATAATCCATTTTATCACAATCGACATCGCTATTAGTAAAACATTTTAAAAATTTAAAATCTTGAAATTTATAATCAAGAGATTTTACCGCAATTTCGTCTTTCTCACCGTAAATTAACCATAACAAATCCGCCGTAATAATGGTTTCGCAATTTTTATATTCTTCCTTATACTTTTCACCTATGTTATTGATTAATTCTCTTATCCCTGTATTAAGTATTATTTCTCTTGTAAAATCTTCATGAACAATACCCTTTTCAAAAGCATCTTCGCAAGCGTGCGAGAAAGGAGCATGACCTATATCATGCAAAAGCGCAATCAATCTTAAAATTTGCAAATATACTTGTCTGGTATCATTGTCAAATAAATCTTTTTTGTTTTGTTTTTTATAATTATCTAATGCACTATTGAATGCTCTTGTTACCAAATGCATCATACCCAGCGAATGGCCAAATCTAGAATGTTCTGCTCCATGATAAATTAAATAGGTGGTTGCAAGTTGTTTAATATTTCGCATTCTCTGAAATTCTATCGTGTCTATTATTTTTAGTTCATCGTCAGATACTTCTATAAAGCCATGTATTGGATCTCTAAATCTTTTTGACATAAATATATTATAATACATTATGATTATTAAAACAAGTATTTATTGCAAAATGATGAAAAAACCAAGTTAGTCTTATAAATTGCATAAACAAAAACAGTCATAAGGGCAGCGGACAAGGCGATCTCGTTTTTCTTGCCGCTTCTCGGCAAAATTTGGCATGTTTTAGGTAATAAATTTTATTTTTTGCCGATAAAAATAAAAACCTTAGAGGAAATATTGACTTTCAGTTTGAAAAAGCTTGACTACCTTTTAACAATAAAAAATTTCCCCACTAATTTTTCCCATTGCCTCTTTTGAAAAAACAATTAGTAGCGTGCCGTTGGCAACGGAAACAGAGCTAATTTTCCCTACAAACTCATTGCTCACGCCAATAGGAAAACTATTGATAAGCGTTGCATTATCTAATTGGTATTTTAATCCTTTTATGCAAACGCCTGTTGCTTTGTCGGAAAATGCAAATACAGAAATATATCCCGTCGCATCGCAATTAAATCTGATTTCTCCCTTTGTCAGCGCCGTTATAATACAGTCCTTTCCAAACAAAAAACATTTTAAATTTTGTTGAGACAAGCTCGCCAAAAGCTGCAAATTTGCAAGCGTATGCTCTATGCGACCGCCTGTTCCGCAATAAATGTGAAAATTTGAGTATCCTTTTTTGATGCCTTCGCGCACGGCGGCTAGGGTGTCGGTGTCGTCTTTTATTTTGTTTAAAGTAATAACATTGTTGTGGGCAGGTTTGTAATGCAATGTATCAAAATCGCCAATAAGCAAATCGGCTTTTATGCCTTTTTGCTGCAAGTATTTATAACCGCCGTCCGCAGCAATTACGTAGTCTCCCTGTTTTGGCGCAAAATCTAAGCCGCAATTTTCTCCCGCGCCAACTATATAACAAATTTTATCCCTCATTTTTCTTCTCCTTGTATAAAAACTGCCTCTTGTGTAAGCTACAAAAGCTGGACAGAATTGGAGCCTTAATTATGGTTACATTTTATCAAGGAATCTTCCTTATTAGCAAATTTTTATTAAAACAAGAATTGTTTTCTCTTAAAAGTAAAGCGTAAAAAATTTATCTTGCTGTTCCCTGACCAACAAGTTCAAAGGGTAAGTTTTATCTTTTTAACTCTTTTTTTCTGATTTGTATATGCATTAGTATGTGCATGATAACATAATAAAAATTGTGAGTCAAAGCAAAAAGTGTTTTATTAGCACAGTCAGTGTAATATTTTTCAATCCACGCACCCGCACGGGTTGCGACTATATGCTATTGTGTTTTTGGTTTACACACTTTGCGTTTCAATCCACGCACCCGCACGGGGTGCGACAACGATTAAGCGCCTTCGCTATAGCTCTTATGCTAAAGCCACGCGCTAAACTTTT